>Ga0315336_1005079_pt1 | contig 14781 bp, 20 predicted proteins | sample ASW5metaG_FD_204512 | JGI IMG/M metagenome (GOLD analysis project Ga0315336, IMG submission 204512) | Ammonia-oxidizing marine archaeal communities from Monterey Bay, California, United States - ASW #5 | ecosystem: Environmental > Aquatic > Marine > Intertidal zone | place: USA: California...
CAACAGAAGAAGAAGTTATTAAAATGGCTAATGACACTCCCTATGGATTGGCATCCTACTTCTTTTCGAGAGATATAGGGCGTATATGGAGAGTTGCAGAAGCTTTAGAATATGGCATGGTTGGTGTGAATACTGGCTTAACATCAAAAGCAGAGATTCCTTTTGGTGGAGTAAAAGAATCTGGTTTAGGAAGAGAAGGATCGCGATTTGGTCTAGATGAATATTTAGAGATTAAATATATCAATATGGCAGGCATTTAACTTAGCCAAGCTGCTCCTCTAACCCCCCCTGAGTCACCATGAATATTTTTAACAACTTTTGTATGTAAGGTGTCAGTAAAAACATATTTTTTTAATTGATCATTAATAAACTCATAAATGTAATCAACATTAGACATTCCTCCTCCTAATACAATAATATCAGGATCTAATATATTAACGACTATAGATAGACCTCTTGCTAGATGATCTATGTAACAATCCAATGCTTCTTTAGATTTTTTATTATCAGGATATGTTTTAATTATTTCATAAGAATCTAAATTGGTATTATGCCTTAAATTAAAACAACTTGCAAAACCTGGTCCAGAAACATATGTCTCCATGCATCCATGATGACCACAATAACATTTTTTATTAAATTTAATCTCATCTTTGGATCTATTTGGAAGAGTAATATGCCCCCACTCACCTCCAATATTATTTCTACCCTGAAGAACTTTCTTATTTACCACTATGCCACCACCAACGCCTGTTCCGATAATAACTCCAAAAACAACTGCTTTTCCTTTGCCAGCCCCATCTACTGCTTCTGATAAAGCAAAACAATTTGCGTCATTCTCTAAATTAACACTTCGGCCTAGCTCTTCTTCTAAGTTTTTTTTTAAAGGCTTTTGATTTAACCAAATAGAGTTTGCGTTTTTAATTAAAGCTGTTCCTGAAGATACTGAACCTGGCATACCAACTCCAATTGATTCAACTTCTCCAAATTTATTTTCAAAATCTTTAATAATTAACTTAATTCCATCTATTGTTCCCTCATAATTTCCTTGAGTTTTAATACGCATTCGAGTTAATTCTTTACCTGTGTTATCAACAAGTATGCCTTCTGTTTTGGTGCCACCCAAATCAATCCCAATTTTCATTAAAATTATTTATAATTTTTTAATATACTGCCAAATTAATGGAGTTATTGTGGCTGCTAAAGCAATTTTAATTGGCTCTGTTATAATAAATTTAAACAAACCAAGTATTAAGGCTAAGTTAAAACTCTGTGAAATATTCCATTCAGAAAATTGACATTGGATATTTTCACGATTACACAAAAAATCTATAGTTGTTTGAGGTTGAATACTTAACCAATATGTTAACCAAACTAATCCTATAACAAATATAATTGCCGTTCCAATAAATATTGCAAATAAAGATTTAAAATAGTTTTTATCAAAATTGGCCTCTGCTAAATAGCCTACAATGTAGCTTGCTATTAACATGCCTAACAAGTATCCACCAGAAGGACCCATTAAATATGCTAATCCTCCATATGGAGGGTTAGCGAAAAAAGGTAATCCTAGCGAACCCTCTAATAAGTAAGTTAAAAAAGTTAAAGTAGATAATTTCCAACCAACGGTCATTGCAAATACAAGTAAAACAAGAGTTTGTAAGGTAACTGGCACAGGCGGTATATCTATTTTGATTCTTGCTGATAAAGCAAAAACGAGTGATCCTAATATAATAACTAATGTATTTTTTAATAACACATCTAATTTATTTAAAACATGAATATTATTAAGAATTAAATTATTTTGCATAGATGTATTTTTCATGATTATACTTTTAAACTAAATTGTATTTAGCTTCAAGTTTATCCCAAAATAATTTTTCTATATTGGTTTTATTAAGAGCATTTATTTGTTTTATGCCGGTTGGAGAGGTAACGTTTATTTCTGTTAAATAATTTCCTATTATATCAATGCCTACAAAAAATAACTTTTCTTTTTTAAGTATTTTTTTTAAAGACATGCATATTTCTTTATCTCTATGAACTAGTGATGTTTTCCGCGCAATTCCGCCTGCATGAAAATTTGCTTTTATTTTATCTGGTTGAGGAATTCTAGCAACTGATCCTGCGTATTCGCCATCTATTAATATTATCCTTCTATCTCCATCTTTTATTTCTGGAATAAATTTTTGAGCCATCATTGGCTCATCTAAAATTTTTGTATTTGTATTGATACCTATTAAGTTGTCATCTTTTATAGTTGACCTAAAAATTCCTTCACCGCCACTTCCATACAAAGGTTTAATGATAATATCTTTATGTTTTAACAAAAATTTTTTTAATATGTCAACATCTTGTGACACAATTGTTGGTGCCATGTACTCTTTAAATTTAAAAGGAAAAATTTTTTCAGAAAAATTTCTAATTGATGTTGGGTTGTTTATAACTAAAGAAGAACTAGATAATAATTCCAGCAAGTATGTAGAAGTTATATAATTCATATTAAAAGGAGGATCTTGTCTAATAAAAACATAATTAAAATTATTTAAGTTAACAACAATTTTTTTGCTCAAATATTCAAAGTATTTTTCATTATTCTCATTCAGCTTAATAAAAAATCCTGATGCTTGAACAACTCCCTCATTATAGTATAGATCATGTGGATTATAATAGAATATTTCGTAATTTCTTTTTTGACCTTCCAACATAATCATAAAAGAAGTATCAAATTCTAAATCAATACTTTCAATGCTATCCATTTGAATTGCAATTTTATTATTCATATTAAAATATCAATTCACTATATATTGGCTCTAAAGAATTTTTCCAAACTCCATGATATTTTTTTAATAAAAAATCAGCTGGAGACATACCTTTGTTAATATTTTCTTTTAAACCCAATAAATAATATCCTTCATCATATTTATTATTTGTAGATAAAATATTTCTTCTTTTTAAGCCTTGCTCTGAAATAAATAATAATTTTTTTGCAATCTCTAAAAGAGATTTATCTCTAATTTTAGCATTTAACCCATATTCAGGTACTGTTAAATATAAGGATAACCTTTCTTCATCAGTCCAATCATTCATTAATAAATAAGCATCGTTTAAAGATTCATTGTCATACAAAATTCCAGTCCAAAAGGCTGATGGTGCACAAATTTCTTTCCAAGCACAAGCATCCATTGAACGTATTTCTAAATATTGCTTCAAACGAACTTGTGGAAATAAAGTAGAAATATGATCAATCCAGTCCTTTAGTAATGGTTCAAATTTTTCTCCATCTTTATTACTTTTATTATTTATAAATTCATTAAAAGTTAAATCTGTCATATCAATATACTTATTATTTCTTTTAATAAAATACATAGGGACATTTAATGCATAGTCCGTGTAAAGCTCGAAATTAAAATCTTCACTAAAAACAAAGGGTATTATTCCAGTTCTATCTTTATCAGTATGATGCCAAAAATGAGATCGTAAACTTTGATATTTACTTGGCTTACCTTGGTCAAAAGGAGAGTTAGCAAATATTGCTGTTCCAACAGATTCAAAATTTAATAAGATTCTAAATTTTTTAATCATATCTTGTTCAGAAGAATAATCAAAATTTACTTGTGAAGTACAAGATCTTTGCATCATATGGTGTCCTAAATAACCAACTTTAGGCATATATTTCCTCATAATTGAATATCTTTCTTTAGGCATCCAAGGAAAATCTCTTAATGACAAGTTAGGCTCAACCCCCATACCTAACAAAATAAAATTAAATTGTTCTGATAAATTCTTGAGTTCTTTTAAGTGATTAGTAGTCTCAGAACATGTTTGATGAATATTTGTAAGTTGAGCTCCTGAAAGTTCTATCTGCCCTCCTGGTTCAAGAGTAATATATTCGAAGTTTCTATGTAATGCGATGATAGTTTCTGAATTTTCTTCATTAATTGGATTCCACCCTAAATTAATTAAACTTTTAAAAATATCTTTTATTCCACCTGATTCATCATAAGTGAGTGGTTTTAAAGTGTCTTTATTTAAAATAAATTTTTCATGCTCAACGCCAATTTTCAATTGATCTATTGGCTTAACACCCTCAAAGAAATAATTTACTAAATTGTCTTTATTGATCATTTTTATTATATATCACTACTATCACGTGTGTTGTTTTTTAAAAATTTCAAGAAAAGTTTAATTAAATAAGAAGAATTGAGGCTAATCCTAAAAAAGAAAGAAATCCAAATACATCTGTTATGGTTGTTAATATTACTCCTGATGCGAGTGCTGGATCAATACTAAATTTTTTTAATGTTAACGGTATTAAAATTCCTGCCATTCCAGCAATTAATAAATTAAGAATCATCGCCATGGCGATGACACAACCCAATAAATTATCTTCAAACCAATAAGAAGATAATAATCCAATTATTATTGCAAAAACTATACCATTAATTCCTCCAACAAAGGTTTCTTTAGTAATAATTTTAAGAGCATTAGAAGTTGTTAACTCTTTCGTAGCTAGTGCTCTAACCGATACAGTTAAAGTTTGTGTGCCAGCATTGCCACCCATGGAAGCAACAATAGGCATCAACACAGCAAGAGCAACAACTTTTTCAATTGAGGCTTGAAAAAAACCAATAACAATTGAAGCTATAACAGCTGTTAATAAATTTACTAAAAGCCATGAAAAACGAGATTTTGTAGTATCGATAACTGCATCATAAATATCCCCTTGTCCTACACCTCCGAGTTTAAGAATATCTTCTTCTCTTTCTTCTTCAATGACTTCAACAACATCATCAACTGTTACTGAGCCAATAATCTCATCTTTTTCATTTACAACTGGAGCACTAACCATTGCGTATTTCGTAAATTGATAAGCAACTTCCTCTTGATCAGTTAAAACGTTAATAGTTCGTGTTTTTTTATTTTTAATTTTTTCTAAAAAAGTAGTTCTTTTAGATCCCATAATACGACCAAGAGGTACAGTTCCAGAAATTTTATTTTTATTGTTTAAAAGATATATTTCATAAAAATCATCAGGCAAGTTATCTTTATTTTTTCTCAAAAAATCAATAGCTTCTCCTACGTTCCATTTATCATGTAAAGAAACAAATTGACGTTGCATTAAACGACCAGCACTATCTTCTGGATAGGTTAAACCTTCCTGAATAAGCTTTCTTTCTGTTTCTGGAATATTATCTAAAAAAACAGCTTTATCAGATTCTTCTAAATCCTCTATTACATCAACTGCATCATCGACATCTAATTCACTAGCATTTGAAGCTAGTTGTTTAATATCTAAGTGATCAATAACTTCTTCTCTAATGCTTTCACTAAGATATGTTAAAATTTCAGGGTCAAAAAATGATTTAATCTTTGAAATGAAATTTAAACGAATTTCATCATCTAAGTTCTGTATAATTTCAGCAATATCTGCATTATGTAAATCTTTTATAAAATTATTTAATTCAAACTGATTACCTGTATTTAAAAATTCATTAAGTTTAAGAAGATTTTCATCAAGAAAGCTTTTTTCATTAACTATCTCACTTATATTGTTTTCTTGTTCCATAAAAAATACCAATGGTGCGGCCGAGAAGACTCGAACTTCCACAGGATATATCCCACAGCGACCTCAACGCTGCGCGTCTACCAGTTCCGCCACAGCCGCAGATTTAATAGTCATTAACTATCAGATAGGATATTAACTAGCAACTAATGAAAAAAATAAGAATAAAAGATAATATTGAAATCAAAATTTCAGAAAATAGAATTGATTACATTGGTTCCCTTAATTTTATGGAAAGAAGAGTTTCTAATATTTTACTAAATAAAGAAAAAGAGCTTATCTGGTTTCTTAATCATGATCATATATATACTATGGGAACGAGTAGTGAAAAAAAAGAAATATTATCAAAAATAAATATTCCTCTTTTAAAAACTAATCGAGGAGGGAAAACTACTTACCATGGTCCTGGTCAACGAATAATTTATTTTTTAATAAATTTAAATAATAGGAAAAAAGATATTCGTAAATTTGTAAATTTAATAGAAAATTCTACTATTCAGGTTTTAAATGAACTTTCTATTACAGCAACGACTTATTCTGACAGAATCGGCATATGGATAACTAAAACAAATAACTTTACATTAGCAAAAGAACAAAAAATAGCAGCAATTGGCTTAAGAATTAAAAAATGGATTACTTATCATGGATTAAGTTTTAATTTAGATCCAGACTTAAATTATTATAAAAATATTGATGCGTGTGGTCTAAAAAATTATTCCTCAACTTCAATAAAAGATTTAGGTATGAATTTAACTCAAGATGAATTTGATAAATTATATTTAAAATTTTTTTTAAAAGGATTAAAAAATTTATAGAAAATCCTTTAAATTTTGTAAACTTATTTTTTTTAAATTATTTTTTTTGACGAATTTATTAAAATGGTCTGGGAATTCTGAAATAAATTCATAATTATCATTTTTAAAAGTAAATTTCAACATATGAGCGTTTAATTTTAATTTTTCAAAATTATATTTATTTTGATTATTGTATTTTGAATCTCCTACTATTGGACATCCTAAATGTTTTGCAACTATTCTAATTTGATGTGTCTTGCCAGTTTTAGGTACAAATAATATATTGCTAAATTTATTATTACTATTTAAAACTTTATATCGCGTTATAGTATTTGATATTTTATTCTGATCATTCTTATTTGTTATGGAAAGATTGATTTCAGATTGAGAGTTTTTAGGATGACCCTTACATATAGCTATATACACTTTCTTAATTAAATATTCTCTAAATAATTTTCCAAAATATTTTGTAGAGTAAAGATTTTTTGAAATAATTAATAATCCTGAAGTTTCACGATCTAGACGATGAACGAGATTGTATTTATCAGAAAGATTTTTAATGATATGATCAATAGAAATATTGATTTTACTGCCTCCTTGAGTAGCAATACCAGTCCACTTATTTAAAATAAGAAAATCATTATTTTCATAAATTATAGAAGAATAAAATAATTTATTATACTTTATAGGAATAACTAATTTTTTAAAAATTTTGGGTTGATGATTATAAATTTCTTTTGAATAGTTAAAAATTACAACTTTATCTTTTTTTTGTAGTTTGTATTTTGAAATTACTTTATTATTATTAACTTTTATATTTCCTTTACGTAAATTTTTCTCAATAAAACTTTGATTGAGAGAGGAAAAATTTTTTTTTAACCATTTATCAATTCTAAGATCTTGATCATCAATATTATTAATTAAAAATTTTTTCAAAGTTATATTTTATTAATATTAAATCCTAAAAATGCAGCAAATAAACAACTGAAAACTGAAAGTAAAATATAAAAAAAAGAAATTATAAAACCTTTATCATTATATAGATCTATAACTTCAAAAGAAAATGCAGAAAAAGTGGTGTATGACCCCAAAATCCCAATAATTAAAAAATATTGAATAAAATTATGTGATACAGATTTATTTTCAAGAAATGTCATTAATAATCCAATCAGAAAAGAACCTGATATATTTACTATAATAGTCCCTAAGGGGAAATTAGGATAAATATATTTAAAGAGACTGGAAGTTAAAAATCTTAAAGAAGCTCCTACAGCCCCTCCTGTTGCTACCCAAATTAAATTAGTCAATTTTCTTGTTTAATTTTCTTCTTCTTCTGAAGATTTCTTTTTAAGAACTGGGCCGCTATCTTTACCTTTTGCTTCTTCATCTCGATCAACTAACTCAATAATAGCTGTTGGAGCATTATCTCCAAATCTATTGCCGATTTTTACAATACGAGTATATCCGCCTTTACGCTCTTTATATCTTTCAGCAAAAATATCAAATATTTTTTTTACAGTTTTTGCATCATGCAATATTGCTATTGTTTTTCTTCTTGATTCTAAGTCACCTTTTTTACCCAGTGTAATGATTTTTTCCACATAAGGTCTAAGCTCTTTTGCTTTAGGTAAAGTAGTTGTAATTTGTTCATGCTTAATTAAAGCATTTGATAAATTCATTAACAAAGCCTTTCTATGTGACGAAGTTCTATTTAATTTTCTGTGATTTATATTATGTTTCATATAATTATTTATTAAATGGATCCTCAAATTTCTTAGCTAGTTCTTCAATATTTTCAGGCGGCCAATCTGGTACCGAAATACCTAGTCCTAGATCCATTTGTTGTAAAACTTCTTTTATCTCATTTAGTGATTTTCTTCCAAAATTTGGAGTTCTGAGCATTTCTGATTCAGATTTTTGAACAAGATCTCCTATATAAATAATATTATCATTTTTAAGACAATTAGCTGATCTAACAGATAATTCTAGTTCTTCTACTTTTTTAAGAAGATTTGGATTAAATGAGAGTTTTTCATGAACATTTGTTTCTTGTTGTATCTCAGGTTCATCAAAGTTAATGAAAGGCTGAAGTTGATCTTGCAAAATTCTAGCCGCTAATGCAATTGCATCATCAGGGGAAACTGCGCCATTAGTTTCTACTTCAAGAATTAATTTATCATAATCTGTCACTTGACCAACCCGACTATTTTCAATTTTGTATGAGGTTCTTTTTACAGGGCTGAACATAGCATCAAGTTTAATCTCTCCAATAATTTTTTCTTCATCTTCTGCAACCTCTGCTGAATGATATCCTTTACCAGTATCAACATTTGCTTCTAATTCTATGTCAGCATTAGTATCAAGAGTCATGATAATTTGATCAGGATTCATAATTTCTGTTTCTGAATCTGTTTCAAAATTACCTGCTCTAATTTCACCAGGCCCCTTTGTTCTAAGATACATTTTCTTTAATCCAGGAGAGTGGACCTTAATTCCCACTGACTTTAAATTTAATAAGATATCCGTTAAGTCTTCTTTGACTCCTGGAATGGTAGAAAATTCATGGACCACACCCTTAATCTTAATCGATGTAATTGCAGCACCTTGAAGTGAAGAAAGTAAAATTCTTCTTAGCGAATTACCTAATGTTAATCCAAAACCTCTTTCTAAAGGTTCAGCTACTAAAATTCCAAATCTACCATCGTTTTCATGAACATTAACATCCATTTTGTTTGGTTTAATCAAATCCATCCAATTTTTTTGTAACACCTAAAACTCCTTATTTTATTATAATTAAACTCTTCTTCTTTTTCTTGGTCTGCATCCATTATGAGGGATTGGTGTGACATCTTTTATTGAAGTAATAATGTATCCTACAGATTGAAGAGATCTAAGTGCGGATTCTCTTCCAGAGCCTGGACCAGAAACTTGTACCCTTAATGTTTTTAGACCGAATTCTTTTGCCTTTGTTCCAACATCCTCAGCTGCAATCTGTGCTGCAAAAGGAGTTGATTTTCTTGAACCTTTAAAACCTTTATGTCCTGCTGATGACCAAGCCAAAACATTTCCATTTTCATCGCTTATAGTGATAATAGTATTATTAAAAGAAGAAACAACATGTGCTATTCCATTTGATACTTTTCTTTTTACTTTACTTTTTGTTTTTGTTTTTTTTTTATCAGCCATAGATTAACCTTTAATTACTTTTTTCTTACCAGCAATTGCTACGGCCTTACCTTTTCTAGTTCTAGCATTAGTATGAGTTCTTTGACCTCTAACTGGAAGTTTTTTTCGATGTCTTAAACCCCTATAACAACCAAGATCGGTTAGTCTTTTTATGTCCATTGATATTTTGCGTCGAAGGTCACCTTCTACCGAATGTTTTGATTCTATTATTTCTCTAATTTTATTGACTTCATTATCATTTAGCTGATTAACTCTTTTTGATATATCTATTGATGCTTCCGAACAAATATCATCTGCGATCTTTGGACCAATGCCAAATATATATGTTAGTGCAACATGAATTCTCTTGTTAGTTGGAATATTTACACCTGAAATACGAGCCATGCTAAGAAATTGCCTATCTTATTAAATTAAAATGAATGAGGGTGAATACATGATAACTGACCTAGAAGTCAAGCCAAGAAACATTAATTTTGTACTGAAAATCTTCATTTTTTTGATATTTTTATTATATCTTCACGAATCATTTCAATTTTTTGGTTGCCATTAATTACGTGGTAAATTCCTGAATATTGCGAAGTGTAAAAATCTATTAGAGGTTTTGTTTCTTCTAAATATTTGAAAATGCGAGTATTTATAATTCCTTCTTTATCATCAAGTCGATTTTCAATATTTAATCGAGATTTAATACGCTGAACAATAACTTTTTCACTTACTTTTAACTCAAATATTTTAGAAATATATAAATTATTTTTTTTTAAATAATTTTCTAGAAAATCTTTTTGTGCAATTGTTCTAGGATATCCGTCTAATATGAATCCTTTTTTGCAATCTTTATATTTTAAACGATTAGCAATTATCTCATTCAAAATCTCATCAGAAACTAAATTTCCACTATCCATTAATTCTCTTAATTTTATTGAAACTGAATCAATGTCTAAAAGTTTTTTTCTTAAAATATCACCAGTAGACAAATGAGTTATACTTAATTCATTCGCAACTAAGGATGCTTGAGTACCTTTTCCTGCCCCTGGTGGACCAAAGAAAATTAATATCATTAAATTAAGCTCCTCCTATTTTTACCCTACCTTTTAATTTAGTTTTTTTAAGAAGACCTTCATATTGATGTTGAAATAAATGGGATTGAACTTGAGTAATAAAATCTATCATAACAACGACGACAATAAGTAAACTCGTTCCACCAAGATAAAAAGGAATAGAAGTTTTAGATATCAAAAACTCAGGAAGCAAAGCAACAAGTGTTAAATATATAGCGCCTACAGTTGTTAATCTAGTTAAAACATAATCGATATATATTGATGTATTTTCACCAGGTCTTATTCCTGGAATAAATCCTCCATATTTTCTAAGATTCTCCGCTTGTTCATCGGGATTAAAAACAATACCTGTATAAAAAAAAGCAAAGAATATTATCATAAAAGCAAAAAGCGCAAGATATAAGGGTTGTCCTCTTCCTAAATAGCTAGAAATTAACAAAAAAATCTCACTTGATGATCCAGCACCAAAACCAGACATAGTATTTGGCAAAAGTAAAATTGATGAAGCAAAAATTACAGGGATAACGCCCGCTGTATTAATTTTTAAAGGCAGATGAGAACTTTGACCTCCGTATACTTTATTCCCAACCTGCCTTTTAGGATATTGTACCATTAATCTTCTCTGACCTTTTTCTACAAATACAATGAATACAATCAGAGCAAGAACTAAAATTAAAATAGCGAGAATAAAGGCAATGCTTAATTCTCCTGTTCTGCCTAATTGTAAAGTACTTACAAAAGCTCCAGGAAGATTTGCAACAATACCAGCAGTGATAATTAAGGATATTCCATTTCCCACTCCTCGAGAAGTGATTTGTTCACCAAGCCACATTAGGAAAATTGTTCCGCCTACTAATGTAATAATTGTTGTAATCTTAAAAAATAAACCTGGTTCTATAACAATACTGCCATAAGCTGTTTGCATTGATTCTAGACCTATTGCAACACCATAACCCTGCAGACCCGCAATAATAACAGTAATGTATCTGGAGTATTGAATAATTTTTCTTCTACCCTTCGAACCTTGCTCTTTTAAAGCCTTTAAATGAGGTATACTTGATTGCATTAAAGTCATAATTATAGATGAGGATATGTATGGCATTACACCAAGAGCAAAAATTCCCATTCTCCTAAGAGCTCCGCCTGAAAATGTATCAAAAATTCCAAGTATACCAGAAGATTGTTGCTCAAAAAATTGTTGTAAAGCTACAGGATTGATTCCAGGTATTGGTAAAAAAGTTCCCAAACGAAAAACAATTAAAGCTCCAAGAGTGAATAAAAGTCTATTTCTTAACTCAGTAGCTTTACCTAAAGCACTAAAATTTAAATTACTTGCAAGTTTTTCAGCTGCTGATACCATATATTATTAGGCCTTAATAAGATTAACCTTCCCACCAGTTTTTTCAACTTTTTCTATAGCTTTTTTTGATGCATAAGAAATTTCTATAATTACAGGTAAAGATAATTTACCAATATTTAAAAGTTTCAAAGCGCCTTTAGATTTATTAAATATTTTTTTTTCGAAAAGAATTGACTCTTTTATATTTTCAGGATTAATTTTATATTTTTCAAGAATATTTCTAATATGATGAAAATTAATCGATTGTATTTTTTTAGGAAAAGGATTATTAAAACCTCTTTTTGGTAATCTTCTATATAAAGGCATTTGTCCACCTTCAAAACCGTTAATAGCAACTCCAGATCTAGATTTCTGACCCTTAACACCACGACCTGCTGTTTTACCCATACCTGAACCTGCGCCTCGGCCAACTCTTTTTCTTTTTTTGTTTGACATTAAATTCGACTTTAATTCATTAATTTTCATTTTAATTTGACGCCTTTGCTGCTGTAATTTCAGATATTTTTTTTGATCTTTTTGCTGCAATACTTTTAGGTGATTCAGACCTTTTGAAAGCATCAAAAGTTGCCTTAATCATATTATGTGGATTTGAACTGCCCGTAGATTTAGCTACAACATCCTTAATTCCTAAAGATTCAAATAAAGCTCTCATTGGACCTCCAGCAATAATACCTGTTCCTGGTGATGCAGAACGAAGAATAACCTTTCCTGCTCCAAATCTACCTACAATATCATGATGTAAGGTTCTATTATCCTTTAAATGGACACGGATCATTTTTGTTTTTGCATCTTCCGTAGCTTTTCTAACAGCCTCTGGAACTTCTTTTGCTTTTCCAGTACCATATCCTACACGACCTTTATTATCACCAACTATCATTATTGCCGCAAAACCGAAACGTCTTCCACCTTTAACTACTTTTGCAACACGATTTATTGTCACTAAATGTTCACTAAATTCTTTATTTTCATTTTCAAACATAAAATCTCCTAAAAATTTAAACCTGCTGCTCTTGCTGCTTCCGCCAAGATTTTGACAATACCATGGTACCTATATTTACCTTTATCAAAAGCAACTTCTTTAATACCATTTTCAATTGATCTTTTTGCAATTTCTTTTCCAATTTTTTCAGCTAACTCTTTTTTTGTTTTTTTTTGAGATCTAATAGTTTTCTCAATTGACGAAGCGCTAGCTAAAGTAACTCCATTTTCATCATTAATAACTTGCGCATAAATGTGATTGTTAGATTTAAATACAGACAATCTTTTTCTATCAGTGATTTTTTTTAATTTATATCTAGTTCTATTTTGTCTACGAGAATTTTTCATATTTTATTTCTTCTTGCCTTCTTTTCTAAAAATATATTCATTTTCATATTTAATACCTTTTCCTTTAAAAGGTTCTGGTTTGCGAAAAGAGCGTATATTGGCTGCAACGGCTCCCAAGACTTCTTTATTAGAACTACTTAGTTTAATAATATTTTGCTTTGGACACTCTATCCTAACCTCTTTAGGTACTTCAAAGTCAATATCATGACTATAACCTAATTGTAATTTTAATTTTGAGCCTGATATTGATGCTCTATAACCTGTACCATTAAGTTCTAAAGTTTTCGAAAAACCTTCGTTTACTCCTTTGATTATATTAGCAATATGAGCCCATGTAGTTCCCCATACTGGATTAGTTTTATCTTTTTCATTTTTTGGTAGTACGTAAAGTTCTCCATCCTTAAAATCAACACTAAAAAGAGGATTTATTTTTAGAGACATTTCACCTAGCTTTCCTTTTACTATCAAAACACCATTTTCAAATTTACAGGAAATATCATTTAGTATCTTAATACTATTTTTTGCAATTCTTGACATATGATTAGAAAACCTCACACAAAATTTCACCGCCAACATTATTGTCTCTTGCTTTTTGATCAGACATAACACCTTTGGGAGTAGATAAAATTGATATACCTAATCCACCATAAGACTTTTGCAAATCATTAATTTTTGAATACACTCGAATTCCTGGTTTAGATATTCGTTTGATTTTTTTTATTACAGGGATGCCATTGTAATATTTTAAATCAATTTTGATGTTGCTTATACCTTTTCTTAACTCTACATCTTTAAAATCTCTTATATATCCCTCGTCTTTTAGAACAGATAATACATTCAAATTTAATTTTGATTTGTAGCATGATGTAAAGGTTTTTTTTGCCTTATGAGCATTTTTAATTCTTGCTAACATATCAGATAATGCATCATTAAATGCCATAAATTCTTCTCCTTACCAACTCGACTTAACAACTCCTGGAAGTAAACCAGACATTGTTAACTCTCTTAATTTAATTCTAGATAGACCAAATTTTCTATATACTCCACGCGTTCTACCTGTAAGGGTACACCTATTACGAACTCGAATATTTGCACTATCTCGTGGAAGATCGTTAAGCTTTGATTGTAGTTTAATACGTTCTTCAATAGTTAAGTCTTTTTGCATAAACTTTTTTTTCAATGCTTTACGTTTACTATAAAACTTGAAAACAATTTTTTTTCTATTTAAATTTTTTTGTATTGAACTTTGTTTAGCCATAATCTCCTAATTATTTAGTGATGCTGGAAAAGGCATATTGAAATTTTTCAATAATTCTAATGCTTCTGCATCCTTTGAAGTAGTAGTACAAATTGTAATATCCAGGCCTCGAACTTTATCAATTTTATCATAATTAATTTCTGGAAAAATAATTTGCTCTTTTATACCAAGAGAATAATTCCCAAATCCATCAAAACTTTTAGGATTAAGTCCCCTAAAATCCCTTATTCTAG
>Ga0315336_1005080_pt1 | contig 14781 bp, 12 predicted proteins | sample ASW5metaG_FD_204512 | JGI IMG/M metagenome (GOLD analysis project Ga0315336, IMG submission 204512) | Ammonia-oxidizing marine archaeal communities from Monterey Bay, California, United States - ASW #5 | ecosystem: Environmental > Aquatic > Marine > Intertidal zone | place: USA: California...
GCGTGAGCCAGATATCCGCGCCCGGTTCGGCTTCTTTATACTCGAGTGTGCGGGATGTGAGGAGATGACGCTTACTGTCGACATGTCCTTTTCGAAGCCCGGACTCGCTTGACAGATAATCGTTGTATCGGGCCTCGAGCCCTCCAGAACCAACAGCTTCACGGTTGACGTAACCGATCACATGGGATGCGAGCGAACCCTCCGGGTAATGCCGCGCGGGTTCTTCGCGAAAGTACAGTCCACGTTGCGCAAAATTCTTAACACTCAGAATGCGATCGTATTCCGCTTCCGTAAGCCAACGTTTTATTGGTACGGACTCCATCGGCTCGCCGTTAGACTTGCGGCGTGTGAGACGTGACGCAAGCAAGTCTTCATCCATACCCAGGCCCATGCTAAGCCGTTGCGCAGTTTCATGCGGCCGCATCGTTCGGCTTGGATCGGCGTAAAGCGAGGGCACCATGCGATCAAGCGCGAGCACGCGTCCCCGATGATCGTAGATTTTACCGCGCGGGGGGTCGATGGTGGCTTCGCCAATCCTCCCCCCTTCGCCCGATCCGATGCGTTCGTCGGGCATGTGATGTACGCGAAAGAGGTTGAGCGAGATCCACCCAAACCCCAAGAGAAGGCCCCAAAAGACCATCCGTGCACGAACGTGTTGTTCCCGACTGACAGGGGGCGCCGTGTCGCGGCGTCGTTGAGTACGTATCGATGTGCGCGGTTTCATGGGTCGATTAAATGCGCGCCTATCGCATCGTCCCCGCGTCGGCGAACCGGTGCGGAGCTTCCTCGATCAAAGGCTGCGGAAGGAGATCTGATTCTGACAAACGAATGACGTGAATTTGGCCGGGTTTAGGCTCAATAAGCCCGAGGAATGGGACTGAAGCTTCGAGTTGGCGCAATGTCTTCAAGCGCGATCCCCGGTCTTCCAACCGCTCGATTTCGGCGCGCGTTCGATCTCGTTCGGTGCGTAAGGTCGTCATTTCATAGTCGTTACTGTATATCTGCATTTGAAACCACATCTCGCCGGTGGAAATGGCGAACGGCAACGCTAAAAAAGGAAAAACCAATAGCGAACGGGTTACCATTCGCACAAATACAATTCTACTGTCTACGCGGATCATGCAGCGAACTCCAAGCGTTCGGCGACGCGCAGTTTGGCGCTCTTCGCCCGCGGGTTGGCCGCGATTTCTTCGGCGGTCGGCAATTGAGGCTTCTTCGTCAGCACGCGAATGTACGGCGGCTGGACCGTAGCGTCGGTGCCATCGGGATTAAGGGTGCGTTGTTTACGGCTATAGGTTTGCAAGGTATTTTTTACAATTCGATCTTCGCCTGAGTGAAACGACAGGACAACCAAACGACTCTTGGGCTTTAAGTGTTCGATCGCCGCAGGCAACGCTTCCTCAAGCGAACCAAGTTCTCGATTCACGGCGATACGAATAGCCTGGAACACTTGCCGGGTCACCGATCCCTTGTCGAACGCATGGCCGAGCACGTCTTGAATCGACGCGCTGAGATCGTGGGTAGTCGTGAGATGGCCATCATGCGCCCGATCACAAATGGATTGAGCGATCCGTTTTGCAGGACCAACGTCCGCAAATTCCTTCAGCACTTGGGCGAGTTTTTCCGTCGTCGTGGATACCAGCCACTGCGCAGCGGTCTGGCCTTGCGTCGTATCCATGCGCATGTCGAGCGGACCCTCTGCTTGAAACGAGAATCCTCGGCTGGGGTCGTCCAGTTGCATGCTGGACATCCCGGCGTCGAGGAGAATGCCGTCCACGGTGTTAATCCCTAATTCGTCTAAAACGGTGGCAAGTTCACTATAATTTCGTTGATGCACTTCAGCGACTGGGAACTTGGCCAATCGCTTGCGTACACCTTCAGCGGCGGCAGGATCGCGATCGAGGGCGATCAGCCGTCCATGTTCTAAGCGCTGCGCGATCATCTCGGCGTGGCCTCCGGCGCCTGCCGTGCAATCGACATACGTTCCGTCTGCTTGGACCTGCAACCAATCGATGCAGGCTTGGGCGAGCACGGGGACGTGCATTCGTTATGCAGCTTTCTTGTACATTCCGACGGCCTGCGCTTCACTTTCTTGAACATCGAAAAGCGATCCCACACCGACCATCCGGAAAAGGCGTTCGGTGTAGAGATTGAGCCCAACGAGCTTGATGTCGCCGTTCGCTTTGCGCAGCGATTGCAACCGTTCAACAAGAACGCCAACGCCCATGTAACTGATAAAGCGTACGTCCGTCATGTTGAGCACGAGTTTGTACCGGCCCTGTTTCGCGCACGTGTAAAGTGCGGTCCGCAAGCTGTCCACGCCGGCATCATCGATGTCGCCGTCCAGCCGCAATACGGTTACGGCATCTAGGTCGTCACGGTTTACAGTCATTCCTCACTCACCCCTCGCTGTTTCGACCGGTTCCGGTTCGGATTCTGATCCGCCGAAAATGGCGCCGGCCATACCCTTAAATTCTTCCTCGTTCTGGGTCAAGAAACCGTTCCAGGCGTCCTTGTTCCAAAGTTCGAGGTGATCGTCAACTCCGACAAGTACTGCTTCTTTATCAATCGTTGCGTGGTCGCGCAAATGAGGCGCAACGGCCATCCGCCCTTGCTGATCCGGACGGACTTCGGTCACGCCTCCAAAAAGTAAACGGCGAAAATCCAGCGCGCGAGCGTTCATCGCTCCTGGTTTCCGTGCGGCCGAACGAATTCGCATCCATTCGTCCCGGTGAAATAAGAAAACGCAACGATCGAATCCGCGGGTCATATACCAAATAGCGTGGCCTTCGACATTCATTGTTTCGCGAATACGACGGGGTACAGTGATTCGCCCCTTTTCGTCCACTCGCGTTGTCGATTCGCCAAAATACACAGTTGACCTCGTAGCGATCCACTTTCACCCACAATTTCCCACGGAACGGCCCAATCGTACCACCGGCGATCATCACTGTCAACATATATTTTCGCTAACCCCTTGATATATCTCCCTTTAGCGCAATTCATAATACAACATATGGTGCGAAATACGCAAGAGATTTCATATTGACACAATATATAGATTATTCCGCTTGATGTTGGCGCTCTGAATACACGTAGATCGCCGGTGGAGATTTGTGGGGATTTCGTTCTTGAGGCGGTGAAAAGTACGCAGTAGCCGAGTATTGAGGATAATTCCGGGAGGACCAAGCGCCGCTCCAGCGCGTCCAAGTCTTCCCCACCGCCACGTCGTTCCCGCGAGGGCGGAAATCCAGAGGCACAACCGGTGCCTAGCCGTACCGCACCGTGTCTATAAGGTACCGAACCTGATACGAAATCCAGGAAAATACGTCGTTGACGAAGTATCGGACGGTTGGGACGAGGGTGTAAATGAGAAACAAGACTGCGAATATAGCGAGCCAACTGCTGACAATTCGTCCGAATAGTGAGATCGCCAAACCCACACATCGACGCATTCCCACAATGGAGTAGCGCCCAGCTTGTTGAGCGACCCAGCCGAAATCGGATTCGGCGACAATACCTTGGCTGCGATGGGCTAGGCCGTCCGGAGCGCAGTCGAGCGCGAGTTGGGTGTGGCCGATGCTGATGGTTCCGCCATTTCGAACAATTCGGGATCGGAGCATGCCGGCGCGTTTGCCATCGACGCGCACCGAGGCAGAGCCGAGGCGTCGAATGCGGTAGCCCTGAGAAACAACAGTAATGAGGGCGTGATGGCGGGCAACGGACTTGTCGAGCCGGAGCAGAACATTACACGTCTCATCGGACCCTGCATGACATGGTGCACGGACGATAGTGTGTTCGGCACCATCTTCAGGGCCGTTGGTGACGACAAAGGCATCGGGTTGTCCGGCGGCTCTCATGCGCTTATCGCTTGTTTAGGTTCTGCATTTGCGGCCTTACGGAACACGAGTGCGCCGTCTTGTTCGAGTACTTCGATACGGTCGCCACGTCCGAACTCTCCTTCCATCATTTTCTCGCTGATGGGGTTGATTACGAGCCGTTCGAATGCGCGGCGTAATTCACGGGCACCAAAATCTTTGTTGTAGCCGCGTTCAGCGATGAGTTCATAAGCGCCTTGGTAAACGTGAATGCGAATTTGTTTCTCGCGGAGTCTGCGTTTTAAGCCTTTGACGGCAATGGCGAGTATCGATCGCACATCTTCGAAAATGAGATGGTGGAAGGGAACGATCTCGTCGATACGGTTGATAAACTCTGGTCGAAAGTGGCCTTGGAGTTCATCGATAATCTTGCTGTCGGATTCTTCCGAATCTTCGCGAGAGATACTTTTCGCAGCAATGTTAGACGTAAAAACAATGATGCAATTCTTGAAGCTTACTGGGCGGCCATGGGCGTCTTTGAGACGACCTTCGTCTAAGATTGGCAAAAAGATGTCGAAGATTCGGGGATGCGCTTTTTCGACTTCGTCAAATAGCAGGATACTAAAAGGCTTGTCCCGAACCGCCGAGACGAGGCGTCCTTCCTCATCGCTGCCGACGTAGCCCGGAGGTGCCCCGAGCAACTTGGCTACGGAATGTTCTTCGATGAATTCGCTCATGTCGAATGTCACGAGGTGGTCTTCGGAACCAAACACGTGACGTGCGAGCGATTTAGCGAGTTGAGTTTTACCAACGCCAGTGGGACCGAGGAACAAGAGCACTGCGTCGGGCCGATTGGGGTCGGCAAGGCCGGCACGCGCCTTTTTCATCGCGGCGGCGGATTTAGCGATGGCTTCGTCTTGGCCGATGATTTCGCGACTAAGCGTCGTTTCGAGATCGCTGAGGCGGCGGCGTTCTTCGTGGGTGATCTCTTCGATGGGGATCGAGGTCATTTGGCTGAGGACTTTGCGGATATCATGTGGAACGACTTTGGCTTCTTGCGGCCGGCCATCGTCACTGTCGAATAGGCCAGGTTTTGTCTTTGCCGCAATGGCGCGTAAACGGTGACGCGCGCAAGCCTGATCGAGGATGTCGATGGCTTTGTCCGGTAGTTGCCGGTTGGGGAGGTACCGTTGGGTAAGCGTGATGGCATCTCGCATGGCGCGGCGACTAATGCGTACACCGTGGTGTTCTTGGAATGATGATCGAAGTTTACGCAACACTTCCCACGTCGCGGCTTCGGATAACGGTTCGACCCGAACGATTTGGAAACGCCGTTCGATGGCCGCATCGCGTTCAATAAATTTGCGATATTCCTTTAGCGTTGTCGCACCAATGCAACGGATTTCGCCGCGCGCCAGTACAGGCTTAAGAAGGTTCGCAATATCAGGGGATCCGCCGTCGGTTGCGCCAGCACCCATGATGAGATGAATCTCGTCGATAAAGAGAATGAGGTTGGGATCTTTTTTGAGTTGTTCGAGAAGGGCCAATACTTTTTCTTCGAATGCCCCTCGGTATTGCGTGCCGGACATAAGGGCGGCGATATTGAGTTCGAGGATGCGAGCGTCGCTCAAGATGGGGCCTGCGTCACACTGGGCCGTAGTGAGCGCCAGGCCTTCAACAATTTGCGTCTTGCCCACACCCGCTTCGCCGACAAGAATAACGTTGTTCTTGTTCTTACGTGCCATCACCTCAAGGACGCTGTACATTTCTTGATCGCGACCGATAGCGGCTTGGAGTTTACCTTCTTCGGCGAGGGCGGTCAGGTCCCGAGTCATGGATTCGAGAGAGGCGGTATCCTTCTTGGAATCGCTCTTGGAAGATTCTGCGGCTTTGGCGTCCGGCAGCTCTCCGACAGGTTGTACTTCAGCATTGCTCTGGGATTTGGATCGCTTGGGGGACTGCTTGGCCAAGGCGTCCCGTAAAGCGTTGATGTAATCACCACGGGCTAATTGCAATTGATCCATCGCACGCGCAGGCGCGCTATGGGCGTCGGCGATAATGGCAAGGAGTAAATGACCGGCACGCGGTTTTCCGTCACCATACCGACGTGATAATTTCGCTGCGGTCGTGGTGGCAGAGGCGCAACGTGGGGTGTAGAAAACTTCAGGGCGAAATTCGGGCATGACGCCGCGCCATGCGTTGAGAGCTACTTGACGTGCGACAGCGCTGAGATTGCCTGCGTAATTCTTGGTAAACGACGACGGCAGCCGTTCGGGCATTGAAATAAGCACTTCGAACAAGTGTTCGACACCGACGTAGTACTGACTGCGTTTGACGCTGATTTCGGCGGCAACATCGAGTACTTCGTTTATTTCGGAGGACACAGGGACGCGCAAGCGTCTATCCTTTCGGCCGCCTCAGAAAGGCGTCGTTAATACGGTGGGGGCCGCGTGTCAGTGACATCGCAGGCAGGGTCTTAGTCGCACTCTTCGAGGGGGCCGTCGTAGTGGTTTTCAAACCAATGGCGCCATTCGGCGGCGTAATGCTTTACCCAATCGGTGTGGGCCTCTTTGCCAAGGTCATATTGAACTTTTTCGGATTCGATCCAGCGGTGCTTGCGGATTTCTTCGGCTTGCATCTGGGCGGCGGTGACCTGGCGGCGGCGCTGCCAGGTCGCGGAATGATTGCGCAACCAAGCGTCAATCGCGGAATCTTGCCCGATGGTCTCGCTGGACGCTTCGGAACATTCGGATTGGAACTGTTTGAATGCGCGTTTCTCGGCGGCGGATGACAACATGCTAGCGACGTCCTGACATTCGATGGTGGGCGGCTCCGTGCCCGGTATTCGGTCGTCCATGAAATCCAACTCCTGCGATTGGCCCGGCCAACCACACTCTATCTATACTACAAAAGGGTGCTCAAAGTAAAACAGAAGTCAATTTACTGCGCCCAAGAAAAGTGTAAATCAAGCGAAAAAAGCGAACGGCGGGCCAGATGGCCCGCCGTTCAAATCAGCTATGAATGTGGTGTGGTGCGTGAGGTCTAGTTGAGCGGCGTCGATGCAACAGTCGAAGCTACACCGTCGGCCTGGAAGCGAATCACGCCGGATTCGTCGACGAAGAATGTCCGGAAACCAGTCCGGCCGAGATTCGTCGGATCTGCGTTACAGACATACGATGGCGCTACCGCTGCGGCACCGGCGGTCACAACAACCGTGAAGGTGTAGCCCTGCTTCTGACCCGCCGTCAAAACTGCGTCGATATACGGTGGCGTCGCGCCAGCACCATCGGGGTCACCCAATTGAGCCAACGTACCGTAGTCTCCAAGGCCATCGCCGTCACCGTCCTGGAACGCTGCGGTCTGGAACGATACTTCAGATGTGGACAAGGTGCGCATTGCACCGGCCGCACTAGCTTCGTTCGCACTCATGCGTGAACGCAGCAGATTCGGAATGGCGATAGCCGCGATAATCGCGATGATTGCCACAACGATCATTAACTCAATGAGCGTAAACCCTGAATTCCGTTTCGTAGCTTTCATATTGTATTCCTCCTTAAAGGTTGTTGCGTGCGTGTTTAAGATTCGAGGTCTCTCACCGAGACCCTTGTCTTCGCGCTGTTGGTGAAAGTAGATACAACCTTCGTGCCAGCATGGAGTAATGACCGTAAATCAATATTATGAAATGGCTTAGGCTAGGTAGACGCTGTCCAAACGCCCATTCATATTCGACGAAAAGCAGGCGATGCCTGTCGTAGTGTGACAATTTTTGTCACTGGGATGGCTTTTCGAGCTGATTGACTGGGCCTCCGGCGATGGGTAATCTTATGAGCCCGCCTGTGAAGTCCTCGCTCCATAGATATGCGGCCATTGCCATGAGTCAATCCAGACCCATTTCCACTATCAACACAGATTCGCGGGCGCGCCGCACCATGGGGGTAGTGTTTTTCACTATCATTATGGATATCGTCGGATTTTCAATTATCTTCCCGCTATACCCCAGCATGCTGACCTATTATTTGGGCCGAGAAGGTGATTCGGGCATTTTGGGCGCACTGTTAGGATTCTTGGAGCGGTTCGATAGCGTGGCCGGTGGCGGAGTGGTAGTCCTATTCGGCGGCGTATTGGGATCGATGTACGCCATTTTACAGTTCGTCGGCGCGCCGATATTTGGCGCTGTATCGGACCGCATCGGCCGCAAGCCTATCCTCCTGTTCTCCTTGAGCGGCTTGGCCATTTCCTACGGACTGTGGATCGTCGCTGGTCAATTTTGGATTTTGCTCGTTGCACGCCTTGTGGGTGGGTTGATGAGCAGCAACATTTCGACGGCGACCGCAGTGGTCGCAGATATCACAACTCCAGATAAACGCGCTCGCGGCATGGCGATGGTGGGAATGGCACTTGGCCTAGGATTCATGCTGGGACCTGCGCTGGGTGGATTAGCCGCGGGTTGGGATTGGGCGGCACAGTGGCCCGAGTTGGAACGGTTCGGAATCAATCCGTTCTCGTTTCCCGCGGCATTGGCCGCAGCGTTGGCGATCATCAATGTAATGTTTGTCGCGTTCGCATTTCAGGAGACACGGGATCCATCGGTTGCGCCCTCAAGTGTGTCGCGTACCGCGAATCCCATCGCACTGTTTCGGACCGCAGACTATCCAGGCGTATCGCAAACGAACTGGACCTATTTCATTTTCTTGGCCGCATTCTCGGGGATGGAGTTTTCGATCACGTTTTTGGCATTGGAACGATTTGGGTATGGACCGCGTGGGATCGCGTTGATGTTGTTATTCGCGGGGGTGATTCTGGCTGGGATGCAGGGTGGTTACGTTCGCCGAATGAGCGGGCGTATTGGCCCACGGCGAATGGCGTTTCACGGGTTGGCGTTCACGATTCCGGGACTGGTCGTTGTGGGGAGCGCGTCGCAACCGTGGATGGCGTTCGCAGGGCTAGGGCTTATGGCCGTAGGTTCGGCTCAAGTCATTCCCTGTCTCACGGCATTGGTGTCGATGTACGCGGCCGCGGATGACCAAGGGCGTATCCTGGGCGTGTTTAGATCCTTGGGATCCCTGGCACGGGCATTGGGCCCGCTATTGGCATGCGTCATTTATTGGCGACTGGGTGGCGCGACCGCCTATTACGTGGTGGCGGTCTTGATGGTAGTTCCTCTGATTATGGCGCGTTATCTGCCGGAGCCGACGCCATTGGCAAGCGAGTGATATAGGTGGCCTAGACAGAAAGCGTCGACGTAATAGACCCGTCTTCCAGGGGTAGATTGGATGTGAATCTTTGGTCAAAACAAGAATGGATGATGGGATAATCACGATGTACCGTTTACGGTCAATATCGAAAGCGAAGCACGCACCAGCCACGGCGACAGAATTTGCACCGCCGACTACATTGCTGGGAAAACTGGCTCAGAAGTTCGGGTTTAAGCAGTTTTAGCGCGGCACCGCCCACTATACGTTCTCACCTCCAATTGATATAGAATGCCTTGCTGCAACTGGGAGGTGATTCGATGCGTCTGTTCGGACTGTTCGTGGCCATGGCCATTAGCGCGATGGCTTCCGCGTATGCGGATATTACATTTTCAAAAGATGTCGCGCCGATCTTTTACAAGAATTGTGTGATGTGCCATCGCCCCGGCGAAGTGGCGCCGATGTCGTTGCTCACGCACAAAGAAGCGCGACCTTGGGCGAAGTCCATTGCGAAACAGATTCAACAAGGCACGATGCCACCGTGGAGTGGCCAGTCTGATCACCGCACATTCTCAAACGACCTTTCCCTAACCCCAGAAGAGTCAGACACCATTCTCCAATGGGTGCGTGAAGGTGCTCTCGCCGGATCACCGGATGATTTGCCTGAACAACCGACCTTTCCGGATACATGGAAACTTGGCGAACCGGATTACGTGTTCGAACTAAGTTCGGTCGATGTGCCTGCCGAAAGCGAGGACATGTTCCTCAAGGAAACGTTGAAGTTCGAAAGCGAAGAGGCGCACTGGCTCAAGGCGATTGAGTTTCTCCCTGGCGATCGTAGAGTTACCCACCATTTCCAAACGACGTACAACGGCGGCCTGACAGAACAAATCGGTTCGGAATCCGCGCAAGGCGCCGGCGTACTCGCCATATGGACCGCGGGCATGAACCCGTTCGAATTTCCCGAAGGCACAGGCCGCGTGTTGCACCCCGGCGCGACTGTGTTGGTTGATTCGCATTACCATCCGATAGGCGAAGCCACGACGGATCGGACTCGCATCGGTCTGCATTTCGGCAAAGGCGATCTCAAGAAAGAAATCTTCACACTGGCCATTTCGAACACCGGGATTCGTATCGCGCCGGGCGCGGAAAGCCACTCCGAATTGGCCTACCATTTGTTCGACCGCGACATGCAGATTTTCGCCTTTAGTCCCCATATGCACGTGCGCGGTAAATCGATGAAGTATGAACTGACGCACCCCGATGGCACGAAGGAAACGCTGTTGGACGTGCCGAAGTACAACTACAACTGGCAATGGCAGTACTACCCCAGCGAACCCATTCAAGTCGGCAAAGGGAGCCGGTTGGATGTGACGGCGGTATGGGACAACTCGGATGCGAACCCCGTTAACCCGGATCCGTCCAAGGAGATTATCTACCGCGGCAATACCTTCAACGAAATGTTCGTCGGCTTCGTCGAAGCGGCTGAGAAGGATAGCGTTTATAATTCGCCGTCTGCAGCGAAGGACACGCTGGTCATGCTGTTGGATGAGCATCCCGAGGAGGATTGTTATTACTTCACTGGTTTCCTGCCGTTCGGCGTGTACGCGCCGAAAGAAGGCGAAGGTTGGTTATACCTCGCGAACGGTTCGACCATGTTTACGATTACGATCGACGATTTCGAATGGGACGGGGACAAGTTGCGAATTGAAGCTCAACTGCCCACGCCCGAGGCTAGCGCCACGACCACGATCGTGGAAGTCGAGCGCGACGACCAGGGCCGGCTAAAAGGAACGTTTCAATACGGCGTTGACTCGCCGCGCCCTCTTAAGATGCCTTGTATCGGCCAGCCGTTGGCGATGGCCAAGGCCGCAGGCTAGATCGAACGGCCCTTTGTCGATGACCGAATCGGCCACGCCTGATACGAAAGCCATTGCCGTCTGGCAGCCGATGCTATTCGCCGCAATGGCTGGTGGGATGGCGTGGGGAATCCGCGGACAGTACGGTCACGAAACCGGCGCGATGATCGCAGGATTGCTCGTCACTCTCACGCTTACGTTCTTGTTGTGTCCACGCGCGCCAACGTTCGGCGTTGTACGTGCCGTCGCCATGGGTACAGTCGCGATGGGCTTCGGCGGTACGATGACGTATGGGCAAACCGTCGGCCTCACACACAACGCGGAAACGGTCGGCCACGTCGACGCGCTCGCTTGGGGCATGTTGGGCCTCGCAATTAAAGGCGGCATCTGGATCGGTTTCGCTGGCGCGTTCTTCGGGATGGGACTGGGCGGGAAGCGATACCGCTCGCGCGAAATCCTCGCGCTCTTTCTCGCGATGCTTGGCGCGTACTTTATCGGCACGCGGCTACTCAATTATCCCATCGACGCAGAAGCACGGGAACTCCCCCTCCTCTACTTCTCCGAACACATCTGGTGGGAAGCGACCGATCAATTCGATCCGCGCCGGGAGGCTTGGGGCGGATTACTCCTCGCCCTCGCGGTCGTCATCACCTATGCCGGCCATTGGCGAGGCGATACGCTGGCGCGGAATCTTGGATTCTGGGGCATCCTCGGCGGCGCGATCGGTTTTCCCCTCGGGCAAAGCTTGCAGGCATTTCACGCATGGAATCCGGAAGTATTTCAAACCGGTATTTGGGAACGAATCGATCCGCACATGAATTGGTGGAATATGATGGAGACCACCTTTGGCGCGACGATGGGTGCGACCCTCGGCCTCGGGCTGTGGCTCAATCGCAAACGAATCGCGTTTGCACCCGATGAGCCGGCGCGCACATTAAATCCAATCGTAGGGTTTGCACTCCTCGCGCTGCACCTCACTCTTGTCTTCTTCGTCGAGTTTCGCGAAAACCGTTCGGTCGACGCCCTCTACGACCTCGGACTTGTCATGGGCATCATCCCCATGGTCTGCATCGTCGGCGGAAGATGGTGGCCGTATTTTGCAATCCTACCTGTGACGCTGATGCCTATCGCCGGCAAGACATTTCGTGAGTTAATCCTGAGAAACCAAGGACTCGAGCTTCCTTACTTTGTCCCGCATCAACAAGATGGTACCGTTTCCCTAGAGAATGTCGACCCGGCGGTCGTCATGGGAGCGACGATTTATTTTGGGTTACCGCTGCTCATCGCGACCGCCGCCGCAATCTGGTTTGCCACACAAGCGGTCAAAGGCGAAAGCCGCCGACAATTTACTTTTCCCGCTGTGCTGCTCGCGAGTTGGATGTACTTCACCCTCAACTATGCGTTTTTCCATTTCCCATGGCCCTGGGAAGAGTGGACGAGCCGAACGCCGAACGGGATTATTTTCACCGTTTGCGTACTGGGCCTCACCGCGATGGCGATTACCGGACGATTTATGAACGAAAGCCATACATCAACAGTCCCGCCGCAAACCGAATAGCGAAAAAGCCACCATGGACCGATTCCGCATGCAATCCATTTCCATATGCTCGATCGCCCTAGCGCTCATGGCGTCACCAGCGTTTGCTCAGTCCGCCGACACGCTATTCACCGGCGGCACGATACTCACCATGGAGCCGAGTCAACCGCGTGCGGAAGCACTGGCTGTACGGGACGGCCGTATCGTAGCTGTTGGGGATCAGGCATCGGTTCAAGAACATGTGGGTCCGAACACCACGACAGTCGATCTCGAAGGCGGCGCTCTCTTACCCGGATTTATCGAGCCGCACACACACCCGGCCGCCAGCGCAAGTCTTTACAACTGGGTGGATATTAGCGGGTTCTCGAACGCATCCCAGGACGATGTCCTAGGCAAACTGCACGACGCCGCCGCCAATACGCCGTCAGGCGAATGGATTCTCGCTTTCGGGTTCGACCCCATTCTCGTACCCGACCTCGAAGGATTGACCGCCGACAAACTTGATGCGATCTCCACGGATCATCCAATCTTCGTAATGCTCCAAAGCATGCACACGTTCTACGTCAATCATAAAGCCTTCGAATTAGCAGGCATCACCAACAACACACCGCAACCAGGCGGCGGCGGCGAATTCATCAAAGACGCAGACGGACGACTGACCGGCGTCGTCCGCGAATCTTCGGCCGCGGCACGATTCATATTGAATCAGGGCTTGCCATCGCCAAGCAGGTCAATTGAAATGATGGACGCTCAATTCGACCGCTACGTTAGCGCAGGCATTACAACCATCGGCGTTCCGGGACTCATCCCCGGATTCATCCCAAGAGCCGCAGGAGTCATAAAAGACCTTACCGAATCCCCCGACGCTAAGCTCCGCGTGCGAGTCTACTCCGCGCGTACCATTCGCAAGGCAAAACCTTCCAGCACCATCGACGGTGCCGCACCGTTTGCCGAACTCGGCGTCAAATATTGGTACGACGGTTCTCCCTACACCGGAACCATGTTCCTCGATAGTCCTTATTTAGACAGTGAGTTGATGCAGCAAAAACTCGGCATCCCAGCGGGCACTTCGGGTTATTCGATGTTCACACCACCGGTATTCGCCGACATGTTGAAAAAAGCCCACGAGTCAGGAATTCAAATCGCCGTGCACACCCAAGGCGACCGATCGACACGCGAAGTCGTCGAGGCATTTGCACGCTTGCTCAAATCCAATCCGAAATCCGATCACCGGCATCGCCTCGAACACCTAGCGCTAGCGATGGGCGAAGACCTTGAACGCGCCTCAGTGCTCGGACTCACAACGAGTTTTCATATCAACCACGTCTATTACTATGGCCGCGCATTGCGTGACGGCATTATCGGCCCAGAACGCGCCGAACGCCTCATGCCGGTCGGTGATGCACTGCGCCACGGACACCGAGTCACATTCCACACGGACTCGCCAATGTACCCGCCCGCGCCGCTCCTAACCGCGCGGACAGCCGTCACCCGAATGACCCGCGAAGGAGACATTATCGGCGAGGATCAATCCATCCCTATCGAAGACGCACTCAAAGCCATCACGATCAATGCAGCTTGGCAACTCTTCATGGAAAAAGAGGTCGGCTCGATTGCCGTGGGAAAACAAGCCGACTTCGTCTTGCTCGCCAAAGATCCGCTCGCCGTCGCGCCCGAAGAACTCCACACGATAAAAATCCGCAGCACCTGGGTCAAGGGCCGACCAACCACGTAGCTCCCATTTACAATTGGAGTGCGAAGCGCTCCAATCTTGAGTTCAGTCCGATCAGTCACCGAACAAACTCCGTACCGTCATTCCCGCGCAGGCAGGAATCCAGAGGCCTATCAGACAACCACGCGCTACCGCGCCCTCGCCTCGATCGCGTAGTGCTTCATTGTGCCCGGTGTCGCCTTACGATATTCTCATGGGACCGGATCAGACTTGAGCCGGAGGAGGATTTTTGCGATGCAAGATCGCAAGTGGAGTTACAAGATTTCCGTCGTAGGTTCGGCCATGATGGTCTTAATCGCTTCCGCACACGCTTCGGATCTCGCAGCGCGCAGCTTCGAACTCACCTACGCTTGCACCATTGAAGAAATCCCGGAAGGTGCGCAGGTCATCGACCTCTGGATTCCCGCTGCCCAAGACACGGACGGCCAATCAGTAACCCGTGCCGAAGCAATCTCGCCCAGTGGCGGAACATTCCAAACCGAGCCTCAGTACGGCAACCTGATCTATCACAAACGTTTCGAGGCGCCATTCGACGAGACCATAGGCGCGGAACTGGTCTTCGATATTCACCGCCAAGAGATTGTCGTTAAAGAAGCCAAAGGCCTCGCCGATGCCTCCGCAACAAAGTCGCCCGACAAAATGG
>Ga0315336_1005081_pt1 | contig 14775 bp, 10 predicted proteins | sample ASW5metaG_FD_204512 | JGI IMG/M metagenome (GOLD analysis project Ga0315336, IMG submission 204512) | Ammonia-oxidizing marine archaeal communities from Monterey Bay, California, United States - ASW #5 | ecosystem: Environmental > Aquatic > Marine > Intertidal zone | place: USA: California...
GGGCTTTTTTGTGCCTAGTAACTGACTCATCAGGTCAGGACGGTACTGTTAGAAATCAGCCCATCAACTTTTGAGATTGATGCCCGACGGTTGTATAGACGCTAACGACAAACCGCTGGAGTGGGCCGTGGGGTTCCTTTGGTTCATCTTTCTTGGGCCATTGAGCCGTTGCGCGCGGCTCTTGGAAATTATGCCGTTGCAGTTGAGACACATGGTGGCGGCGGCCCAACTTACGTGTTTCAAAAGGAGTTGGCTCATCACGGTTGCGTGGACTTCTGGAAGGAAATCAAAGATGACTAGACTCACCCCCATCCTTCTGGGTCTGACGTTTGTGTTAGCCGTGGCTGCACTTGTGTTGGCACTATGGCCCGTGGTGGCCGATGCACCTTGGGAAGACGAAGTCACCGAACGTGAGTTGAGGGAAATCATTCGGACAGTAAACGAGGCATCTAGTAAAGCATACATTGAGGATACTATTGAGGGTTTTGGACTGGGCAACCGATCAGCTTGAAGGATCCAGCATCGGTCCGGTCGAAATGGATATAGCGTCCGGATCTCGCTGGCCCGACCACGAAGCCGCCCTGGTTTGGTATGGGACGGAAGTGACCCTAGGTACCAAAGTCGAGATGGGATTGGCCCAAGGTGCATTGCGTCAACTGGCTATCGGTTGGGCATCGGATGGTTCAATCCGACAAATTCTGGCCGCAAGCCAGAGCGCGGCCTATGGTCTCGAAGAGGTGCTCGAATCGATAGAACACTTTAATCCGAGCATATTGGAGAAGGGAAAGTGTTTCGGCTGTGCCGAAGTTACCTGAGGCTAAGACGACTTTGCCGCTCCTCGGTGGATACCCACAGATTCACTCCAGAAATTGGCGATTCTTGGACCTGTTTACACACGTTTGACGGGTACCACTCAGATACGATTCGAGTCGTTTCCGTTTGAGAATATTCGTAGTCGCATCTATAAACTATCTATTGGCGCTATGAGGACATCAAGAAGACAGCTATGGACACTCCACAGACCGTGTTTTGTCAGCACATAGGGGAGAGTAAGCGGGAAGTGGTATGAACAACTGGGGTCGCGGGTCGGCGCACCCGGCCCGATGCAACCAAGACCTCAGTGGTTCCGTTGAGGGGCCATGGACGGAGAGTTACGGGAATAGATCCTCGTTAAGTCCTTGGGCTAAGGGGGATGCGAACTCGGCCTGACGACGACTTCAATTTATCGATGCGAGGAAAATTTTGTCTTCATGAATTAACCGTCACGGAGAATTCATCTCGGGTTCATGTTGGCCTGTTACTTTGTCTATAGCTTGATACGGGGAGGCCAAGCGAAAATTAGTACGGGTGAATTGGAAGTTTGGCAAGGCGGGCTATAAACAGAGTATAAAGGGGTAGGTTATGAAATTACCGGCTAGACTGGCTTTAGTTGCTTCTACGGGGACTTTACTGGTTGCGGGGCTAACGGTGGGCACTGGATTCGCGTCGACAGTCCGCGATTCCGGTGCTGATTCGGTACAGTCGATCAATCGAACGACTTCGATGCTCTCATTGGAGCCATCGCGTCAGATAAACCTGGTGGGATCGCTAGGGTCTCAAGGAAACGACATCCAGAGCAACGGGAATCTCGGAGAGGACCAGTTTGTAATGGGACGGTTAGGCGGCCAAGTAGCCGATCGTACCGAGAACATTCAGTCCTGGTTACGGGCGACAATGTACGACAGCGGTGACATCACTCAGGAGAAAATGGACCATCGTTTGGACAAGGCTGAAGAGCGCATCAACGCCGTCCTTAACGTCGAAGGCCACCCGAGAGGCACACACAAGTCAGGTAGGTTCCGGCAAGTGACTAAGTCGGTGGCCGAGGCCTTGGGTATGGAAGTGTCGGATGTGGTTGCCTTGAAGAAAGAAGGGAAGACCCTGGCCCAAATCATTGCTGACAACAATGGTGACTTCGACGCCATCGTAGATACCCTTGTTGAGAAACTCAGAGAAAGGCTCCAAGAGAAGGTAGACAGCGGTGACATCACTCAGGAGAAAATGGACCATCGTTTGGACAAGGCTGAAGAGCGCATCAACGCCGTCCTTAACGGCGAAGGCCACCCGAGAATGCACAAGGGTAAAGATTGTTCTCGCGGAAGGACTCGTGGTGAAGACCAAAGCTTCCGGCCGAACCGAGGAGAAGATAAGCAGATAGATTCGGAAACTACTGCGATATAGAAGGCCGGAACACAATTTAGACCAAGGTTACAAAAACCCAGAAAAAGACGACCCCGGATAAATCCCGGGGTCGTTATAATTTTGCTCGTGAATTGACTTGCAGTCAACGACCGCTCTTCGTCGGATGGTTAGCCAAATCTGATACCTGCGTAATATGGCTGGAACGGCGCTCACCATGCCAGTAGAGAAGGGTTAAGCGGGCGTTTAGTTCCGCAAGGAGGCACATCGTTATTCTGGCTAGGAAGTAGTTAATAGACCGTAAACGCAACTGAGTTTTTTTAACCCCCTAGCGGCCCAGGAGGTCTCGCATCCACGTCAGGTTGGTGGCATCCTGGTCTGCTTGGACCAGTCGGCAATCATGATGTACATCTCGTCGTTGCTATCGCGATCGGGGGTATGGGCTATTCTGGTGTCGCCCGGAGATCATTAAGGGTACTGATTCCATGACCTATGCAGCAACGTCATCGCGGCGGCGTTAGTCGAGTCTCTGGACAAACCGGCCCCAGGGGCGGTGGGGTTCTTCTCTGACAAGACCGAACTTGGCTTGGAATTTTGGACGATTATTGCGGGAATATCGGGGTTCGCCGATTAGGGCGGTGCGGGAAAATCTTGACCTATGATAGCCACTCCCTATAATTCCCCCATGGTCGAAAACCAAAGTGAAGAAGAAGAGAAGTTTGATTTCACCCGCGAGGCTGAAGTCGTTGGCTACATCTCGCTTGCCAGGCCCGTATCTTGGCCATGCAGACGACAGGCGAAACCTTTGGGAATTAAGGTCGGAGTTACCAGAATTCTCTCATGGTATTCGAGTCGGTGGACGACTCCGAAAACGAAGACTATTACGTGCGCACTCTGTTTTTCTGGCCCCAGGATGACTTTTCCGGCATCCCGGGGAAGGAACAGTTCTTCATTGAGAAGGAAGGCACCGTAGCCGTCCGGCAGGTACTGAATCTTCCAAAGGGAGGAGGGAACCGCGGTTTCCGGTATTAGCCATAGGTATCGGACTAGGCATAGTTGGTGTGGTTACTACCGTGACGGTGATATTTGCAGTCGGTGGGTTCGGAAACGGCGTAGCAATGGCTGCTGTGGTGGACCGCACGAAAACTCCGATGCCTACCGCTAAATCTGTACCAACACCCATTCCTACACATGTACCTGCCGCTAAACCAAGGCCGGCCTACACGCCACTTACGACATCCACCCCACGACCCGCGTCCACAGCCAGGGTGATATTGGCTACTCCAACACCCACACCGACACGACGGCCAACCCCTACTCCTGATTCAGGTTACTACTTCGAAAAAGGCCACGGTTATGGACGAGATGGGAAGTACCAATTGGCCATAAATTAATACACCACTGCGATTCGGTTAAACCCTTATGCTTCTGCCTCCTACAACGACCGTGGGGTTGCCTACTACAAATTGGGTCAATACGAACGGTCCATCCAAGACTAAGACAGGACCATACAGATAGACCCTACCTATGCCCTCGCCCACAACGGAAGAGGTACGGCTTACGATGCCCTCGGCCAACATGCCAAAGCCAACGCTGACAAAGCCTAAGCATGTTCCCTGGACAGCCAATACTTCTAACGGCTTCGCATCAAGAATCTGACCGCTTTAGGCGCTGAAAAAGCGATCAAGAAAGTGTCTCAACTACTGAATACTGTACAAGGCCAGACCAACATATCGGGAAGCTTTAGGCGCGGATTCCGGAACCGAACGGAACGAGAAAAATGGGTTGGTACGACCATCAACGGACTTCAAATCAGTTAAGCCTCGTGACGAGCGGGTATGCTAGGCGGTCTGGAACTCTTGAGCGTGATTGCGGGGGGCGAAGTTGATAACGACGGATAAAAGATTTGGCGTCGTCGGCCCAACGCACCTGGGGAGGCGTGCGGCCCTAACCAATGAAATCCCGTTCCATGCTCCCCAATCTTTCTGCCGGCGTTCTGCTACCCCCTTTCGTTCCCCATTCGTAAGGTAGGGCTGTCATATGGTAGCGGTTAAGCCACGGACAAACGATCGGCGCGAAAATTATCCTTCGATCGCCAGTCCTACCACGTCCGCCCCGAAGGTCTGCCAGGTTCCCGTTTCGTTTGCCGTAAATGCACCGATTTTGAAGGTAATGGTGCGGCCCGAGAAAGAGGTGGTGCCAAACTGGAAGACCTTGAGGTTGTAAGACCCTCCGGCGGAAACACCCTCCCCCACTGGCTCAGAGAATTCTTCAACCCATGCGGTTATCACCGTACCGTCAGGCACTGGTACGCCACCGACGGTTGCATTACCGGCGAAGACGTGAGGAGCTATGGTCGTCTGCCTCTCAGGTAGCTGTTGAGGCGCCGACGTGAAAGTTGGCTCGGGGGTGGGAGTAGGGGTCGGTTCCGGCGTAGCGGTGGGCTCGGCGGTAGGAGTAGGGGTCGGTTCCGGCGTAGCGGTGGGCTCGGCGGTAGGAGTGGGTTCCGGAGTGTTAATGAGCGTAGGCAGTGGGGTAAACGTCGAAGTAGGGACCGGCGTTGGAGTTGGGGCTGACTCGGTCGCCTCCTTTCCGGTAGTTTGGCCTGGAGTTTCTTGTCTTTGGATGTCTATACGTTGCGGCGGGGACTCAGTTGCCGCAGTAGGGTTCGGAGGGTCGGTGGGTGGAGGCGTATTGGTGGGGACCACCACCAGCGTGCCCGTTGGCATTATGACTTCTTCCCCTGGCGGCGTAGGTGTATCAGTCGGATCTGGAGTCGGCGTGTCCGACGGATGTCCGGTCGGAGTGGGGTCAGGAATGGGTGTAAGCGTTGGTGGGATCACCACTGGCGTGGGCACCCGGACCTCGCCTTGTTTGACCTCCGGTAGTTTAAAGAAAGACTGCTTCTCTTCCTCGTTGAGGAAAACAGGTTTCGTGGGTTCTTCCTTCCCGGTAGACGTGCTCTTTTGCTCGTCGTTCATAACCTGTTTACCGAATTCATTCTCCAGTTCGCAGGACCCACGGAAGCAGTCCACCTTTGTCTCACCAGTTTTCTTGTCGTGCTCTACACTCATCCAGGTACCCCGGGGAGAGGCAGTGCCGGCTGGAGTTACAATCCGAAGAGGGCGGTTTTCTGACTGAACGCCTTCATCCAAGAGAAAGAGCTTTCCGTGGTCCAGTTCTATGATGGTGTTCTGGTCCAAGCCGAATTGTCCCAATCGCCAGAGGGTGTTGGGGGTGGTCCTGACTACGCGCAAGAACTCCCGCACAGTTATGTCTACTCTCGCTTGGCTGTTTCGAAAGGTCACCAAGCGGTCTCCGGGAGTCAACTCTTGCCCCACCTGAGCAGCAATGAAGTTAGGCGATTTCACCCCTCCTTGCCGGGGCCGGTCGGTGTCCACACGGTTAATAATCTCTTCTACCGTGATACTGGGCTTCGCCGGGTCCGGCCCGCTGCCGCGGAGGATCTGAATCACCACCATGACGCCGATGATGGCGGCGACAACGCCGACTCCCAGACCTATGTTAATCCACCTGCGTTTAGCTGGCATTGTCGTTTCAGTTCGAAGATTGGATAGGAGTAGTCTCGGGGCTGGACGCATCGGTTTCGGCGGCCAGGCTTTCTACCTCGTAAAGGTCCACATGTTGCTGTCGGCCCCGTACTTCGACGCTGCCCAAGTTCCGCAGCCGGCACATGTGCTTTACCCGTTCTTGAGTGTTACCGCTGATCAAGACTGAAGTGCCGAATTCTTTGGTCAGGTCCTGTAAACGCGCAGCAAGGTTTACGGTGTCGCCGATGACCGTATAGTCCATGCGTCTCGAAGAACCGATGTTGCCTAGCATAACCTCTCCGGTGTTGATAGCCACGCCGATCCGCAGCGGTTCATCGGACAACTCCCGCCACGGACCTTGCAGTTCTGCCAGACGGTCCCGCATTTCCAGAGCGGTGCGTACCGCTCGTTCCGGATGGTCTGAGTGGACCTGGGGGGCACCGAAAAAAACCAGTATGCCATCCCCTTCGAATTTGTCCACCGTGCCACCATGGCGGAATATTGTTTCCGTCATCACCGTCAGGTACTGGTTTAGCAGGTCCACCACTACTTCCGGGTCCACCCTCTCCGAAAGGGAGGTGAACCCACGGATGTCGGAGAACAGTACGGTAAGTTCGGCACGTCTACTCCCTAGCTGGGCGTTGATGGGGCTTTTTAACATCTCCTTCACAATGTCAGGAGGCAGATATCTGGATAACATGGAACGGGCTCGCTGCTTTTCCAGTTGTTCCACACCGACCCGGTCGATCAAGGCGAAGCCGTAGCCGAAAACCATAGCCGCCAGCGGCCCGGCCAGAGGCAAAAGATAATTGGCCCCCACGAACAATCCAAACCACCCACCTGACAGGCCGCCGAAAATCAGCACCGCCCCACCGAAGCCGTACACCGGCCTGGGGAACCGACCCAAGGCCATGGCGGCTATGGCAAGCAGGGCGACGAGGATGATCCTTAGATACCACGGGGCAACCCGGATAAAGGAGTCGCTGAGAATGGTGTCGGCGGCGGCGGCGTGAAACTCCACGCCGGACATTCTCCGGGTACCAGAGTATGGTGTTGGATGCAAGTCCCCGGCGCTGGGGTCGGTGACGCCGATAAATACGATTTTCTCGTTGAGCTGGGCGGAGTAGTCTTCGCCGGCCTGCAAAATTTCGTCGTCCCGGAGGACGTCACCAGCTTGCAAGGTGGGATAAGTACCAGGCCCGCCGCGGAAATTGACCAGGAACTTTCCCCCAGGCGATTTGACCATGGCGCCGCCAATCAACGGAACGTCACCGCTGACCAGTGGGCGGTCCGGTAAGCCGGCGCCTTGGAGCTTGGCCACCGCCTCTAGGGCCATTCCGTAAACGAACCGGCCTTCTTTGTCATGTCCGTAGGGTAGATACCGGCGGAGCACACCATCCCGGTCCAAACGGATTCCCACCAGGCCCAGCGTCCCTCCAGAGGCGGCCAACTCAGGATAAGGTTCAGATAGACCCACGACCTGCTTTCCGGACACGGTTTGGACCGCCAAGATCACTGGGATTCCGTCGTCCACGGCTCGCTGAACGGCATCGGCCAACTCCAAATCCTGGGATTTCGCCGATGCCGCCCCAGAGGCAATCAGGTCTAAGCCGGGGTTTCCAGGACCGATTACTCGGGTCCCTTCCCGAGTCTGAATCCGGAGATCTTCGCCGGAAAGGACATGATAAAGATAAGGCTGTATTTTGGCGAATTCGTCCCGGGTGAACACCGCCTCGGTATTGCTTCGTTCGGAGTACAAGATGTCGATTAAGATGACCGCGGGCCGATGAATACGTACTTGGTCGATCAGTCTGGCCATCAAACTTCGGGGCCAAGGCCACCGAGGAGCGCCCCGTTCGAAGTCTTGCTGGGTGATTGCGACGATGGCCAATTCGGGCCGAGGCTCTCTGGGCCCACGCCATTGGAAGGCCCGGTCTAAGAAAAAAAGGTCAGGTGATCGAAACACGTCGAATCCCGACAGTAAACACAGGGTAAGGGTGAGAGGAAGGCTGTAGACCATAAACAGCCGTTTCATTGAGAAGGCTTTCAGCAACTCCTAGGTTTCCTTCCTAGTGTCGAAAATAAGTACTCGGAGTGTCCGGCCGGTAAACCACTCTAAATTCGATTGTAGCCGGTGACACGCCAGAGTTTTTGGACTCTCCAGCTTGATCTGGGATGGTCATGTCGTGGAGGTAAATGTGCACCGGGTTCAGATGGAGGCCATGCAGATCTAATGTTTCAGCCATCGCACTTCTGAATGTCCCGAGGCGAGTTGTCAACGATAAGACGTCTCTGGCTATATAAGCTTCAGACATATAACGTAATACGAAGTTGTTTGAATCGTGCTGTCCCGATGCGAGTCTGTTGTCTTGATTACCCAATTAACTAGGCTGACACGCTATGATGGTTTCTAGAATGCTTATGACATACACATTTTTTAGAATCAACATAGGTGCATGTAGCCGCCGTCGCTCCATTCTCCATAGAATAATTTTAGGTGTCAAGGGCAGAGCAAGCTGTACCGCCGAAGGCAGGGGTGTGAGTATTAAAGCCTAGTGGTCTTACAACGGGCCACTAGGCCTCAGCCAATTTCTAACTATAAAATAAACCTTTACTAAGAGGAGTTTGTTTTATAAGACTCTAGTGGCGAGCACGTCGTTCCTCTTTGACCAAAAGGAGTGACAGCAAGAATCCGATCTCACCATGCCACGCTGGGCGCTAATATAGTGTTGGTCGATGACGAGGTCATACTCTACTGGGGCACATAGAAGAACTGGTCGAGGTTTTGGGACGGCAACGTTGGATGAACGCCACCAACTACAGACCATGATGCTGGACTCTGCATCTGTGGACAAGGCCCGGGGTCTGGGATTGAAGCCCAAGCCCGAGTTTCTACTTCTCTTCAGTAGAAGTGAACCCGTCACAACGGGACACTTGGAATAATTACTGAGGGGATGGAGCAGAGTCCACACGCCCATCCCTAGGAATCGCGGTAGAATCAAATCAAATCAATCGCCTGGTTGAAAAGAGTGGCTTAGGTGTTGCGCCCCGAGCGCTACAAAGCCCAATCTAACAAGGCAGATCGGGTACATCTAGGGAGTAGCGCAGTGGCGAGCGCGCTTCGTAACGACGGGGATGAATAAGGAACAGATCTACTAAAGCATCTAATATCTCCCGCGTGACCGTATCAAATAAGCTCCGCTACTCCAAGATCACCGAATTATCCCGGTTTAACCCAGTCAGGCCCTTCACCTCCACCTCTCGCTCTTCCCCAAAACGGATGTCCTCAGCACTATCCGTAGTTCTTTCAACAGTGCCGACAGTAATATCTCCCCACCCTGACCTTGGTCGGCGATGCGGGAGGCGCGGATCACGTTCTTGCCGAAGAAGTCTTCCATTTCCCGCACCAACTTCCCAGAGCTCAGTCCGATGCGAACCAACACCAGGTCGTCAAAGTGCTGATGGTTATGGCGGCAAATGCCCGTTGGATTTCCATGGCGTACTGGAGGGCACGGTGTGCCGGAGAAAAGACAAGCATGAAGCCATCACCCGGGGACTTAACTTCGAAGCCGCCATGAACTGCCAACTGTTCCCAAACAACATTGGTTAGTAAATCGTTGAAATTCTGGGCGTCGCATGCATAATGGGCCCACGGATGGCGATTGGGGCAAAGCGCAGCAGCCCATCGGGGATGGTCTGGCTCCCCGTAGGATAGTCAGCGTCTGTGATGTGGTTGGATGTATGCTCTTCCGGCAAACTTTATTAGGGGTGCACGGCAGATCCGAACTCTGCAATCTCCGCGCTGCCGTCGTTCGGAGTGCGATTAAGGAGGCGGAACAAAAATCAAGTCCTTGGTGCCCCAGATTCTACAACTTTCGTGGCTTCTCACGGGAGGACTCAAAGAGAATTTGGTAGTTACGCCCATTCCCTTAACCTTACGGCCCAATTGCGCCTACTCTCACTTGACGTGAACGTTGCGCGCCTGTTAATGGGTGTCTTCCGCCATATTTTTGGTGGACATGACCGCCGAGCAGGCAACTTGAACAGTGTTCATCACAACCACGACCTCCTTAACCGTACTTCCCTCAACCCAACCTCCCAAGATGGCCTTGAATTCTATACCGGCAGTGGAGTCGGGTTCAACTGTCCCGCCAATTTTCCCTGTAGAATCAAGGCCCAAAACCCAGCACACCCGTACTCTGGTCCGACTTCCAAGATGGTCACCAGACCCTGCAGATCTCAGCGCTGTTGAGGTCTGGAACAAAACAAAAAGCAAAGATTAGCCGATTACCCCCACATGGTCGAGTCTGCGAGAATCAAAGAAATGTTCCACCGAGAATCGCCCGGCTTCCGGAACGGTTTGAACGTCTGAGTATTACGGGTATGGGAATAAGTGCCGTGTTGCTCCTAAGCATCTGGCCAAGCCTGCAAAGTGACGTCGACATCGACCACTACTCCCATCCGGACAATCGTTATACGGACGGCATCGTAAGGCTGATGTTGAGACAGTAGTTCAATGAAGTGAGTGAGTTTGGAAACCCGCTGACCTTCGAATGCTGTAATCACATCACCGGCGTAGGTATTTCTACCTGAAGTACCTTGAATACCAGCCTTGGCTGCGGAGCTATTTGCAACAACTCTTGTCACAAGCACACCGTGCTGAACAGTCAGACCTTGTTCTTCCGCAAGTGCTTGGTCTACGTCCATGCCTCTAATGCCGAGCCAAGGTCGTTGCAGATGCGCGCCAATTTCGAGCTGTGGCAACAGGACCTTAGCCTTGTTGATCGGAATCGCGAACCCAATGCTGACCGACCCTTCAATAGGGCTCTCAATCATACTGGTAATTCCAATCACTTCTGCATTGGCATTCAGCAAGGGACCCCCGGAGTTTCCAGGATTAATCGGGGCGTCGGTCTGGATTAGATCCTGGAAGGACGAGCTGCCGGTGTGCCAGTCGCGGCCGATTGCGCTGATTATCCCTTGAGTCATCGTTTGCGCGAGTCCAAACGGGCTGCCTATCGCAATGGCTACCTCGCCGACATATACTTGGTCTGAGTCGCCGAGCTTAGCTACGGAAATATCTGATGGAAGGTTGACCTTCAGGAGAGCAAGGTCATTGCCTCGATCCGTGCCCAATATTTGGGCCGCCTCCCTGTCACCCGTGCTGAACGATACAACTATCTGATTCGCCCCCGCGACAACGTGGTAATTGGTAAGAATATATCCTCGCTGATCTACAACAACACCGGATCCGCTACCCATGGCGGTCTGCCGTCCCCTAGTTTGCCCAGAAATTATCACTTGTACTACCGCTGGGCCAGCTTCTAGGAAGACTGCCCCTGCCGAATTTGGTGGCAATGCACCTGGCGTACCGATTGATTGTGTGGTGATCTTAACGGCCGAGAGCGGCTCGGATGGAGGAACGCCCTGACCGTAGACTACGCCGCCAATGCCTTGGTATAGGGAAGACTGGGTGCTAGCCTGTTGGGCCCCGTAGAAACTATCCGGGACCCATCTCATTGCCAAAGGATGTGTGGCTCCTATCGACCCCGCGATACCTCCAATCATGCCAACGATAAGGACGATGAAAATCACGGTCACGACGCGTCGAAATGTACCTCTGTGCAGCCCCCTCGGGAGTGCAATTGGCGTTTCCGTAGGATCGTAAAACATCACTGTCCTCCGCTTTTTGACTTCACCGGAATTCTATTTGACATATCTGAACACCTTAACGAATCTGGGCATACGCTCCGGGACAACCATTTCACACGGATTTGGTCTTTCTGATATCCGGGGACTATCACCTGCGCTGGGCAAGGTACGAGCTTGAATAGTCACAATCTAAGCGAGCTTTCTAACCCGAACCCTTTTTTCTTGGAGCGTTTGGCCCTTTTAACGGATTGCATATCTTGCCTTGGAAGCCTCCTTGGCGATGTCTCGTCTGTGGCACTAGAATGGTAACCGTATTGAAGGCAAGCTATGTATAAACCGCCTAAGGCCTGCTCTTGTTACAAATCTCCGGCGCATCTGGGGCAATGCTTTAACCAAAACATGATTCAACCCTCCTTTTGAGCTATGTAAGCACAATAGCAGCCGAAGATGAACTGCAGATGAAATTTGCGTGACAATCTTTTCATGAAGACTTCATTGACTTGGCTATCATAGTGCGGGTCCAACCTTCGGAGGGTTCCAAAAGAAAATTCACATGGTGTTCATGTGTTGGAGCTATAATTGATGTAGCTATCCCGTAGGAGAGTCAAGTTGCGCATAATACTGGTTGACGACGACCACAGGCTGTGTTCTGTGGTAATGAGAGGACTCATTGAAGAGGGACATATCGTGGATGTCGCCCACGATGGAGAGGACGGGCAACATCTGGCGCAGGCCAATGCTTACGATCTCATCATCCTGGACGTCATGATGCCTAAGAAGGATGGCCTCCAGGTGTGCCGGGAGCTTCGCTCAAAAGGTATGCATACACCGGTCCTCATGCTCACTGCAAAAGACACGGTGGAGGAGAAAGTGATGGGTCTCGACGCTGGGGCTGACGACTACCTAGTCAAGCCCTTCGCCTTCGCCGAGCTTTTGGCTCGAGTGCGGTCGCTTCTGCGTCGCGACGGTATGGTCAAGACTCCCGAAATCAGGATAGGAGACCTGATTCTTAATAGCCTCACGAGAGACGTCCGATTGGGCAGTAATACTATAGACCTGACCAACAAGGAGTACGTCATCCTCGAATACCTCATGAGGAATCCCAACGTGGTGCTCAGCCGGACATTGATAGAAGAACACGCTTGGAATTACGACTTCGGCAGTGTCTCCAACCTGATTGACGTGTACGTGCGAAGACTCAGGAACAAACTAGGCGACGACGGTAAGCATGAACTTATACAGACAGTAAGGGGCGCGGGATATCGTTTGAGGGCATGATGCGCTTCATCTCCTCCATCAAGTTCAAATTCACTGTTTGGTACCTCTTGGTCCTGACGGTGTTATTGATAGGACTGAGTCTGGCAACGTACGGGTATCTTTCGCGCAACCTATACGAAAGCCTGGATGACTCTTTGATCGTGCGTACGGACCAGCTTAGGAATATTCGTGGCGTGCTCCGGGCAATCGCTCAAGGCACATTCGAAGAAGAGGTGGGTGAGGTCGTAGTCCTTTATTACGAACGTGGCGGGGAAATATATGCCACCTCACGGCGAGGCTTGCAGATACAACTAGACACGAAGTCAGTCAGAGGCGCTATCGGAGGCCAAAGCGCCTTTGACACGGTGTCGGTTGAGAATGTCGGCGAGATACGCTTCCGCATCATTCCTTTCCGTCCGGACCGCCCGGTACCGTTCCCTCGTGGCCTGGGTGGTCCACCTCTTGGATTTAGTATTCGGTCTGCCGCGATTGCGGTTGGTCAACCGACTGACCAGATCGACATGGCTCTCGGCGCATTGGTTCGGACATTTCTTGTTGCAATTCCGTTAACCTTGCTTGTCGCGGGGGCGGGCGGGGTGTTCCTTGCCGGGCGGGCTTTGAAACCAGTGGACCAGATGACAAAGGTTGCCCAAGAGATAGGGGAAACTGACCTCAGCCGTCAAGTCCCGGTGAACACTCAAGATGAACTCGGCAGGCTCGGATTCACTTTGAATCAAATGTTGGCCCGTCTTTCTAGAGCTTTCAATCGGCAAAAGGAATTCACCGGAGACGCATCTCATGAGTTGCGCACACCGTTGGCCGTGATTCAGGCCGAATCGACGTTGGCTTTGCAACGGGTCCGGACTCCCGGAGAATACCGAGGTTCTCTGGAGACGATTGCTGAAGAAGCCGAATCTATGTCTCGTATCATCAGCCAGATGCTGGTCCTGGCCCGCGCCGACTCGGGTACGGACCAGGTAGTCTTCGAAGAGTTGGAGTTGCATGGGCTTTTGCGGGAAGTATCTGACGACACGCGGGCCCTTTCGTTAGGAAAGAACCTCCACTGGGGAACACGTCTGAATGGTAGTTTGACCGTGATGGGAGATCGAGGTCTCCTTAAGCAGTTGTTCTTGAATCTCCTTGAGAACTCTGTACGCTACACGCCACAAGGCGGTGAAGTGTCAATCACGTCGGAAGTCAATAATCAAGAGGCGCTAATCTCGGTTAGCGATAGTGGCCTCGGAATCTCCGAAGAGCACCTTCCTCATATCTTTGAGAGATTTTACCGAGTGGATAAAGCTCGCTCACGTTCAGAAGGTGGCAGTGGTTTAGGCCTTGCTATTTGCCAACAAATCACTGAATTGCACCAAGGCCGAATCGGAGTCCGTAGCGCGGAGGGGAAAGGCACAACCTTCACGGTGACGATTCCGTTAGCTCAAAGGCCTGGAGCATTAGATAGTTGAGTTGTGGGGATGAGCGAGTAACGTAAATCATTGTAAGTGGATTCACGAGCAAAATTATAACGACCCCGGGCTTTATCCGGGGTCGTCTTTTCTTGGGATTATTGTAACCTTAGTCTAAATTGTGTTCCGGCCTTCTAGATCGCAGTAGTGTCCGAATCTATCTGCGTATCTCCTCCTCGGTTCGGACGGATGCTTTGGTCTTCACCACGAGTCCTTCCGCCAGAACGATCTTTACCATTGTGCATTCTCGAAGGCTCTTCGTCGTTAAGTGCAGTAGTTTCGGTATCTATCCGAGTATCTCCGCCTCGGCTCGGACGTAACCTTTGGTCTTCACCAAGATCCCTCCCGTGAGAACGATCCTTACCCTTGTGCATTCCCGAATGGTGTTCGCCTTTCTCGGTGCATTCGACTTCTAAAACCGGAACCACGGGTTCCGGTACCACGGGTTCCGCTACCACGGGTTCCGCTACCACGGGTTCCGGTACCACGGGTTCCGGTACCACGGGTTCCGGTACCACGGGTTCCGGTACCACGGGTTCCGCTACCACGGGTTCCGCTACCACGGTATCGGATACCTCCTGAGCCTGAGCGATGTCGCCGCTGTCGTACATTGTCGCCCGTAACCAGGACTGAATGTTCTCGGTACGATCGGCTACTTGGCCGCCTAACCGTCC
>Ga0315336_1005082_pt1 | contig 14774 bp, 9 predicted proteins | sample ASW5metaG_FD_204512 | JGI IMG/M metagenome (GOLD analysis project Ga0315336, IMG submission 204512) | Ammonia-oxidizing marine archaeal communities from Monterey Bay, California, United States - ASW #5 | ecosystem: Environmental > Aquatic > Marine > Intertidal zone | place: USA: California...
TCATCAACCCCATCGCCATGGAAGAAGGTTTGCGCTTCGCGATTCGTGAAGGCGGCCGCACCGTTGGTGCCGGGGTGGTCTCGAAGATCATTGCTTGATTTTTGGGCTAACTAGATAAGTAAGCAGTACTGAGTGACAGGGAAAACGGGCCGGCACGGATGGGCCGGGAAAGATTCAGGCCAGTAGCTCAATTGGCAGAGCGGCGGTCTCCAAAACCGCAGGTTGGGGGTTCGATTCCCTCCTGGCCTGCCAGTAAAGGACAGAGGTTAGGGCAGGATAGTGTTGCCGGATAAGCTGAAATTGCTGGCGTCGGGACTGGCCGTCGTTGGCGCAGTCGCGATGTTCTACGTACTGGGCGATAGTTCGGCGCTGTTGCGGGCCCTGATCGTCGTTGCGGGTGTGATCGTGGCAGCAGGTATCGCGTTGACTTCGGAGCCAGGCCGCGCTGTATGGCAGTTTGCACTGGCTACCCGAACGGAGGTGCGAAAAGTAGTGTGGCCGACGCGGCGGGAAACCGCACAGTCGACCATGATTGTCATATTAATGGTGTTCGTGGTTGGGATTTATATTTGGCTGCTGGATGCGTTGTCATTCTGGGCGATTTACGATCTCGCATTGGGGCTGGGTTAAACAGGGCGTTTTCTAATTTAGGGCTAAGAGCTAGGCAAATAGACACAGAGAATGATGAGTGACGTAACAATCGATGATGATGGCTCTCAGACCGCACCGGTAGAAAGTGCTCCGGTCGAGTCGCCGATGGAGTGGTTCGTCATCCAGGCCTATTCAGGTTTTGAAAAGCACGTGCAGGAATCTCTGCGCGAATATATCCGGCGTGCAGGCATGGAAGATCACTTTGGCGATATTGAAGTTCCGACCGAACAGGTGGTGGAACTGAGAAACGGTCAGAAAAGAACTAGCGAGCGCAAGTTTTTCCCTGGCTATGTCCTGGTTAACATGATCATGGGTGATGAGGCCTGGCACCTGGTTAAGTCGGTACCGAAAGTATCTGGCTTTGTCGGTGGAAGCGGATCCAAGCCGGTGCCGATTACCAATCAGGAGGCGCAAGCCATCTTGCAGCAAGTTCAGGAAGGTGCCGAGCATCCGCGGCCAAAGTACACCTTCGCTCCGGGTGAAGTCGTACGAGTTGTCGATGGGCCGTTTAAGGAGTTTAGTGGCACCGTAGAAGATGTGAACTTTGAAAAGAGCAAGCTGAAAGTGTCGGTATCGATTTTTGGACGTTCGACCCCAGTCGAGTTGAGTTTCAGTCAGGTCGAGAAAGCGTAGCCCCCGGGACTTGGCGGGCAACGTGAATGTGCCGCCAATGCTGTGGGATGCGGTTGCTGATGGTGGGCGGATGTGTTGGCCGCCCGAAAGTCGTAGATAAACAGGGGAGCCTCGCGGCGTTTGGACCCGACGGAGTAAACGATGGCAAAGAAAATTGAGGCTTATGTCAAGCTGCAGGTGCCCGCTGGCGGTGCCAAACCCAGCCCCCCTGTAGGACCTGCCCTTGGGCAGCACGGGTTGAATATTATGGAATTCTGCAAGGCATTCAATGCCGATACGCAGGATGTTGAGCCGGGTCTACCTATCCCCGTGGTTATCACGGTCTACTCTGACAAGAGTTTCACCTATATCAAGAAAACGCCTCCGGCCTCGGTACTGCTTAAAAAAGCCGCCGGTCTTGAGAAAGGCAGCGGCGAGCCTAATAAGAATAAAGTTGGGAAGGTCGGCCGGGCCCAGCTAGAGGAAATCGCGAAGGTAAAGATGCCTGATTTGAGCGCGTACGACATAGATCAGGCAGTGAAGATTATTGCCGGCAGCGCCCGGAGCATGGGCATCGAAACGGAGGGCGTCTGATGAGTCTTCATGGAAAACGGTATCGACAGGCATCCGAAAGTCTGTCTCAGGGAGAGTTCTACGCGATCGACGATGCGCTGAAGTTGGTCAAGCAATTTGCTTCGGCGAAATTCGACGAAACCGTAGACGTCAGTATCAACTTGGGTGTTGATGCAAAGAAGTCCGATCAGAGTGTCCGCGGCGCTACTGTCCTGCCAAAAGGAACCGGCAAGACCGTATGCGTAGCCGTATTTGCTGATGGTGATGACGTTGATGCCGCAAAATCTGCCGGAGCCGATATCGTGGGTTTGGATGACCTTGCCGAAACCATCAAGGGCGGATCAATTCAATTTGACGTCTGTATTGCAACTCCGAGCACTATGCGCGTTGTTGGGAAACTTGGCCAGATACTCGGCCCCCGAGGCCTTATGCCGAACCCCAAGGTGGGAACGGTTACGCAGGACGTGGCGAAGGCCGTAACCAACGCCAAGGCCGGACAGGTACAGTTTCGTATCGACAAGGCAGGCGTAATTCATTGCCCGATTGGAAAAGCATCTTTTGATGAAGCCGCACTGAAGGAAAACCTCATAGCGTTGTTGGATGCACTGAACAAGGCCAAACCGTCGGCTTCTAAAGGTCAATACCTAAAGCGATTGACCCTGTCGACCACTATGGGGCCCGGTGTGAAGGTAGATCGTGCATCGGTTGCGGGTTAAGCCGGCCGGGCGTTAATTCAGTCAGTTAAAGAAGTTAGGTTTTGAGGGGCCGCGGGGCCTTCGATCTTTAGATCATCAGGCACCGCAGGTCCGTCGAAGACCGCAGGTGCGTAAGTGGAGAAGTTGACCGCGAACGCTTAATGGCAAAAGCCGGCCTGCGTAGGCGGTGCCCCCGATCTGGGATTTTCTCCGGTCAGGACACCAGGGTGTAACGAGCAAGGAGTAGTGCGAAATGAGCCTTAGTATCGATCAGAAAAAGGCTGTGGTCAGCGAGGTCACGCAGGCACTGTCTGCGGCCCAGGCTGCAGTGCTGGCCGAGTATCGAGGGCTCACCGTTGCACAAATTACTGAGCTTAGGAGCGAAGCCCGCAATCTTGGCGTGGACGTGCGTGTGGTTAAAAACACACTCGCCCGTCGCGTTGTTGCGGATTCAAGTTTTGAGTGTCTGACAGATCATTTCATCGGGCCGCTGATGATCTCCTCTTCAGAGGATCCCGTCGCGGTAGCGAAACTGGTCTCGAAGTTTGCGAAAGATAATGAAGAACTGAAGATTACGATTGGCGCCATGAATGGCGATCTGTTGGATGTTTCAGCGATTCAGGCTCTGGCCAAACTGCCCGGTCGCGAGGAGTTACTCGCAACACTTGTGGGCACTATGGCCGCGCCGGTGACCAAACTGGTCCAGACTCTCAATGAAGTTCCTTCGAAATTTGTGCGCGCGCTGACGGCTGTCCGGGACAGCCGGTCTGATGAACAGGCAGCGTGAAATACGGCTGAGCGCTTAAGGAAAGAAAATCTCAATTTAAGGAGAAACCAATGAATCGCGAAGAAGTTTTGAATGCGGTGGCAGAAATGTCCGTTCTCGAATTATCCGAGCTGATCAAGGACATGGAAGAGAAATTCGGTGTATCCGCAGCGGCAGCAGTTGCTGTTGCCGCGCCCGCTGCGGGCGGGGCTGGCGCAGATGCAGCTGGTGCAGAGGAGCAAACCGAATTTGATGTTGTGCTGAGTTCTTTTGGCGACAAGAAAGTAGGCGTCATTAAGGCGGTCCGTACCATCACGGGTCTAGGCCTTAAGGAAGCTAAGGATCTGGTGGAGTCGGCTCCGGCCGCCGTCAAAGAAGGTGTCAGCAAAGATGAGGCTGAGGAGATCAAAAAGCAGATCGAAGAAGCAGGCGGATCTGTTGAGGTTAAGTGATCGCTGGAGGATTGACCTGCCGCTTTTGGCAGGCGTTCACCGGCCTGGAAGCGCGTTGACCGGTTATCTGATGACCGGTCAGCCGATTCCGGCTTTGTCGCGTTGTTTGCACGCGGGGTCGCGTACCCTTTTGCGTGTGTTGTAGACGTCTTGTTCTAACTGTTCTGCGAGGTCTTCATGGCTTACACCTTTACCGAGAAAAAACGGATTCGTAAGAGTTTCAGTACCCGGTCAGCAGCTCACCAGGTACCCAATCTTCTAGAGATTCAGAAGGCCTCCTATAGAAAACTGCTTCAGGCGCGGGTTGAGCCTCTGCAGCGAATTGATGAAGGACTGCAGGCGGCATTTAAGTCGGTGTTTCCGATTGAAAGCTACAACGGTGCGGCTTCATTGGATTTTGTCAGTTACACCCTTGGAACCCCGGTGTTCGATGTCCGCGAGTGCCAGCAGCGCAGCATGGTGTACTCGGCCCCGCTGTTTGCCACATTGCGACTGATTATTTTCGATAAGAGCGAGTCCGGTGGCGCGAAGATTTTGCGCGATATCAAGGAGCAGGAAGTCTATATGGGCGAGATGCCCCTGATGACCGAGAATGGCACGTTCGTCATTAACGGGACGGAGCGAGTGATTGTTTCACAGCTGCATCGCTCGCCGGGCGTCTTCTTTGATCATGACAAAGGAAAGACACATTCTTCGGGGAAGTTGCTCTTCAACGCCCGGGTTATTCCCTATCGCGGATCCTGGCTGGATTTTGAGTTCGACCAGAAAGATCTGCTGTTCGTGCGGATCGACCGACGCCGTAAACTACCCGCCAGCATTATTCTGAAAGCACTTGATTACTCGACTGAAGAAATTCTGAGCCTTTTTTTCGACAACGATCGTGTCACGTTACTGGCGGAGTCTGCCGAGGTCGATCTGGTGCCAGAGCGTCTGCGCGGCCAGGAACTCGATTTTGACTTAACCACATCCAGCGGAAAGGTGATCATCGAGGCTGACAAACGCATCACGGCAAGACATATCCGTGAACTTGAAAAAGCTGGGATTAAGTCTCTACCGGTTCCGGACAGTTATATTCTGGAACGGGCGCTCTCCCGGGATATCGTTGATCTCGAAACCGGGGAAGTTCTTGCCAGTGCCAACGATGAAATCACTCCGGAGTTGCTTGCCAAGTTCCGCGAGGTCGGGGTCGAAGCCTTCGAGACGATCTTCACCAATGACCTCGATCGTGGACCCTATATCTCAGATACTTTGCGGGGAGATGCCACCGGATCAGCTTTGGAAGCTCAGGTGGAGATCTATCGCATGATGCGCCCCGGCGAACCTCCCACCAAGGATGCTGCCGAGCAGTTGTTCAGGAATCTCTTTTTCACCATCGACCGCTACGATCTGTCAGCTGTGGGCCGGATGAAACTGAATCGGCGCCTGGGTCGGACCAGCGACGAGGGTCCGGGCATTCTCAGCCAGCAGGACATCATCGATGTGATGCGCACTCTGGTAAATCTCAAAAACGGTATTGGCGTAACGGATGATATCGATAACCTTGGCAACCGTCGGGTTCGTTCCGTCGGTGAACTGGTAGAAAACCAATTCCGCATTGGCCTGGTCCGAGTGGAGCGCGCGGTAAAAGAGCGCCTCTCCATGGCAGAGTCCGAAAATCTTACTCCGCAGGACCTTATTAATGCCAAGCCGGTCTCTGCAGTAATCAAGGAATTCTTCGGATCCAGTCAGTTATCTCAGTTTATGGATCAGACCAATCCCCTTTCGGAAGTGACCCATAAACGCCGTGTCTCGGCCTTGGGCCCCGGCGGTCTCACCCGTGAGCGCGCGGGTTTTGAGGTGCGAGATGTGCATCCGACGCACTACGGTCGGGTTTGTCCTATTGAGACACCTGAAGGCCCGAACATCGGTTTGATCAACTCCCTCGCCATCTTCGCCAGAACCAACGAATACGGTTTTCTGGAGACCCCCTACCGCAAGGTGGTTAATCGAAAGGTGACTGATGAAGCGGTATACCTGTCGGCAATTGAAGAGGGTGAATACTACATCGCTCAGGCGAACGCCCGGATTGACAGCAAAGGAGAGCTCGCGGACGAGTTGATTTCCTGCCGGTATCGGAATGAATTCACGCTGTCGAGCCCTGAAAACGTAGAGTTTATGGACGTCGCGCCGTCGCAGATCGTTTCGGTGGCAGCTGCTTTGATTCCTTTTCTGGAGCACGATGATGCCAACCGCGCGCTCATGGGATCGAACATGCAGCGCCAGGCAGTGCCCACGTTGCGCAGCGAGAAGCCTTTGGTCGGAACCGGTATTGAGCGCAAGGTAGCCTCGGATTCAGGGGTGGTCGTGATTGCAAGCCGGGGTGGGGTGGTGAATGCCGTGGATGCGTCGCGCATTGTGGTAAAGGTGAGCGACAAAGAGGTTGAAACCGGAGATTCTGGCGTCGACATCTACAACCTCGTGAAGTACACCCGCTCTAACCAGAATACCACCATCAACCAGCGGCCTCTGGTCTCTGTTGGCGATGAAATTGCTGCCGGCGATGTGCTCGCCGATGGACCTTCGACTGACCTTGGTGAACTGGCACTCGGCCGGAATATCCTGGTCGCGTTCATGCCTTGGAATGGTTATAACTTTGAGGATTCCATTCTTATTTCCGAGCGTCTCGTCCAGGACGATGTGTACACCTCAATTCACATTGAGGAGCGCACCTGTACTGCGCGGGATACCAAGCTGGGCTCCGACGATGTGACACGCGATATCCCTAACGTCAGCGAGTCCGCCCTGGCGCGGCTTGATGAATCGGGGATCGTTTACATCGGTGCGGAAGTGAACCCGGGCGATATCCTGGTCGGTAAAGTCACTCCAAAAGGCGAGACTCAGCTGACGCCAGAGGAGAAACTGCTACGGGCAATATTTGGTGAAAAGGCATCTGACGTCAAGGACACGTCTCTGCGCATGCCTTCCGGTATGTCAGGAACGGTGATCGATGTCCAGGTGTTCACCCGTGATGGGTTGGAAAAAGACGCACGCGCATTATCCATTGAGGCATCGGAACTCGATCGAATCAAGAAAGATCTCAAGGATCAGTTCGAGATCGTCGAAGACGATGCCTACGATCGAATTGAGCGACTGCTCGCAGGGAAGATCGCTGAGGGCGGTCCGGCAGAACTGAAAGTGGGAGAAAAGATCACCCGACCGTACCTGCAGGCCTTGCCCAGAGATAAGTGGTTTGAGGTTCGCCTTCGGGACGAGGCCACCAATTCCACGCTGGAGCAGATCCGTGCGCAACTCGCGGCCCAGTCAAAAAGCTTTGACGACCTTTACGATGAAAAGCGCAGGAAACTCGAGGCAGGCGACGATCTCCAGGCCGGAGTGCTGAAGATGGTCAAGGTGTTCGTTGCAGTCAAACGGCGACTGCAGCCCGGCGACAAAATGGCCGGCCGGCACGGTAACAAGGGAGTGATCTCCAGAATCGTTCCGATTGAGGACATGCCATATATGCACGACGGCACCACGATTGATATCGTGCTGAATCCGCTTGGGGTGCCCTCCCGAATGAATGTCGGCCAGGTCCTGGAATGCCATCTGGGCTGGGCGGCGCGCCACCTCGGGCGCCAGATCAGTGAGATGATGGATGGCGGCGCTGACACATCAAAACTGCGTCAGCAGCTCGGGAAGATCTATAGTACCGGGCGCAATCACGAAGACATAGATGCGCTCTCCGACGATGAGGTCACCGAGCTTGCCAACAACCTTCGTGGCGGTGTCCCGATCGCTACTCCGGTGTTTGATGGTGCCAGCGAAGCTGAGATCAAGGAGTGGCTAAAAATTGCGGAGCTCCCCCAGAGCGGGCAGGCCAACTTGATTGATGGTCGCACGGGAGAACCGTTTGATCGTGAGGTGACGGTGGGCTACATGTATATGCTGAAACTCAACCACTTGGTGGATGACAAGATGCATGCGCGGTCTACAGGCCCCTACAGTCTCATCACGCAGCAGCCGCTTGGCGGCAAGGCGCAGTTTGGGGGGCAGCGCTTCGGCGAAATGGAGGTGTGGGCGCTAGAAGCCTATGGCGCTTCTTACACGCTCCAGGAAATGCTCACGGTGAAGTCAGACGATGTCGGCGGCCGGACGAAGATGTACGAAAACCTCGTTCGCGGCGATCATCGAATGGAGGCGTCTGTGCCGGAATCATTCAATGTTTTGGAAAAGGAGATCAGGGCCCTGGGGCTCAATATAGAAAGACGCGAGGATCATTAGTAGAGCCTATTAACGCGTCCTCCTCTCCACGGTTCCAGATAAGGTTAAAAGAAGGAAAAGACAATGAAAGATTTTTTCAGTCAGTTCTCGCGATACGATGCAGTAGACCAGGAGTTTGACAACATCCGCATCCGTCTGGCGTCGCCGGATCAGATTCGTTCGTGGTCATTTGGTGAGGTCAAGAAACCCGAGACCATCAACTACCGCACATTCAAGCCCGAGCGCGACGGACTGTTCTGTGCCAAATTGTTCGGCCCGATGCAGGATTACGAATGTTTGTGCGGCAAGTACAAGCGCCTCAAGCATCGAGGCGTCGTCTGCGAAAAATGCGGGGTTGAGGTTACCCTCTCCACGGTTCGGCGCGAGCGAATGGGTCATATCGAACTGGCAAGCCCGGTGGCGCATATCTGGTTCCTGAAATCGTTACCGTCCCGGCTCGGCGTGTTGCTTGACATGACGGTTCGCGAAATCGAGCGGGTTTTATATTTCGAGGCATACGTGGTTACCGACCCGGGCCTGACCGAGCTTGAGATCGGGGCGCTCATGACGGAAGAGTCTTATTACGAGGCGATTCAGCTCTACGGTGCAGACTTTGATGCCGGAATGGGCGCGGAGGCGGTAAAGGAGCTTTTGAAAGGACTGGATCTTAAGTCGCTTTCGGCGCAGCTGCGCGAAGACCTTGCTGAATCAAGTTCGGAGACCAAGACCAAAAAATTGACCAAGCGGTTGAGAGTTGTTGAGGCCTTTCTGCACTCGGGCAATAAGCCGGAGTGGATGATCATGGAAGCGCTGCCGGTGCTACCGCCTGATCTTCGTCCGCTGGTGCCGCTTGAAGGAGGGCGATTTGCGACGTCTGATCTCAACGATCTGTACCGTCGCGTCATCAATCGAAACAACCGACTGCGTCGACTACTGGATCTGAATGCGCCCGACATAATTGTTCGGAACGAAAAGCGCATGCTGCAGGAGTCCGTGGATGCGCTTCTCGACAATGGGCGTCGGGGCAAAGCGGTGACCGGTCCCAACCGCCGGCAGTTGAAATCCCTGGCCGACATGATCAAGGGTAAGCAGGGGCGCTTCCGCCAGAATCTACTGGGCAAACGGGTAGACTATTCCGGCCGTTCTGTCATTGTGGTGGGTCCAACTCTGAAACTGCATCAGTGCGGATTGCCGAAGAAGATGGCGCTGGAACTGTTCCGGCCGTTTATTTACAGCAAGCTGGAACTGCGTGGTCTTGCGACTACTATTAAGCAGGCCAAGAAGCTAGTGGAGATGGAAGAGCCTGAAGTCTGGGACATCCTGGAAGAGGTGATCCGAGAGCACCCCGTTTTACTCAATCGGGCGCCCACACTGCATCGTCTGGGTATTCAGGCATTCGAGCCAGTTCTGGTGGAGGGGAAAGCGATCCAGCTCCACCCCCTGGTTTGTACGCCTTACAACGCGGACTTCGATGGAGACCAGATGGCGGTCCATGTGCCGCTTTCTGTTGAGGCGCAGCTGGAAGCACGCACCCTCATGATGTCATCCAACAATGTGCTCTCGCCATCCAATGGAGAGCCGATCATTGTGCCTTCGCAGGATATTGTGCTCGGGCTTTACTACATGACTCGTGAGAAGGTGAATGAGTTGGGCGAGGGGAAGGCCTTTGCCGATGTATCAGAAGTGCGTCGCGCCCGCGATGCCGGCGCGCTGTCTTTGCACGCCAAGATCAAGGTAAGAATCCGTGAAGTTCAGTTCAACGAAGAAGGCGAGCGTCAGGAAACATTCAACCTGACTGATACGACCGCGGGGCGCGCGCTATTGTCGGAGATCCTCCCGGACGGCCTGCCTTTTGAACTCGTCAATCAGACAATGAAAAAGCGAGCGATCTCTTCAGCGATCAATGAGGCTTATCGCGGGGTCGGTCTTAAGGACACGGTGATCTTCTGCGATAAGTTGATGTACACCGGGTTCTCCATGGCGGCCAAGGCGGGTGTGTCGATTGGAGTCGACGATATGGTGGTTCCGGATAGCAAGTCCACAACCCTCGACGCCGCGGAGTTGGAGGTCAAAGCGATTCAGACGCAGCATAGCCAAGGCCTCCTAACCGATGGTGAACGGTACAACAAAGTGGTGGACATCTGGACTCACGCCAGCGACCGCGTCGCGGGCGAGATGATGGATGAACTCAGCGTTGAACAAGTGGTCAATGCGGACGGAGAGACGGTTGAGCAGGAATCCTTCAACTCCATTTACATGATGGCGGACTCCGGCGCCCGAGGCAGTCACGCACAGATCCGTCAACTTGCTGGGATGCGCGGTCTTATGGCCAAGCCGGACGGATCCATTATCGAAACCCCAATTACCGCGAACTTCCGCGAGGGCCTGAACGTCAACGAGTACTTTATTTCTACCCACGGTGCCCGTAAGGGTCTGGCAGATACCGCGCTCAAGACGGCAAACTCGGGTTATCTGACTCGCCGGCTTGTGGATGTTTGCCAGGATTTGGTTGTCATTGAAGAAGACTGCGGGACCACTGACGGTATCCTGCGAGAAGCAATTGTTCAGGGTGGTGAGGTGGTGATTCCATTGAAGGATCGTATCCTCGGCCGCTCCGTGTCTGAAGATGTTGTCAGCCCTGGCGATGGGTCGAACTTGTTCGCGGCGGGACAGATGATCGACGAAGCCGGGGTAAACCTGCTCGAAGAGCACAATGTGAACCATCTCAAGGTCCGGTCCGCCGTGACCTGCGAGACCCGCTTCGGCATCTGTGCTACCTGCTATGGGCGTGACCTTGCCCGTGGACACTTGGTTAGCCGTGGCGAAGCGGTTGGCGTGATGGCGGCACAGAGTATCGGCGAGCCTGGGACCCAGTTGACTATGCGCACCTTTCACATCGGAGGGGCCGCATCCCGGATCGCAGCAGCGAGTCGTGTTGAAGTAAAGAATCAGGGCACGGTATCCTGGGTCGGCGTGCGCGCGGTGAAGCGTGATGATGGCTGCAATATTGTCGTATCTCGTTCGGGTGAACTGGTGATTCACGACCAGCATGGAATCGACCGGGAGCGACATCGTGTTCCCTACGGTGCAGAGTTGACCGTGAGCGATACCGATCAGGTAGAAAGTGGACAGGTCATCGCGTCCTGGGATCCGCACACCCATCCGATCATCAGTGAGGTGGCGGGCAAGGTCCGGTTTGATAATCTGGTTGAAGGGATGTCCGTGACTGAGCAGACCGACGACTTGACTGGTTCAAGTACTTTTCTGGTTCTGGACCCAAAGAGCCGCCGCGGTTCGACCTCAGATATCAAACCGACGGTTGAACTGGTGGACGGCCGGAACAAAGTCAAAGCGCAGCATCAGATGCCCGCAGGCGCTTCCATTGTGGTGAGCGTCGGTGCGAAGGTTGGTGTCGGCGAAGTGCTGGCACGCATTCCGCAGGAAAGCTCCAAGACCCGTGACATCACCGGCGGTCTGCCAAGAGTTGCAGAACTCTTTGAAGCAAGAAAAGCGAAAGAGCCGGCGATACTCGCGGTGGCCACGGGAGTCATCTCATTTGGGAAAGAGGTGAAGACTAAGACCCGACTCGAGATCACAGATGACTCGGGTGAACTGCATGAGATGTCAATCCCGAAAGATCGTAAGATCAGCGTGTTTGACGGTGAGACTGTTGAGAAAGGCGATGCAATTGTGGAGGGTCCGCTTGCCGCGGCAGACGTGCTGGAACTGCGCGGACTCGTGCCCCTGACCGACTACATCGTGAGCGAGGTCCAGGATGTGTATCGCCTCCAGGGTGTGAAGATCAATGACAAACACATTGAGGTAATTATCCGACAGATGATCCGTCGGGTACGCATCGTGGAGTCCGGCGACACCCGATACCTGGAATCTGACCAGGTGGAGCGTTCGGCCCTGCTCGAGCAGAATGACGCGCTGGTAGCCGAGGGAAAAACCCCTGCGACCTTTGCGCCTGTCCTGCTCGGCATTACAAAGGCTTCGCTAAGCACTGATTCCTTTATTTCCGCCGCGTCGTTCCAGGAGACCACCCGGGTCCTTACTGAAGCCTCCATGCAAGGCAAGGTCGACCACCTGAGAGGGCTCAAGGAGAATGTGATCGTGGGACGTTTGATCCCGGCAGGAACCGGACTGGCGCATCATGAGGAACGTAGGCGTCGCAGACAAGAGAAAGCTAAGGGAGACGGGGAGATTGAAGAGCTGGGAATCCTGGAAAATCTGACCGAGGAAAATAATTCTTCGCCGGCGGAGGTTGCATAGGAATGATGTCTGAGACGGTAGTAAAACCCGAGAAAAATAGATCAATGTTGACAAAATTCGTGGTTCTGCATAGAATCGCCGCCCTTTCTGGGGTTCAGTGTAGCCGGAATCGGCGGACTGACTTCGAAGCCAAATTTTAACGAAAACTAAGCAATGCCGACGATCAACCAACTTGTCAGAAAGCCTCGGACGCGTCAGACGCAAAAGTCAAACGTGCCGGCGCTCGCCGCCTGTCCACAAAAGCGCGGCGTGTGCACGCGGGTGTACACCACGACACCGAAGAAGCCGAATTCAGCTCTCCGAAAAGTCGCTAGGGTGCGACTCACCAACGGCTATGAGGTGACAAGTTACATTGGTGGGGAAGGGCATAACCTGCAGGAGCACTCGGTCGTATTGATTCGGGGCGGTAGGGTGAAGGATTTACCCGGTGTGCGATACCACACCGTTCGGGGAACGCTGGATACGTCCGGTGTGGGGGAACGGCGACAAGGTCGTTCGAAGTACGGCGCAAAGCGACCTAAGTCGTAGCGGGCTTAATCAAACGGGATTGCTCCGGGTCCTCTAGACAGGCACCGGGGTTGTTGAAACCGTAAAACAGGCCGGAGTAGCTGACCGGCCACGGTGACAAAGCTGATCTTGCGAAAAAGATTGGCACAGAAGTCGCGAAGGGGGCATCACGCCGCTAGCGACAAAAAGCTGTCTCACCGGATCGATTTAAACCGGGGGCCATTGGCCGCCGGTAGCGATGCTTTGCGTCGCCGGCCAAAGCTATGGGTATGGCCACAGGGTTATCCGGATACGGAGACATGATAGAAAATGTTTCCGCAACCGGTAATCAGTTACTGAACAGATGAAGGAAGAGTTTTAGAAATGCCAAGACGTCGCGAAGTTCCGAAAAGGACGATCCTGCCGGATCCAAAGTTTGGTGACCAGACGATTGCCAAATTCATCAATGTAATGATGAAGGATGGCAAGAAGTCTATAGCCGAACGGGTATTGTATGGCGCTCTGGACGCGATCGAGACCCGGGGTTCGTCCGAGCCGATCGAAGTGTTTTATCAGGCCCTTGAGAATGTGCGCCCGGTAGTTGAGGTCAAGAGCCGCCGAGTGGGTGGCGCAACTTACCAGGTCCCCGTTGAAGTACGCCCAAGTCGACGCAACGCGCTTGCTATGCGCTGGTTGGTCGATGCCGCAAGAAAGCGTAATGAGAAATCCATGACCGACCGTCTGGCGGGCGAGCTTATGGACGCGGCGGACAAGCGTGGCGGTGCGGCGCGAAAGAAAGACGACGTCCACCGGATGGCGGAAGCCAACAAAGCGTTCTCGCATTTTAGGTTCTGACCCCCAAGATAACTCTCAAACCCATCGCGAACTATCCACGGAATCATCAAAGTGCCTCGACAAACACCCCTTGAGCGTTATCGAAATATCGGCATCATGGCCCATATCGATGCCGGGAAAACGACCACTACTGAGCGTATCCTGTTCTATACCGGCATCTCACACAAGATTGGCGAGGTGCATGACGGCAATGCAGTTATGGACTGGATGGAGCAGGAGCAGGAGCGGGGCATCACGATTACATCTGCCGCGACCACTTGTTTCTGGAGTGGGATGGATCAGAGCTATGACGAGCATCGAATCAATATTATCGATACTCCGGGCCACGTGGACTTTACAATTGAGGTGGAACGTTCCCTCCGGGTCCTCGATGGCGCCGTTGGTGTTTTCTGTGCGGTTGGCGGTGTTGAGCCGCAGTCAGAAACCGTGTGGCGCCAGGCCGACAAGTACAGTGTGCCCCGTATGGCCTTCATCAATAAGATGGATCGCACGGGCGCGGATTTTTTCCGAGTAGTTGAGCAGATCAAGAGCCGCCTCGGATCCAATGCTGTCACTCTACAAGTGCCAATCGGCGCTGAAGATCAGTTCGAAGGGGTTGTCGACCTTATTAAGATGAAAGCCATCTACTGGGATGAAGAGACCCGCGGTACTAAGTTTGAAGAACGTGAGATCCCGGAAGATCTGCAGGACCGCTGCAATGAACTTCGGGAGCAGTTGCTTGAAGCTGCCGCCGAGGTCGATGAAGATCTTATGGAAAAGTACCTAGAGGAAGGCGATCTTTCAAACGAAGAGATGAAGGCATCTCTTCGACGGAGGACGCTCGCCAACGAAGTGGTGCTGGTAACCTGCGGGTCTGCGTTCAAGAACAAGGGTGTCCAGGCAATGCTGGATGCTGTGCTTGACTACATGCCGAACCCGACCGAGGTGCCTGCGATCAGCGGCGTTCTCGAAGACGAAACCACCGAGGAAGAGCGGCCGGCGTCGGACAATGAACCTTTTGCTGCGCTTGGCTTTAAGATTATGACTGATCCCTTTGTGGGGCAGTTAGTGTTTTTCCGGGTGTATTCAGGGGTCGTGAAATCCGGCGACAGCATCTATAACCCAGTCAAGGGTAAGAAAGAGCGTATCGGGCGCATTCTCCAGATGCATGCTAATTCCCGTGAAGAGCTT
>Ga0315336_1005083_pt1 | contig 14768 bp, 8 predicted proteins | sample ASW5metaG_FD_204512 | JGI IMG/M metagenome (GOLD analysis project Ga0315336, IMG submission 204512) | Ammonia-oxidizing marine archaeal communities from Monterey Bay, California, United States - ASW #5 | ecosystem: Environmental > Aquatic > Marine > Intertidal zone | place: USA: California...
TGCCGGCTCCGTCGACCGGCATGACCGCTGCGCTGATCGGCGACCGGGTATACGTCGCCGGAGGCCTCGACCACCTCGAGGACCAGTCCGACCGCGCGCAGAAGACCTTCTGGATGCTGGATCTGTCCCTTCCCGGCAAAGGCTGGAACGTTCTGCCTCCCTGGCCCGGACCGGAGCGTTTCGAGGCGGTCTCGGCAGCCATCGACGGTCAATTCTACCTCTTCAGCGGCTTCCGCCTGCAGCAGGACCGGGACGCCGGGCCGCGGCGGAAGTTGCCCGTTTTGCGGGACGGCTACAAGTTCACGCCGGGCGAGACGGCGGCGCAAGGAACCTGGAAACGGATTTCCGACGTGCCGCGGGGCGTCGCGGCGTCCGCCTCACCGGCTCCCGTCCTCGGCGACGACCACTTTCTGGTTGTCGGCGGCGTCGATGATGGCGACGTCCTGACACCAGAGGCGGGGCTCGCGCACCACCCCGGCTTCAACACGCAGTGCCTCGCCTACAGCACCATAACGGATACGTGGACTCCCTTGGGGACGTTTCCGGACACCACTGCCCGCGTCACCGTGCCGACAACGGTCTGGAAAAAGGCCCCGGTCATCCTCAGCGGCGAGGCGAGGCCCGGCATCCGATCGCCGCAGGTTTTCCTTGTCGAGGTCGAGCACACCGCCACGCCCTTCGGCTTCTGGAACAGCGCCGTGCTCATTACGTACCTGCTGTCCCTGGTGGCAATGGGTGTCTATTTCGCTCGCCGCGAGAAGACTACGGAGGACTTTTTCGTCGGCGGACGTCGTGTCCCCTGGTGGGCAGCGGGCATCAGCATCTTTGGCACACAACTCAGCTCGATTTCCTTCATGGCCATTCCCGCCAAGGTCTACGCCACCAATTGGACCTACTTCGTGGGCACCGTCGCCCTCGTGCTCGTGCAGCCACTTGTCGTCTACTTCTACCTGCCATTCTTCCGGCGACTGAACATCACCAGCGCCTACGAGTACCTGGAGCAGCGCTTCAACCTGGCGGTGCGCCTGTTCGGTAGCGCGTCGTTTGTCCTCTTCCAGCTCGGGCGCATGACGATCGTATTGTTCCTGCCAGCGCTGGCGCTGTCCGCAGTCACCGGCATCAACATCTACGCCTCCATCATCGTCATGGGAATCCTCGCCACCCTGTACACCATGCTCGGCGGCATTGAAGCGGTCATCTGGACCGATGTGCTACAGGTCGCCGTGCTGCTCGGAGGAGGATTGTTGAGTCTGGCCATCATCGTCGGCAATGTCGACGGCGGGATCGGCACCATCGTCGACGTCGGTCTGGCCAACGACAAGTTTCGCCTTGCCGATTTCCGCTGGGACTATGCCCTGCCCGTCTTCTGGGTTTTCTTCGTCGGCAGAATCTTCGAGAACATCATCACGTACTCCGCCGACCAGGCGGTCGTCCAGCGTTACCTTACCACTCCGGATGAAAAAACCGCCGCCGCCGCCATCTGGACCAACGCCGCTCTCAGCATCCCGATCTCGCTGATCTGGTTTGCGCTCGGCACCGCCCTTTACGTGTTTTACAAGACGCATCCCGCCCAGCTGTCCCCGGCGCTGAAAACGGACCAGACCTTTCCGCTCTTCATCGCGCAAGAGCTACCGCCAGGAATCGTTGGGCTCGTCATCGCAGGCCTCTTCGCCGCCGCCATGAGCACCATCGATTCGAGTCTCAACAGCATCTCGGCGGCCGTCACCACCGATTTTTTTCGCCGTTTCAAGACGACAATCGACGAGAAACGTTCCCTGCGTCTTGCGCGCGGCTTGACACTTGTGCTCGGAGTTGTCGGTACGTCTACTGCGATCTGGATAGCGATGAACCAGGACCAGATCCGTTCGCTGTGGGACGTGTACACCCGGGTCATAGGACTGCTGATGGGGGGGCTGGGAGGTCTCTTTGCGCTGGGCGTTTTCACACGACGGGCCAGCGGTTCCGCGGCGCTCATCGGCGCCCTGGCCGGCGCGGGTGCCTGCGCCTGGCTGGCCTACGCAACCAGGGTAAGCTTCTTTCTGTACCCGGTCGTCGGCGTCTGCACCTGCTTCGGGGTCGGCTACGTGCTCAGTCTTGTGGTGCCGCAGCGTAAGGATTTGCAGGGGCTGACGATTCACACGCGGGGTTAGTTCATTCTGCCGTAATCACCAACGTCACCGGAATCGCGGGGTGCGCATACGCCACCAGCTTCTCCGGCGTCCCCAGCGGCGTCGAGAGAATCAGGCTCAGGCTGGCGGTCCCTGCCTTGGCTTCAGCCGGGACCATCAGCTCGAGCTCGAAGTCCGACGCCTCCGGCGCCACCTCGACGGCGGGGGCAGTCACTCCCGTGGGAAGCCCTTTCGCCACGACGGCGACCTTGCCGGCAAACGGAGAAACCCGGAGCACCTTACCTCGAAGGGTCGTCCTGGACCCGGCCGCAGCCGTCAGCGTGTTTTCGGCAAGCTCCACTGCCAACGGTTGCACCACACGCACGCGAAAGGCGGGAGATGGGGCGGCCAGGCTGAGCTCGTTGACCGTCAGGGTTCCTTCTACAACGCAGTCCCCTTCGCACACCCCCGCCTCGGGAGCCGCCGTGATGGTCAGCTCTCCGTGGCCTTGATCCGCTGCGATCATCCCCCTGGCGGCGGTGACGCCCGGAGGAAGGTTCTTGCTCGCAAGCGTGACCTCGCCGCTGAGGCCTTCCCCGCGGACCACCTCGACCGGCACCCGGGCCGAGTGGCCGACAACCACGTCGACCCGATCTTTGCTGGCGTGGAGCCCGAAAGGCACGGGCTTCGTCACGGCCGCGGCGATCACCGCCACCGGCAACGGGCTTACAGGAATCCTGTCGTCAACGGCCAGGTAGGCGGTTCCCTGCGCCCGCCGCACGATCGACTCACCCTTTGCATTGCCGGTCCCGGTGACAACAAGTTCCACGAAGCGCAGCTCTCCCGACGCGGGCCCGGTGAGGGTAAGACACCCGCTCTTCTGGCCCGCCAGGATCTCACCGCCCCCCACCCGGAACCCACCCGGCACCGGAGAAACGCTCAGCTGCACGGCGCCCGCATAATCCCGTCGCACGCACTCGACCTCGAGCAGGGCCGTACCGTCGAGCGGCAAGTTGAGCTGCGTCGTCCTGAGCACGAGGGAGAAATCCGGGCGCGGTGTCGTCACGCTCAAGCGGTACCCGTAGGCCTTGCCGCCGCGGCGATGCAAGTCTTCGACGGTGAGGATGCTGGTCTGCATCTTCCTCTCCGCGCTTGGCGGCGAGAAGACGGCCCGGGGATCTCGGCTGGAGCCGTCGTCATCGGCAAGGAGGAGGCGCTTTCCATCCTGCCCGTAAACGGCGAGAACAGGATCGAGCTGCGAACCGAGCGCTGCCGCTTCGACCTCGAGGAGCCAGGCTTGGTCCTTCTTCGGCACTTTCGTACAGCTGAAGTCGTCGATGACTCCCGTCGTGAACTTTATCCGAGAGATGAGGGCAACGGGATCCAGGGTCACGAACTTGCTACCCGGCTCGGTCGCCAGCAGGCTGTCCACGGAAGCGATGAGTGTACCCTCAGAATTCAAGGCAGACGCTGTCCCCTCATCAGAGCCGGCGCCATTGTCCCGTGGCCGATTGACGTAAAAGAAAGTGACCGCGTCGACAGGGGAAGCAAAGATCACCTCTCCGCCGCCTGTGTTGGGAGCTTCGTAGGCATACTTTCCCGAAGCGTGCAGGCCCGGCGTGGACCAGGTTTTGACGACGCCGCCGTGCCAATGCGCCCCGTCCACCTCGAACTCCGCCTTACCGCGGAGCGCCAGATCCTCGAAGTCAAGAGTCGCCGTCTCCCCCTTCAGGGCCGGAAGCTCGTAGCGGTCCAATTCTCCAGCTGTCTCGATGCGGCCGTTGAGGGTCGTGAACGGGATGAGCGGCTGCAGAGCGCCAGGCTCTTTCCGAGGCTCCTCGAACGTGTCCGGGTGGGACCCGACCGTCACCTTGAACGGAGCACCTCCGGTGTCCAGCGAAGGTGGCAAGCTCACGTACATCCATCGCTCGAGCGGATCCGGATCGAGGCGCAGGCGTGTAGTGACTGCCCCATCGAGGTTGCCGCCTTCGAACGAAAACCGGACCTCGCTACCGGCCTTACCACCGATTGGAAAAACCGCCTCCGCGTAGGGGAAGCTGCCCACTCGCAAGCGATAGAAGTCAGGCGAGCGCTCCAGGTAAACCGTGTCGTGCACCTGGATCAGGTACTCCCCGGCGGACTCGAAGGTGTGGTCGATTCGTGCGTCCACATCGAGCCCGTAGGCATCCTCGCTCAGCTCGAGCTCGCGACCATCCGGTCGAAAGAGAAGCAAGGTCGGGTCCACTGCCGAGCCGAGACGCCGCGCCTCCACCTCGAACACGAGCCGTTCCCCCTTTCTTGCCGTGAAGCGAAACGTGTCCCGATCCGCAGCCCCCAAGCGGCCCTTCACCGTTATCGGGCCGGAGATCGCCATGGCTTCTGCAGGGCTGCCATTCGGCTCGACCTCCTCGGCCTCAGGGAGAACTCCCACCACGAACAGGACAGGGTTGGAGATTCCCTCCCTGGTACGCACTCGCAACCCATGCCACCCGGGTAGCTCCTCGGAGTTCAGACGGAAACGAAAGGCGATGCGGTCGGGTGTGGTCTCGAAGCTCTCGACGGGCGTCGACACCAAGGAAAGTCTTCTCGAGATGAGCTCCGCGTCGGCCGAGAGATGGGTACCCTCAACGACCAACGTGACCTCCTGCCCCCCCTGGGCACTGCGCGGGCTGATAGACGAGATCGTGGGAGGGCCCGCGTCAAGCGGGGAAACCGTCAAAGCGCACACGAGGAGAGAGAGCCCAAGTCCTTTCATGGTGCCAGCGTAAGCTGCAGGTCTACGCAATACAAATCTGAAACCAAGGTGGCGTCAACGGCGGACCGCGGTATTTGGAACGTGCGGTTTGGTCGAACAGGCTATATAAGAGTAATTGTTCCGGTTTTGAATCAAGGAGGGTTGAGGTATGGAGGCTCACATGAATTGCAGTAGGGTTCTTGTTACGGTTTTGTCTGCCTCCGCGACATTCTTGTTGACCTCTCCCGACGCCTTGGCGGGACCGAAAGGTGAAGTCATTTGCCGGAATCTGGGCAGCCTCGAAATTACGATTGACGGAGATTTCTCTGACTGGCCCCTGGACCAGTACGAGCAACGCTCCGAGCAGCCTGTCTTTCCGGGCGCAAAGAACGCGGCATCGACGGATGCCAGCGGCGATCACATCGTGTTTGCGAAAGACCGCATCGGCCTTTTCAACGATACGCAGGATACGCCGTGGACGTTCTCGGACGGGATAGGCGACTTTGATTCGGTGATCTACGTCGCCTGGAATCAGGACTGCCTCTATTTCCTTGAGGTCTGTGTTGACGACATTCTGAAGGACGATCGCAACCCGGGGCCTTGTGTCGGCCTGGACGTCGGCAACGATGGGTTCTCGATCTTCATCGACGCGAAGAACGACAGCGCCAATTGCGCCGCTACCGGTTTTCCTACGTTCAATACGACGGCGCCGAATGCGGACGATTTCGAGCTGGGCTGCGGGCTCCACAGCGAGCACCCGGTTGACGACCAGGACCCCAACGACGTCGGCGCGCGGCAGCACATGGAGCGTCACGGCACCAGCGCGTTGATCGACAGTAATTGCCCCGGGCCAGCGACCTACAGGGCGTTCTTGGACGCCCTGGCGTTTCCCGACATCGCCGCTCGCTCGTACGCCGATCTGGGCGCCGCTGGAGCCTTGAACCCCGTCATCTTGAGCAACCCGGGGCAAACTTTCTCGGGTTTCGCGCTGGAAGTGTGTGTGCCGTTCGGTTTTTTCGCCGACTTCGACCCCGCGCTGAACCCGGTCATGGGTTTCGAGCTCTTCTGGCACGAGGCCGACCTGTGCGGCACCGCTTTCGGCTGCAGCGACGCCGGGACCGACGCCGGCCCGGGACCGGGATCCAACGCAATCAGCTGGGCCACCTGGGCACAGAGCACAATAGTTGATTGCAATTCCAATCCAGGGGATGCTCTCTTCCAGACGACCAACTGGGGTGAGATCATTTTTGACGCCACCAATCCATTCTTGAGCGGTGGCCTCCAGCTTCCCAGTGACACGAATCAGGACGGAGTGGTGGAGCTTGCCGACGCGGTCAGCCTCCTCCGCCATCTTTTCGCTAACGATCCCTCCACCGTTCCCTGCGGAGACGGCTCGGTCCAGGACCCGGGCAACATCGGTCTTCTCGACCACAACGGCGACGGCGCCATCGACGTGTCGGACGGCGTCGCAATGCTCCTGTGGATCTTCCTCGGAGGAGATCCGCACCCCTTGGCCGTGCCGGGCCAGGAGGGCGACGTTTGCGTGCAGATTCCCGGGTGTGAGGACTCTATGGGCTGCGTCCCGCCGTAGCCTTCGTCCTACGCCTCTGTCTTCTACGGCTCTGCCCGCTCCAGAACTCCGGCGGCTCCCATTCCGCCCCCGACGCACATCGTGATGAGCGCTCGCCGCGCACCGCGGCGCTCCAGTTCCCTGAGCGCCGTCACCGTCAGGCGCGCTCCGGTGGCTCCGAGGGGATGTCCGAGCGCCACGGCCCCCCCGTTGACGTTGAGTTTCTCCAGCGGGAGGTCGAGTTCCTTGACGACGCTGAGCGCCTGGACGCTGAAGGCCTCGTTGAGCTCGATGATGTCGATGTCATCGAGCGAAAGGCCCGCCTGTTCGAGAGCCTTGGGCACCGCGACCACGGGCCCGATTCCCATGATTTCCGGCGGGACTCCGGCCACGGCAAAGGAGACGAGCCGGGCCAACGGCTTCAGGCCGAGCTCCTTGGCCTTCTCCTCGGACATCACCACCACCGCCGCGGCGCCGTCGCTCATCTGCGAGGCATTTCCCGCGGTCACAGTTCCCCTCGCCGCGAAGACCGGCTTCAGTCTCGAGAGGCTTTCCAGAGTGGTGTCTGCACGTGGACACTCATCGACGGAGAACTCGATGCTTTCCACACCTCCTTGTCCGTTGATACGCGGCTTGTGAATCTCGACGGGCACCGGCACGATCTCGGCGGAGAATTTCTCCTCCGACGCGGCGCGCAAAGCCTTCTGGTGGCTTTCGAGGGAGAACTGGTCCGACGCCTCCCGCGAGATCCCGTACTTCTTCGCCAGATTCTCGGCCGTCAGGCCCATGTTCAGGTACACATCGGGCCACGCATCGGCAAACTCGGGATTCGGGTAGGAGCGGGCAAACATTGCGACACGGCTCATGCTCTCGGTACCCCCGGCAACCACCGCGTGGGCGCGCCCCCCCTGGACCTCGTCCACCGCCATGGCGATGGTCTGGAGTCCCGAGGAGCAGAAGCGGTTGATGGTAGCGGCGGGTACTGAAGGTGGCAGACCGGCTTTTAGCGATGCTACCCGGGCGACGTTCATGCCCTGCTCACCCTCGGGGATGGCGCACCCCATGAGCACGTCATCGACGTCTTGCGGCTGAAGCCCTTTTGCTCGCTTGACGGCTTCACCGATCACCAGTGCCCCGAGATCATCCGGACGGACCGTTCGCAGGGTGCCCTTACGTCCCTTGCCCATTGCGGTTCGCACGGCGCTGACGATTACGGCTTTGCTCATGATTCGTTGCTCCACTTCAATATTTTTTGCTTCGTTGAAGATCTAAATAATAGGGGAGAAAATCGCCGTCAATTCCTCAGTGGTTTGCCGGTCTTCAACGTGTGAGCGATACGCTCCAGGGTCTTCTTCTCGCCGGTCAGGGATAGAAACACCTCACGCTCGAGATCCAGCAGGTATTCCTCGGTCACCGGATACTCTTGATCAATGTCGCCTCCGCACAGTACGTAAGCGAATTTCTCCCCGACGTGCACATCATAGTCGCTCGCGTAGCCGGCTTCATGGAACTGGTGCAAAATCACCTTCAACTCGGCGAGACCCGGCCTGCCGGCGACCCTTACCTCGCGACGCGGACGCGGCGGGCTGTAGCCACTCTCCGCAAGCCGTAGCACAGTGTTCTTGGCATCCGCAAGCACCCGGGTCCGGTTCATAGTGATTCCGTCGCCATCACGCAGGAAGCCGAAGGCGCGAGCCTCCTCGGCGCTCTGCGACACCTTGGCCTGACAGACGGTCTCGAAGTAGGCACGAATCCAAGGGAAGAACTCGGCGGCTACTCGAGGCGGGATGGCCTCGAACGAGCGACAGGCAATCTCGCGCGTCCCTCCGCCAGCCGGAATCAGCCCGACCCCGAGCTCCACGAGACCCGTGTTCGTCTCGGCGGCCGCTTGCACGCGGCACGCTGCCAGCGCCAGCTCACACCCCCCACCGAGCGCCATGCCTTGAATCGCGGTAACGACCGGTTTCGGCGAGTAACGCATCTGGAGCACCGTCGAGTGAAAGGCGCGAATGAGTTTCTCGATCTCACCCCACTGCTCTGCCTGGGCCGCCGCGGAAAGGCCTGCGAGGTTCGCGCCCAGGGAGAAGTGCAACGCCTGGTTCCCTACGATCACCCCCGCGTAATCGTGTCGCTCTGCCTCGTCGACCGCCTCGCGGATCAAGGCGAGGGACTCGCTCGAAAGCGTGTTCATCTTCGACTGGAATTCGACGCAGAGCACCCCGTCTCCGATGTCCCAGACGCTGCCGCAGGAATTGGCACGCAGCGCTTCGCTCCGGTCCCTCAAGTCGTCGAGAATCACGAGCCCTGACTGCGTCGGCACGGGCTTCTGCTCCGCGCTTCCAAGGTCAAAGTAGGAGCGCTTCTTTTCGTTGCCGACCTCGACCTGGCTGTAAAAGCTTTTCTGATCCGCGGCGAACAGCTTCTCGACAAGCGCAGGCATTGTCTCGCCTTCACGCTTCAAGCGCTCGGTGGATTCGGCGACGCCGATGGCATCCCAGGACTCGAACGGCCCGAGCTCCCAGTTGAAACCCCATCGGAGGGCGCGATCGATGCTGACGATGTCCTCAGAAATCTCCGGAACACGACGGGCCGAGTACAGAAGCGTCTCGGAAAGCAGCCGCCACGCATAGTGAGCTGCCTTGTCGCTACCGTTTACGAGAGCCTTCAGCCGGGCCTCCGTTCCTTTTTCCTTCCTTGCAATCGCGAGGCTTTCGAACGCCACCGGCTTCTGCGGCCGATACTCGAACGTGTCGAGGTCCAGCACGAGGATGTCGGACTTTTCCTTCTTGTAGAATCCGGAGCCCGTCTTGCGGCCGAGCCGTCCCTCCTTCACCATCCGCCGGAGGATCTCTGGCGGCTCGAAGAGATCTCGACTCTCGTCATCGGGGAGGAGCCCCTTGACGTTGTCCATCACCATGACGGCAACGTCGATGCCCACGAGGTCCTGCAAGCGAAAAGAGGCCGTCTTCGGGTGCCCCATGGCCGGCCCCGTGACCGCGTCCACCTCTTCGATCGATAGTCCCTCCTCGAGCATCAGCCGGCAACTCGCCGCCATACAGAACACACCGATGCGGTTGGCGATGAAGTTGGGAGTGTCCTTGCAACGAACCAGTCCTTTTCCCAACCGCAGGTCAGCAAAGCGCTCGATTTGATCCACGACAGCAGGGAGCGTGTCGGGCCCGCAGACGGTTTCGAGCAGGTACATGTACCGCGGCGGGTTGAAGAAGTGGGTGATGAGGAAATGACGCCGGAAGTCAGCATCGAGACCTTCCATCAGCAGCTGGAGCGCCAGCCCCGACGTGTTCGACGAGACGATGGCATCGGGGCGCCGGTGACGCGCGATTTTCCGGAACAAACCCCGCTTGATGTCGAGATTCTCCGCGACCGCCTCCACGATCCAGTCACAGTCGCCGATCCGCTCGAGGTGGTCCTCGATATTACCGGGCTCGACCAGAGTTGCCGCGGTCGGGTCGCGAAAAGCGGGCGGGCGTCCCTTCAGGGCACGCTGGACGGCTTCTAACGCAAGGCGCGAGCGGTCCTTGGAAGCCTTCCCAGCGCCTTCAGGAACAACGTCGAGCAACACGCACGGGACGCCCGCGTTGGCGAGGTGGGCCGCGATGCCGGTTCCCATGGTTCCCGCGCCCAGGACCGCCGCTTTCTTGATGCTCATGGAGCCTCCTCCTTCTCCTTAGTTCCGTTGGATCGGCCGTATTCTTTCGCATCCATCGACAACTAACCCTCAGGCAATCCCGCTTTCTCGCCGGATTCTCCCTCCAAAGGCTTCTCCACCTCTGTTTCCTGCTCCGCTCGCAGGCCCTCGACGCGGGCCTTGACCTCTTTCTCGGCCCCAGAGTCGCTGGGATGATAAAAGTACTCTCCTTGAAGCTCCCGGGGCAGGTACTGTTGGGCCACCCAGTGCTCACGGAAAGCGTGTGGGTACTTGTAACCTGCGCCATGGCCCAGTCCCTTCTTGTCTCGACTCGGGTCCTTGAGGTGATTCGGGACATCGTCCGAGCCCCCTGCCTCGAGCTTCTTGACCGCCTCGAAGTACCCCATGGTGCTATTGGACTTCGGGGCCGTGGCGAGGTGGATGCAGGCTTGGGCGAGGTTGAACTGGCACTCGGGAAGCCCGACATACTCGACGGCGTGAGCCGCGGCTGTCGCCACGACAAGCGCCGTGGGGTTTGCCATGCCGATGTCCTCGCTCGCGAAGATCACCATCCGCCGTACGATGAAGCGCGGGTCCTCGCCCGCTGCGATCATTTTCGCCATCCAGTAGAGCGCGGCGTCCACGTCGGATCCTCTCAGGCTCTTGATGAAGGCGCTGATCGTGTCGTAGTGCGCATCGCCGTCCTTGTCATACAGGAGCGCCCGCCTCTGAATGGACTCCTCGGCGACCCCGAGGTCCACGCGGATGCGCCCCTGAGCGTTAGCTGGAGTCGTCTCGACGGCGAGCTCGAGCGCGTTGAGCACGTTTCGAGCGTCCCCGTGGGCCGTGCGGGCAAGGTGCAGGAGGGCGTCGTCACGGATCTCCACATCGAGCTTGCCGTAGCCGTTTTCATTGTCTTGGAGGGTATTTTTCACAACACGCACGAGGTCCGCTTCTTCGAGGCGCCTTAGCTCGAAGAGTCGCGAGCGGCTCACCAGGGCCTTGATCACCTCGAAGTACGGGTTTTCGGTGGTGGCACCGATCAAGGTAATGGTACCGTTCTCGACGTGCGGCAGCAGCGCGTCCTGCTGCGCCTTGTTGAAGCGGTGCACCTCGTCAATAAAGAGGATGGTCTTGCGCGGCACGGAAAGGATGTCCGGAGCCAGACGTTCGCGCGCACGGGCAATGACTTCCCGTATATCCTTTACTCCGGCAAGTACCGCGTTCAAGATCTCGAACTCAGACCGCGTGGCGCTTGCGATCACCCTGGCCAGGGTGGTCTTGCCGCTTCCCGGAGGGCCGAAAAAAATGATGGAGCCGAGCTGGTCAGCCTGGATCGCCCGCCGCAGGAGCTTTCCCTCCCCGAGCAAGTGCTCTTGCCCGACGAAATCCTCGAGCCGACGCGGCCGCATGCGCGCAGCGAGGGGCGACTCATCCTTCCAGGGCAAGAAGGTGCGGTCCAGGAGGTGCGATCGCCGGCCCGACGTTTTTTCTACCTGCGGTTTCGGTCGCGGATTCGTAATCGGAACACCTCCAACCCAATTCTAACTTGCAGGACAAAAAATTATTCTCATAATTCCGGCCTCCTCATCGTGCACGGAGTCCAAATCGCCGAACTTTATTGGCCAGAAGGCTCAGGATCAAAAGCAACGCCGAGGAGAACGTCAAGAAGAAACATCGAGAAGAAACGGGGTGCAACTTTTCCAACTCGGTGGTAGGCTCGATGGTGTCGCAGGGTTTTCAGGTTCGCGACGGGTACTACGGAGAGAGAATGAGCAGTCGGTCTCAAAAGAACGAGGAGAAGCTCGAAAACGGTGGTATCGAACCCACACGGCTTCAATCGCTAAAGCAGGTTTTGCTCGAAAAGCGGTCGGAGCTCGTGGAGCAGCAGACCACCCAGCTCGACGCCCTCCACAGCCCGGACAAACATCACCTCGCCGATCTCGAAGAGATGGCATCGGACACCGCGGACACCGATTCACTCTGCGCTATTTTCGATCTTGGCTCCAGCACGATGGAGCAGATCGATGCCGCCCTGGAGAAGATTGATGGGGGTACTTACGGCACCTGCGAGAGCTGTGAGGAGCCGATCCCCCACGACCGTATCGAGGTCTTGCCGTTTGCGCCCCTGTGCGTAAACTGCCAGCGGAAGGAAGAGCTGAACGGCGGCGGTAAATAGCCGTCAGCGTGCAGCTTTCAGCTGACAGTATTCTTCAAGCCCAACTGTTTGTCACACCCGCCTTTCTTTTCACACTTTCCTTCCTTTCCACTCCACTCCGCCTCGCTTCAGGTGACGCCATGCGGAAACGCACGTCATGTAGCCGTAAAGGACGGAGGCAATGGGGAGGGTGAGAGCGTAAAGCGGACGCACGCGCTGGTGGCGCACGGCGGGAAAGAAAGTTGCCGCCTGAATTGCCCAGGCGAGGAGCGCAGCGGCCCCGGCGATAGCACATCCATTCAGAGCGCCCAGGAGAGCGATCGCCGGGGGGCTCACGAAGAAGATACCGAGGAACAGCAGAGTTCCGCCGAGGAGTGAGTAACGGTAGCCTAACTGGTTGAAGGCCGTGCGCGCCACCATGTGCGTCATTTCCCCAAGCGTGCCGTAACCACGCAGGGAGCGTATCTCAGGATCGAGACCGAGCCAGCACCTCCCGCCGGCTTGTTTGACCCGAGCCGCGAGGGCCACGTCATCAATGACCGCGTCCCGGATCACTTCAAGGCCACCGATGTTCTCGAGAAGACACGAGCGGACGAGAACGCACCCCCCTGCCGCGGCGGCCACGCGAGAGCGCGCGTCCGCGACGCGCCGAAACGGGTAGAGGAACTGAAAGAAATAAACGAACGGCGCCACGAGGAGCCTCTCCCAGAAGCCGTCGATCCGCAGACGCGCCATGACGGATACCAGGTCGTAGCCCCCATCGTCTGCCTTGTCGAGAAGCGCCCGAATCGAACCGGACGGGTGCTGGATGTCGGCGTCGGTGAAGAGAAACCACTCGAAACCGCCGGCGCGCCCACGCGCCGTGTCGCATCCTGCACGAAGACCACACTGGAGGGCATGGATCTTTCCCGACCAGCCGGGTGGAGGGGAGGGAGCTGCCGCGATGAGGCTTTTGCGCGAGTCACCGCTTGCCGACACGATGGTATCCGCCACGGCCCTCGTTCCATCGGAGGACCCGTCGTCCACGAGGACCAGCTGCGAAAAGTCTTCGTTCTGTACCAAAAGAGAAGGGAGCGTCGTGGGAAGACTGCTGGCCTCGTTGCGAGCGGGTATCACGACCAGTACGCCACTTTCTCCCCCTCCCCGTTCCGCTCCCCGTTCTTCCGACTTTTTGAGCGTGTGTGAGGCCGGCCACCAGCGCTTCAGATCAAGCGCCACGATCAGCCAGAAGAGAAGCACGAGGCAGGCGATGAGCGTCACGGCCGTTTCACTGCATCATCCCTTGCCAAGGAGGCCCCGCAGCTCCTCGGTCACCTTGCCGTTGGTGGCTATACCGCTTTTGCCGTGAATGGTTCGCCGGCCGCTCCAGTCCGTGAAAGTGCCTCCAGCCTCTTCGAGTATGGGGAGCAGCGCCGCACAATCCCAATCCGAGAGAATCGGATCGAGCATGACCTCGGCGCGACCGGTCGCAACGAGCATGTGGCCGAAGCAATCCCCCCACCCGCGGCAAACGCGGGCACCGGTGCGAACTCGCTCGAACGCCTGCAGACGCGAGGACTCTTCGAACGTCGTGAGGCTGGTGAAGACGACGCAGGCGTCGTCGATTGCCGAGACATCCGACACACGCGCCGTCTTTCCGTTCCAGGTACAACCTTCACCCCGCGCTGCCGCAATCACTTCATCGGTGCCTGGAAGATACACGACCCCGAGAACCGCCTCGCCGTCGGGCGCCTCCAGCCCCACCAGGACCCCATAGAGCGGCACGCCCTGAATGAAAGACTTCGTTCCATCGATGGGATCGATCAGCCAGCGGTAGCCAGAAGACCCGGCACGTTCTCCTTGCTCCTCGCCCAGGAAAGCATCCCCTGGGAACTCACTCGACAAGATAGAAAAGAGGACGTCCTCCGCCTCGCGGTCAGCTATTGTGACGGGAGAGCGGTCTTGCTTTAGCTCGACATCGACGCCTGTCTGGAAGTACCGCAGGGTGACCTTCCCAGCCTCCAAGGCTGCCGCCGTTGCTATCTTCAGGCGCTGCGCCAGGTTGTCGCTCATGCTAAAAGGATTGCAAATAGGGCCGCGCTGGAACAGGGATTTTTTAAGAATTCGCCCCCTTCCGCAGCACCATCAGTTGCCGGGAGCAGGGGATTGTATCAGAATCCTGTCCAGAAGCCGTGCTCGGCCTCCGATAACGGAGAAGAAGGGAGAACTTCATGATGCACCGCCTGTTCTTTTTGTCGTCACTTCTTTTTTCAGCGGCCGTCGCTGGTTGCGCCAGCCACTCGGTCCGCCCTGGAGTCTGGGAACTCACTTTCCGCATCGAGCGGATCCGGAATCGAACACCTCTTCCAGCGAAAACACAGGAAGTGCTCGTAGAAGTCGAGTGGGCCGTCGACCAGCCCCAGCCTCCCCAGAATCCTCGCGTGCAGGAGGTAGCCCTGATCTCTCCCCGGCGGAGGAGATCGACCCTGGATCCTGAGTCGAACCTACCGCGCATCGGCATGCAGCCCATGTACGGGGAGATAGAGGTGCAGGGCGAAGACAGGATCTTG
>Ga0315336_1005084_pt1 | contig 14764 bp, 9 predicted proteins | sample ASW5metaG_FD_204512 | JGI IMG/M metagenome (GOLD analysis project Ga0315336, IMG submission 204512) | Ammonia-oxidizing marine archaeal communities from Monterey Bay, California, United States - ASW #5 | ecosystem: Environmental > Aquatic > Marine > Intertidal zone | place: USA: California...
AACCATTCTGGCCAATTGGCTCAGCGGAGAAATATTCTAGCGGTGACGTGTGGTCGACGAATTCTTGTTTGCCGAATGCCCCGTTCGCTCCCTCAGCCAAGGCCACGGCCAGGGCCACGTCGACCAAATCACCGCTGGCCAGCGATGTATTGAGGGCAAGACCGGTTGGAGTAGATGCGGTGGAAAACGATTGCGCGGAGATCGGTGTAGACACCGCAGCTAGTGGTGCGGCGGTCGTGCCGAACTGGAGCTCCCAGACTTCCAAGTCGCCGCTGGTGACTTCACCGTCGAACGTAGCATCGCCATCAGCTTGCGAAGCTCCGCCGTTGATGCCTAGTCCTTTCTGCCAGGATAGAAAATCAGATCCGTTGATCTGCGGATCGGCATCGAAGGCGGCTATTGCCCCACCACCTGCGGGCTGAACTTCCACCGCACCGATGTCGATGCGCACGCCGCCCACGCCGTCGCCGTCATAGGTTCGCGTAAAGGGGACACCACGCTGGTCGAAGTCGGGAAGGCCGCTGAAGGCCGGGTCGCCCGCGTCAATCGCCGGGCTGCCGGGCATGAGCGCGTGCGTTTCGGTCGGTCCTCCGTTGTCGGCCAAAGAGCCGAGCAGCGGGATGATGGGGCTACCGCTGGTGCCCACCTGATTGCCGTCGGTGCCATTGACGATGCCAGTTTGCCCCGTGCCGTCGCCGATCAGATTGAATGTGCCACTTACGACGCCTCCTGTGTCCCAGATGTCGTTACCAGAGGACGCGGAGTTCCCTGCAATGATCGTGTTGTCGAGGATCATGCCGTAGTAGATGCCGCTGCTGTGGATGCCGCCGCCGATAGATGATGCCAAATTACTGCTGATGGTGCTATTGGTGATATTCAGTGTACCGCCACGTCTGTAGATGCCGCCGCCTTCGTTTGCCGAATTACCGCCGATGGTGCTATTGGTGATATTCTGTGTGCCGCCATTGCTGTAGATGCCACCGCCGTGATCGGCCGAGTTGCCCGAGATGGTGCTACTGGTGAGATTCAGTGTGTCGCCATCGCTGTAGATGCCGCCGCCGTAGCCAAACGCCGAATTTCCGCTGATCGTGCTACTAGTGAGATTCAGTGTGTCGCCATCGCTGTAGATGCCGCCGCCAGTATATGCCGAATTATCGCTGATGGTGCTACTGGTGATATTCACTGTGACGGGGCCATTGTTGTGGATGCCGCCGCCTTTACTTGCTGCGGCATTGCCGCTAATGGTGCTGCCCGACACCGTCAGATTCTCACGGTTAAAGATCGCCCCGCCATTAGATACCCCATCACCGCCGGTCAGCATGAGGCCGCTGATCTGGACATCGATCAGGTTGCCAGAACCGTCATCGATGTTGAAGATACGGTAGCCGTCGCCTGTTCCGAACACGTTGTCGGTGCCGTCGCCCGCATCGATCGTAAGGCCGCTGGCAAGGCTCGTGGCGTCGATGGTAAGCGCATCGGCAATTCCCAATTCGCCTAGCGTGAGCAAGATTGTGCCACCGTCTAAGCCGGCTGAGAATGTGATTGTCTCAGCAGTACTCACATTGTCGTTGGCCAAGCCGATCGCCTCACGCAACGAAAAGTCTCCGACTGAAAAATCACCATCACTCTCATCGTCCAGTATGTCGACCCGAAACTGGACGACCAATTCATCGACCGTCGCGTCGGTCGCGGTATTGGTGACTATATCGGTCGCGGTCACGGCAACGTCGTACGTGCCAAGAGCCAAGGGCGACGAGATCGTGTTATCGGGCAGCGTCCAAGTTCCGTCGCTGTTGTTCACTGCCACCAGCCCGGTCTGCCCGTCCACGTCGACTGTGATCGTGGCGTTAGGGTCATCCACCGTACCGGTCAATTGCGGCGTGGTGTCATTAGTAATTAAAAAGTCAACCATCACCACCGGCGCGGTGTTGTCGACGGTGTAGACTTCGTCGGTGGTCGGCGTAGTAATTAGATTGTTACCGGCAGTGTCTTGAATGTCTGTGCCGCCGGAAAAATCCAGCCCCAATGTACCGTCTCCCGTAATAGCGTCGACAATCACGGCATAAGTCGAGAGATCGGCATCGCCGCCGTCACCAACCGTGACTGAACTGTTTCCCGTCAGAGTGCCAGTCAATTTCAACACAAAGTCTGAAGCGTCGACGCCCAAAACTTCTTCGCTGAAGTTCACATCAAATACGACGGAAGTTGCATTGGTAGGATTTGAGTTGGCTCGCACAATGGTTACGGTCGGTTCAGTAATATCTGTGATCTCGAACGCTCCCATGTCAATCCGTGTACTGCCGACCGAGTCACCATTAAGCACTCGCAGAAAGGGATTGCCTCTTTGATCGAATTCGGTCGGATTCTGTGTGATCGATGGATCGCCCGCATCGATGGCAGGGCTGTCAGAAAGCAGCGCGTGGGTTTGCGTCGGTCCGCCGTTGTTTGCCAAGGGACCGAGCAGCGGATCTATCAGGCCGTTGACAGGCCCACCGATAAGACTGCCGTTGGCGTCGGGCGTCGGGGCTTCGGAGAGGTAGGTATCCGCACTATCGCCAATCAGGCTATAGTTGATGAAGAGCCCGCTAGCGCCAGGACGGATATCGGGATTGCCGCCGCTGGCGGTGTTGCCGGCCACGATCGAGTCGGTGATCCGGACCGTCTCATCCCCGTTCCAAATCCCGCCGCCACGGTACGAGGAACTGTTGCCGCTGATCGTGCTTTGGTTGATCGTCACGTTGCCTAGGAAGGTTTTAATCCCACCGCCTCGGAACGAGGAACTGTTGCCGCTGATCGTGCTCTGGTTGATCGTCACATCGCCTAGCTGGGCAAGAATCCCACCGCCGTCGCCAAAAATGCCCGAGGCGCTGTTGCCACTGACGGTGGAGCGAGTGAGCGTCACGTTTGAATTAGCCCAGATTCCGCCGCCACCTACACTCGTACCCGAGATGCTGTTGCCACTGACGGTGGAATCCGTGAGCGTCACCGTGCCGCTGATGAAGATGCCGCCGCCCTTGCCGCCGTCGCCCCCCACCACACTGTTGCCACTGACGGTGGAGCCTGTGAGCGTCACCGTGCTGCCACTGATCCCGCCGCCGTCGCCAAAGCCCGAGGTGCTGTTGCCGCTAACTGTGGAATTCGTGAGCGTCGCGCGGAGAGCATCAATCCCGCCGCCGTGAGCATTGAAGCCCAATGTGCTATTACCACTGACGGTGGTGTCGATGAGAATTAAATGTCCACCAGGCAACCCGGTTTTCGTGAAAAAAACACCACCACCATACGCGCGGTCACCCTCCGTGCTATTGTTGCTGATTACGGAGTTCGTAATCGTCACATCGCCACTGGTCAAAGAGCGGATCGCGCCGCCGCTGTACGTACTGTCATAGTAAGACGTGTTGTTACCGGTCGTTCTTCCGCCGGTCAACGTCAGACCAGCAATCGTAAAGTCGTCCGTCGTGGCAGTGATGTTAAAGATCCGCGAGTTCTCTTGGGCGTCAATAGTCAGGCCACCGGCCAGACTCGCGGCGTCGATCGTGACCGCTTCGGTGATTCCCAGTTCGCCCGAGGTGAGCAAGATCGTCCCACCATCGAGCGAGGCGTCGAAGTCGATCGAGTCGGCACCGCTGCCAGCTTGCGTGCCTTCGGTAGCATCGGCCACTGAGTCGGCGTTGGCGGCAATGATGGCTTCGCGCAGCGTGATTAGCCCGTCGTTGGTTGTGTTGTCGAATAGCGAGTCGACTGTGATGACCGCCAGCAGACGGCGGTCCTCTAATAACTCAACACGCAGACGCCGGTTAAGAGTAGTACCACAGTCTGAAGTGACGGAGGAAGACTTCGATCGACGACGTCGATGACGCTGCGCAGCAAACCAACTGAAACGGTCCGGGCGAGACACGGCAAACCTTCCCCAATCAGAGCGTCACGAGAGACAGGCTGAGTATAAGCCGAATGGGGGGTATTAGCCACTCTTTTGCAAGCTTTGCGACGGGCTGAGGAAAAAGACACCGAGAGGCTGGCCATTGGAGGCGAATAGCCTGCCCTTGCTGAAACAGATGGTCACGACTCAATCGATGGACTTCACTTGAGTCGAGGAGGCGCGCAGAAGAGAGACAGGCAATTCAATATCTCTAGAGGTGAGACTAGCTCTAGATCTGACTGCTTCACCCCTTTATGGCCAGGCCGACGAAACACAATTAAAAAACCGGCCGGCGCCTAAGCGCCGGCCGGTTTTCGAAAACAAGCGTTTCTTACGGACTTCTAACTACTGATGCCTGTTAGAGCTCGACAGGCATCAGTTACCTCTTCTTCGGCGATCAATCTGCAGCTTAGTAATTCCATTCCACCCCGGCCTGCAGACCGTGGAGGATGTACGACCCGTTCGTGCCGATGTAATTCAGCTGGGACGGAGTAATAAACGAGGTGGGAATCTGGTTGGCCGCCAGGGCTACGCCCGAGACGCCAATTACTCTCCACCCTGAATACAATCTGCAATGGCAGGTCGCTTGATAGCTGGCACCGAGCCGAAACTCCCCGATCATGGAGAATTCGTCCTTGGTGGTATCAACGCTGAAATTCTCATTCGTGCCATTGGCATAGCGAACGACGCCGCCGGCCGGAGCATTCATGTATTGCCGCACGCGAATGTGGTTGCCATAGATGCCTAGCACAGTGGTACCATGCAGGGCCCAGCGACCTCGGCAGCCGAGGTGGTAAACGCCGTTGCAACCTGCCTGAACACCGACCAGGTTGTTGTCTGTCTCGACGTTGTAGGACAGAAAGCCATAGGTGACCGGCGCACTTTGAACAGCAAAGTCGGTGCGGAACATGAAGTCCTCATCGAACCGCATGTAGCGAATACCGGCATATGGGCTCAGCGTAAAGCGTGGGCCAACGCGGCCGTAGCCTGAGTCGCAACCGCCTGAGTCACATCCCGATGCACAGCCCGAGTTGCAGCCGCCACAAAGGACTGGGAGTCGCAGCAGATTGAGCTCGAGGTTTTGTGCGGAAAACGTACTGCGGGCCGTGAAGTGTTGCACCATGATATCGTCCCGTGCTCCACCGCCTGTGTTGTCAGTTGTTGGAGGCCCGTAATCATAGGGCTCGTTGACCGACCGATAACCGGAACCGAGGTTGTATTCCAGTCCCCGGAAATCCATCATGCCGTAAATCCGGGTTGGAGCAGCGGCGTCCCAGAGTCGAGACTCTGCACTCTCTTCGTCCAGGCCCCAGTAGACAAACTCCACAGCTCGTTGCGGGCCACAGCCACAAGAACCGCCGCCGTACGAGTCGCAACCGGTGCAGCCGCCGTCGCAACCTGCTCCGTAGCCACCATAGCCGGCACCACAGTGTTGGCCCAATCGGTAGCCAAGACGAATCTCAGCGCCACCCTGGTATCCGGTGTCGATGGCACGTGTGGTAAAGACGACTTCATTGTCGGTCGGATAGTAGCCTGCCGCTGGGGCCGACGCGCTGAAGGCTAGCGGCTTCCAATCGGAACGGGCCCGTTCCATGGCCAGGCCATACACTCCGCCAAACCAGCGACCATTTCTGCAGACGCTGCCTTGGCCGCAGTTTCCGTCGTTGCAGCCATATCCGCCGTACCCGTTGCCGCACCCGTACCCACCGCCACAATTGTTGAAGGTGTTGTAGCCCAGGCCTCCGCCATAGCCTCCGCCGTAGCCTCCGTTGCAGGAACCGTCAGCACATCCGCCTGCCGATCCATTGTAGCCAGGTTCGGTGCACTCAACTCCTGGGTTGCCACCTGCTTGCGGAACAGCCGTGGTCGTTGGCTCGGCAGTGATCGCCTCGCTGGGAACTTCCCCGACACCGGTATTGGCCTTGGATGCCAACGACAAGTTCCCATTTTCGTTTACGCGATACGCCATGGCCGTGTATTGGGCATGAGGCTGCGCAGGTCCCAGAACAGCTTGCGGCTGTGCGGTTTGGGGCTGAGCGGCTTGCGAAGGTTGCTGCATGAACTGCTGATTGGGTCCCATCGGATTGGGCCCCATCGGGCGCTGTTGCCACTGGGCTTGGCCCTGAAGTTGATGGTTACGGTTCGCCACGTTCTGATGAACGGGGCTCTGGTAACGTGCACCCTGGTAATTCGGGTTCTGGTAATTCGGATTCTGGTAGTTTGGGTTTTGGTAGTTAGGATTCTGGTAGTTGGGGTTTTGAAAGTTCTGGTTAGCAAATCGTTGGTTCTGATAGCCGTTGGGAACATTGGGAGTTCGTGGCATGTATTGGGCAGAAGCTGAATCGCTGCCTTGCAGGACCAGAACGGCCACCGAAAGCATCATGACTCCGCGTTCGATCGTCCTAGAAACTCGCATTCGCATCATCTCCTTATGCGTTGTGACACCCCTGGAGGGGGGATTGCGTCGTTTCTGCGCGGGCAATGATCAGCACCGGGGCGTTGCTCACGCATCCTTGCGACGGCAAACTGGTTGGGTCGTGCGTTATGGACCTACACAATTGTCCTAAAATGCCCATCGACCGTTAGGGTCCCAACCGATTGGTGGCAGTGCCAGCCGATGCAGATGTTTTCATGCTGGCATCTAGAGCAACCGGCGCAATCGTACGACTTGAACACGTACGCTTTATCGAGCCGGCAAACTCTTCCCGATCCGGCCGACTGGCCCTCGCCTATTCTGCTGGCCGGGCATGCGAGAAGCGTCACTGCAGATTGCCCAATCTTTCGACCGCCCAGCCCTGCAGGTCGGTAACGGTTGCGCAAGCTAGAACGAGGCAATAGAGCAGTCGGAAAGCGAAGAAAGTTTGCCGGGACAAAGAATTTTGCCTGGCAGAGAGAAGAGTTTTGGACCCTCTAGGCTGCTTTTCGCAGCGGTTCGCTCTGGAGCGAGTGTCTACCGGCATAGAGAGCCAGCAGTTCTTCCGTCAAAGCGCGATAATCTTCTGCCCCGGCCGATTGTGGCGCATAGCGGAAGATCGATTGTTCGAAGCTAGGGGCCTCGGCCAGGCGAATGTTGCGACGAATTCGGGTGCGAAACAGGTGCGCGTCGCGCCAAACCGGGTTGTGCGAGCGAGCATCGGCAAAGAAGGCCTCGACATCGTGCTGAACCTCAGCAGCCAGACGGGTTCCCGATTCGTAGAGACAAAACACGACGCCAGCCAGCCGCAAGCGGTCGTTTAGCCGACTCGATACCAGGGCAATGGTTTGCAGCAACTGGCTCAGCCCGTGCAGAGCCAAGAAATGAGGTTGCAACGGGAGCAAGACGTCGTCGGCAGCTGACAAGGCATTGATCGTCAGAATCCCTAACGATGGCGGACAGTCGATCAGCACGTAATCGAACTGACTGCTCATCTCACCCAGCTTGTCGCGCAGAATCAACTCCCGGCCGGCTACATCCGCCAGTTCGACTTCCGCGGCGGCCAGGTTGATGTCGGAACGGGCGACTTGTAAGTTTGGCTCCGCCGACTGCCAGAGATTATCGAAACCGATTTCGCCCGTCAGTAGGTCATAAACCGTCGCCCCGCTTTCCGGCTGACTCAGACCCAGATGTAGCGATGCGTGCGCCTGCGGATCGATGTCGATCAATCCTACGCGCATTCCCGCTGCAGCCAGCGCGGCGCTCAGATTGACTGCGGTGGTGGTTTTTCCCACACCACCTTTTTGATTGATGATCGCGATCACTCGCATGATGCCGGTCGTCCTTTTGGCATTGTCGCTGCGCTGCGGTTCCATTTGCTCCAGCAAATAGTCTGCTTTCGAGGGCCGCGAATTATAGGAGCCGGCGGCACCCCCTCCCAGAGCACTCTGACCGGTACGCTACCCCTGCTAGCGGTCTTGGGACAGCTCAATACCAAGCGACTCGAAGTAAGTGGTCAAAGATCGAGCCATCGGAGCACACGAGATCCTGCGAAGCTCTGGAACCTGACTCTGGTCCTCTCCGGGGACCACCCTTGCCATCTGTAGAAAGTCTACAGAGAACAGGATGGTTTGCTGGTCTTCCCCCTCCGAGAAGGCTATCCCCAGCACCCAGTTCTCTTCCGAATGGGAATCGGACGCCTCCCAATCGAAATTGCGGTCTAGCGAAAGCGCGTTGCGAAGATGGACCAGGCCCCGCGCATCGCTGATATCCTGGGAGCGACGTCTAAAGTAGTCTGCCGCCTTTATGGGCAAGTCTGAACTCTTTTTGGAGTTTTCCTCGATAGGTTTCAACTCGAAAACGACCACGCTTGAGGGTCCGCGAATGAGCATCGCGGCCGTGGATCCCCAAAACTGGGCAGCGCGGTGTGTTGTGTGGTAGCGGTAAAACCACCCCGTGCCCCCTAAAACCAAGGCAATCAGTCCGATCGCCAACACCACCTTCCTGCCCGAGTGTTTCATCATGCTCCCCAAAAGCTCACCCACCAGTGCTCGTGCCGACGTTTCGGCTTTTCTCGTCGCCTCAGCCAAGTATACTGGCTCTTTTCCCGGCAACCACACACCCTCGACATGGCCATGGCCGATAAGTTCGATCCCTACCGCGAAGCTTTGGTGATGGAAACTCAGACCGAGTGGCCCGAGGAGTTCGACGACTTGGACCCTCGTGAGAAAGCCCGGCTGGAAATGTTGCTACACGACCAGCCTGACCAGGCCACCGAGTTGGAGTACATTCGCACGCATACGGGCTTTTGTCGTCGGCTGGTCGTAGCCGACGAAGACCTCCAGCGCGTTGCCGGCTAGCGCAAGGTGCATTCCCTTGTGCCGATGTTGTACCGTTTACTTGGCAGATTTGCTGAGAAAAGTACGACTACTTATTTGGAATGTTGCTCTAGAGTTGCAAGTCCAGCGGCAGGCCTGTCCCGGTCGCAGAAAGTGTCTTAAGCATTCGAAAGGGATCTCTACTTTGGCTCACGATGTCGACATCACACGCGTCGAGTTGGCCGAGCGCAGCTACGACATCGAAATCGGTAGCGGAAACTTCGCTCAGTTTCCCTCGTTTCTGCGCGCACGAAGTCAATCTTCGCACGCCGTGCTGATCACAGACACCATCGTCGACCCACTCTACGCAGATCAGCTCGCAGACATGCTGGCCGAGAACGAATGGGAAGTCCATGTGCTGGTCGTCGATGCAGGCGAGCAGAGCAAGTCGGTCGAAGTGGCCCAGGAGCTCTGGGAGACAATGCTCGAAGAAGGGACCGACCGGCGTTCGATCGTCGTCGCGGTCGGCGGCGGCGTGGTTGGCGATCTGGCCGGCTTCGTCGCGGCCAGCTTCGCCCGAGGTCTCGGCTTCTTCCAGGTCCCTACCACCCTGCTCGCCCAGGTCGATAGCTCGGTTGGCGGCAAAGTTGGAATCAATCTGCCGGGTGCAAAGAACATCGTCGGCGCGTTTTGGCAACCCTTGGGCGTGCTGGTCGACGTCGGGGTGCTCTCCACACTGCCGGTCCGCGAGTATCGGGCTGGCCTGGCCGAAGTGGTCAAGTACGGCGTGATTCTCGACGCTGATTTCTTTGACTTCCTGGAACAGCACACCGAAGGAATCAACAACCAACAGCCCGAAACGCTCGAACAGATTGTCCGTCGCTGTTGCCAGCTGAAAGCCGAAGTGGTCCAGGCCGACGAACGCGAACTCTCCGGCCTGCGGGCCGTGCTGAACTACGGACACACCTATGCCCACGCATTGGAAACCGCCAGCAACTATGGCTTGCTACTGCATGGCGAAGCAGTAGCCATCGGCATGGCCTGCGCCGCCCGGCTTGCGCGGCTCTTGGGAAGAATCGACCAGTCGTTCGTCAATCGGCAACAGGCTCTGCTTGCCGCGCTGCACCTGGAAACCACGCTCCCCGAATTCGATGGCGACGAACTCTTACGGATCATGCGCCGCGACAAGAAAGCGGATCAAGGAAAACTCCGCTTCGTGCTGCCCGACCGACTTGGCCACGTAGAAATTGTCGACGACGTCCGCTCGGAGGACGTCTTGAGTTCGCTAAACAGCGCGAATTGACGCCAGCTTGTCTCCCAAGCTTCTGTTGCAGTCGGGAAAAATCTGCTACGCTGGTGGTCGTATGTCCACTTCTGCTGCACAGACTGAATCGGATGGTGCTGGTCAACTGCTGCGAGAGCAGCTCTGTCTGGCACTGGTTCCCGGCATCGGCCCCTTGGCGCGGCAACGACTGTTGGAGCGTTTCGGTTCGGCGGCGGCCGTGCTGGCTGCGTCGGCCGACCAACTGCAGGCGATTTCAGGTATTGGCCCCAAGCTGGCCAGGCGGCTTGTGAACGCCACCGACGAAGTCGACATCGACGCGCAGTTGGAAATCGCTCGCGCGGGCAAAGTCGACCTGCTACTCGAATCGCATCCCGATTACCCACCGTTGCTCAAAGAAATCGACGACCCGCCGGGCGTGTTGTTCGTCCGTGGCAAGCTGCAGTCGATTGATCGGCTGGCGGTGGCCATCGTCGGTACGCGGCACGCTACGCGATACGGTTTGGCTCAGGCTGAGCGACTGGCGAAGAGCCTGGCTCGGGCCGGGATCACGGTAGTCAGCGGCATGGCCCGCGGCATCGACAGTGCCGCGCACCGCGGGGCGATCGAGGCGGGCGGCCGCACGATTGCAGTGTTGGCCAGCGGCGTGCTCCGGCCCTACCCACCAGAAAATGCCGAACTGGCCGAGCTCATCGTGCAGAATGGCGCCGTCGTAAGTGAGTCCGCTCCCACGATGCCTCCCATCAGCGGCATGTTTCCACAGCGCAACCGGATTATCAGCGGCATGACGCTCCGTATGGCCACGGTTTTGTACAAAGCTGCATAGAAGCGCCGGCAAACTGGAAAGCCTGTCCGCGATGGGTTTTCTTGCCCTCGACAAAGTCCAGGTCAATCCGCTCCACAATGCGGCTTAGGGCGGCTCTAGCCTCGCTGGCTGGTGCCGAACGCAGCACGTCATCGAGTTGCCACACCTGTTCTGCGATGCGTCTGGCGTCCAGCAGGGGGCTCTTCGGCGGCACAATCGACTTCAGCTCAGCAGCCGCAGCGTCGCGTTCCCGCCCGAGCTGGTCTAGCTTCTCTTCGACTTTCGGTAGGACTGAGTCGCTGACTTGCAGCAACCGCTCGGCAGCCCGATCTATCTGATTGTCGAATCTTGCAATCTTCTCTTGCAACCGTTCCTTCTGGGCTGCTGTCGAATCGTGAGAGTATCGACAGGCCAGTTCCCGCTCGATTGCCTTGTGTAACCGGCCGATCGAACCGCGAAGAACCTTCTTTCGGATAATATCAGCCACGGCCTTCAACATCGCGCCCTGGGGAACCGCACAATAACCACACCCCTTGCCCTTGTGGTACGTCGAGCAGAGGTAGTTGGGGTGTCGCTGCCCGCTCTTGCGTTGCAAGCTCTGAGAGTACATCGTGCCTCCACACCGGCCACAATACAGCAAGCCGGCCAATGCGGAGCCTTCGCCACCTTTCTTGCAGAACCCTTTCGCCTCCACGGCTCGGGCGGCTTCCCAGGTTGCGGCCGAGACAATCGGCGGGTGTGCGTTTTCGATACGCAACGGCTTTGTCCGCTGTCGGCTTCCGCTTCTCACCTTAGCCAAGTCGCCATCGTTGGACATAAAGTATTTGCCCTGGGGATTGGCTCCCAGCACCAAAACACCCGCATACGCTTCGCGTTTTATGACAACCCTGACCGCATCATGGCTCCACGGGCCGCCAGAAGGCGAGGCGATGCAATCGGCATTCATGCGACGGGCGATGATGCGAAAGCCAAGCCCCTTGGTTCGGAGCTCGAAAACCTGCTGCACGGCCTGGACGTTCGCAGGCTCCCCGAGGGCTAGTTTGCCATCGTCGCCTATGACGTAGCCAAACGGCGGCCTGCCTCCAGACCAGCGGCCCTGCTTGACTCTCGATATCACACCTCGCAGCGAGTTGCGGGCCAAGTCGCGTAGGAATTGGTGTTTGCCCTCTTGTTGGATGGTGTAAATCATCCGCCCGGCGAAGTCATGCCAATCGATATCCCCCTGGGCAATTGTCGACAGCCTGACACCGGCGTCCCGCAGTGGACATATCCACTTGCCGGCCTCCAAAGAATCGAAGCGGCCAAACCTATCCTGATCCCAGCAGAGAATAACTTCAAAGTCGCCGTTGTGCTCGGCATCATTGAGCATCTGTAGAAACGCTTTTCGCTTCTCCGTTTTGTCGCCGCTAATCCCTTCGTCGACGTACTCCCGCACAATCTGGTAACCCTTTTTTTGCGCATACTCTCCGACGGCCGTACGTTGATCGGCGATTGACGTCTCTTGTTTGTCGCTGCTCATACGGTAGTAGGCGACGGCGGGTACTGTTTTAGCCATCGTTTATTTCCTCCACGTGTTGGGGTCGCCTTGACTCGTTTGCGATCGTTACAGGCCATCCTGTGGCGGTCAGTTCGAGCATACGGAAAAACAGAAAGTCCGCCCAGACTTCGGGCGGGGAATTCGTACAACAGCCGGTCGTTGTAGAGCTTTAGAAAGTGACCGGGGCGCAAGAGCGCGCGCTTGATAGAATTGCCGGGAGCCATTGCATCCTCTCATCCAGGTTGCTTTGGTTAGGGTCGTCGGGGTGCTTCAACACTCCGGCGGCCTGCTTTTATTGTGGCGTTGCGTGTTGGATTGTCAACTGAGCGGCAATGTGGTGGCTCCTAGAGATGGCTTTTCCTTTGGGGGTTCTCTGACCCGTAGCTTTGACATTGGAGCTGCCTGCTGAGCAGCGAATCCATTGCCGCTGTACGACGATTTCAGTGCTCAATATCTAGCTGTACGCTGCAGCTTAGGCTTTCGCAGATATTAAGGCCGTACTGGCTGGAATACCCCCACAAAACCTTTGCTATCCCAGGTGCGTCTTGATAGACTGAGGCCAGTTCCAGTAGGCATTGGGGTTAGGGGAATCGCTAATGGCCGCCGGGAAACTTGTTCCAAGTCAAAAGAGCCACTGATGCTCTGTGTACACGTTGCACAGGGTGACAGTGGCTTTTTTTGTTAAGGCACGGCCATTTTAAAAACGTCCAAACTTCGAGGGGATTATCGTGGTCAAGTCAATCGCTTTTCGGGTGAGTTTCGCTGCGGCTCTTTTCGTGGTCTTCTTGGTGCCTACCGTCGAGGCGATGCCCGTCACCGTCCCGCCAGATTTGTCCCCCGGGGATCAGTACCGACTCGCGTTCGTGACCAGTGGAGTGCATGACGCCACATCGACCGATATTACCACTTACAACGACTTCGTGAGAGCCGAAGCGAACTCCGAACCGTTGTTGTTATCGTTGGCGACTACTTGGAGGGCCATTGGTAGCACGTCGGCTGTGGACGCCCGGGACAATACTGCCACGAATCCCTCTTCGTCAGTGGGGGTTCCCATCTATAATTTGTCGGGGTCTCGTATCGCCAATAACAATGCAGACTTGTGGGACGGCACTATATTGGCGTCTTTAAGCATTGATCAGCACGGGGTTGGGTTTTTCTTTAATGTATGGACAGGGACGGCACAGTCTGGGGTGGGTGCCACACCCAGTCGTCAGTTGGGGGCTCCAACTAGTGTTAAACTTGGGTCAGCTGGGTCAACGGATTCGAGGTGGGTGGATCGTGCGATTTCCGCCGCCGGGTCCGAGCAGCGTCTGTATGGTATATCGGCCGTGTTATCTGTCACGGCTGTGCCCGAGCCCAGTACGTTCGCCTTGTCATTTCTGTCAGCGGTTGGACTAGCGGCCTCGACACTCCGCCGAATTATTTGGCTTCATCCACAAGCTTCGTAAACGCCGAGAAAACCAAACCCGCGACTGATCCTGCCCTAACCGCACTCTGCTTGGCAATGAGCAGACGGCGGGCTTTCTAAGATGGCAAGCATAGGGCTGATGGTGCGGCAGCGGTGTTTGACAAGCTGACTCTTTCCAAGCGGCTGCTATCCGCTGCGATTGCTCAGCGCCGGTCGGGCTGGAGACTGTCGGAACCCAGAAATCGTGGCTGCGGAGAGAAAAACTCCCAACTCATTACGCCCAAATAGGCGCGGGGTGGGGACAGCGTGTTATAATCATGACACCGCGAGTCCAAATCGGTTTCGGACTCAACCCAAATGGGAATTCTCGGCCAAAGAGAATCTTTCATCCGCTGGAGCACTCAGTATGTTAAGCCAAAGACTTCACCGCTACCGAAATACGCTCCGCAAACGACGCAGCAAAGCACATCGCCAACGAAAAGATCGCCTGCCAGCCTTCGAGGTTCTGGAAGAGCGAAAACTGCTTACCACCGCTACCATAGTTGATGTGACCGAGGTGACGGGTGTTGCAGACGGATCAGACCCTGGATCGAGCTACCAGACGATTTCTAACCTGTCTACAACGTTCACCAGTGACGGTAGTCCGGTACGCTTACAAAGCTCAGTCAATATCCGTGGGATAGGTGCTTCTCATAGTGCACTTCAATTTCGGTTCGCTGTGGACGGTGTTCCCGTTTCCACGGTGATGTCTCGTTTTTTTGAGGGCGGAGACGAAAACGCGCATATCCCAATGAATTTTGAAGATTTCATCACCGGATTGGCACCTGGGTCTCATGACGTAAGTCTCCAGGCCCGAGAACACCCTGGTACTACGGGGGGCGATTATTATTTCGGGTGGGAAGAAGACCCGACTCTGAGAATTTATCAATACAGTGCCATTCCCGATTTTGGGCCAGGTGTTGATGTGACCGAGGTGACGGGTGTTGCAGACGGATCAGACCCTGGATCGAGCTACCAGACGATTTCTAACCTGTCTACAACGTTCACCAGTGACGGTAGTCCGGTACGCTTACAAAGCTCAGTCA
>Ga0315336_1005085_pt1 | contig 14762 bp, 9 predicted proteins | sample ASW5metaG_FD_204512 | JGI IMG/M metagenome (GOLD analysis project Ga0315336, IMG submission 204512) | Ammonia-oxidizing marine archaeal communities from Monterey Bay, California, United States - ASW #5 | ecosystem: Environmental > Aquatic > Marine > Intertidal zone | place: USA: California...
TCCATCTACCGCCGTGCACAAGCCAGACCCGCCACAAAAAGTCCCGCTGGCATCGTCCCCGGGTCGAAACGGAAGCCCTTCGTGGTAAATACAGTCTTCTCGACGAAGCCGCGGCTGGGGTGCGCGTGCACAAAATCCAGCCGCCAGGGAAGTAAACGGCCCCTGGGGAAGTACTCGGGGAAGCACCTGAGCGCACTTCCCCACTCTAACCTGCTTTGAAAAAAGAGGTTAGGGCTCTGGGGAAGGAGGGCAAGAGCCGCTTATGAGCGTCAGAGGCGCGACTCCGGGCGGCGGTGATTTTAGACGCACATATATAACGTCATCATCGAAAACGATGTACCAGATAGGGATAATACCTATCTACCCCCCCCAAATCTTCATAAGCATTTTAAATAAAACGTCTTAAGCTGGGGACGTGCGGAGAAAACACCCTCCCAGGGCCCTCCCCGCACTGGAGCTCTCCACCAACAACCGATTACCGACTGTCCACGTTGCTTGTCTGGTGGGTGTAAACCGGCACGTAATGGTAATGCCCGTTGTGGTAATACGAACCGTAATAGCTCGACGAGGTGGAAGTCACCGTACGACTGACGAGCCCTTGGGTCCGCTTCTTCTCGACAAGAGTCCCAGCACAATCGTAATACACCTCATAGGTCAGCGGCGTCACGCCCTGCAGGTAGGAATACTCCAGACGAGCCGTATTCGAGACCCCATTATGGGAGACACCCACGGACCTATGGCGTTCGTCGAGGAACGCGAGGCTCTTGATCCGTGAGTTCTCGTAGGTATAGAGTTCCCGCGAATGTCCCGCTGTGCTGGCCGTCACCTTCCCATGGCCGTCGTAATAGGACCTCAGTTTCTTGGTGCGATTCCCACCGGTGTCCGAATACTTGTAGCGCTCCTTGGCATAGCCGGAATCATTCTCGGTCAACGACATTTCAGCATCGTAGTGCCGGATCTCTGCCAGTTTCCCTGAATCGTGGTAGTCGTATAGCCTGGTGCACGCACCTTCCCAGAGCTCTTCGTTGGAGTCTCGGAGCTCGTGTCGCTTGAGGCGGTCGTCGAGGTCCTTGTAGAAGTACTCGTATCCGCTGCCCGTCTTCTTCTTCTGGATCGTTCCGATCACCTCGCCGTTCTTGATCCACTTCTGGCCCGATCTACAGGATCCGCAGACAGTCGCCAAGAGCAGAGAGACAACAATAGCTGTCGCTGACTTTAGTGAATTCATCACGTTCTCGAGCTCCTTTCCTCATCGCTGATTCTGGCTATATCTCCGCTGACCTCGATGTCGATGAAGGTCGGGAAAATCGGCACCAGAGACGAGAGATACCAGAACCAATCCTCAGTTGCTTCAACCTTGAGGTTGACCACAGCGTTGCCACCATGCTCTTCGACCACCTGGCGGATATCCTCCGAGAGGTCCTGCTCGGTGTCGCTCAGGGACACAAGAGTCCAGAGGATTGTCCAGTTTTTCCAGGCGATAGAAAAATCGGCAATGAGCTCGTCGTCTTCAGGAATAACCACTGTTCCGTTCTGATCGAAAACAGCCTTGCTCAGGCTCACCGGGTAGTCGTCTGCTTTGTGAGTAATTCGACAGTGGCCTCCCGCACAGCCGGATACGAGCGACGTAATACAAAGCACGGGGATACATATCAGACGGACGATGGGTTTCGTCGCTCTCATGGGTGCCTCCTGGTCGTTAAGCTTCCCGAGTCAGCCGTTCGCTTTCTCAGGTCGTAGCTCATGATTTCGCCCGACAGCCCCAGCTCTACAGAGTCTGCGAGGGCAAAGAGCGCATTTGCTGCTTGGCTTTTCGCTTTGATCTGGGCCCCTGTGATAGCGCGGTCATCATACCCTCCGATCGACTCGAAGGCTAGCGCTGGAGCTTCGACAATGTTCGCTGTCGTAGAGCTGGTGGTGCCGCCAAACGAGGCCACTATATGGGAGTAGCTATTCTTTGCCGCAAAGGATCCGAGCGACGTGCCTGAACGTCCTTGACCGCCGACGAACGGCGTGGCGTTCAAGGTGATCGGACGGTCCAGATCCGTCATGTCGAGGGTCACGGTCCTACACGAGACAACTAGTGCAACGAACGACAGCAGCAGGGGAATGCGAAGGAAAAGCATGGAACAGTTCCTCACTAGGGGTGAAGTACGTGGAGGCGCGAAATGCTGTGCTGCATGACACCCCCTCCGAGAATGGGTACAACGTGGACTCGAGCTCATGTCTGGCCCTCACTTTCCGAGCAGACACAGACTTGCGCTGACTGGAACGTCGAGTCTCCGTTGCCCAGCAGGTACCAGGCCGTACCGTTTTCCAGGTCCACCGTAACGACATCGGGCACGCGGTCAGCGTTGACATCTTCGACAACCACCAGCGAAGGGGATCCCCCGGCATCAAACGTCTGCCTGGTGCCGAAGGTGCCGTCCCCATTGCCAAGGAGAACAGAGATCCTTGCCGGCGTCTGACCCGCAGCGACGATATCGAGGACATCGTCCAGGTTCACGTCACCCAGCGTCACGACAGCAGCACCGTCCCCTGCTGGGAAACGTCGTGGGTCCCGAAAAGCACCCCGCACACCTCCAAGCTGGACAGAGACGAAGCCCGATCCGGGGTCGATCCTGTCTGTCGTCACAAGGTCTGCAATGTTGTCTGCGTTCAGATCGTCGACGGCCATCCAGGGCGGCTCGTGGTCCGAGGATCGCGACATACTGCAAGATATTTCGCATTCGGGAGGTGTAAAGCCGGGCAACTCTGTCACGAAAAAGAGGGAAGAGCCGAAGCTCTCGCACTGGCTTATACTCGAATTCGCGCAGCGACCCAGGCCGTCAGAGAATAGGGAGCACGTCAGTCCCCCAGCGCAGTCCGAATCGTCGTCGCACGTGTCACACCCTCCGCCGTCGTCGTCGTCGTCCTTGCAACCAACCCCGAGAGCGGCCAGGCCGGCAAGTACAAGTGTCCAGTGAAACAGTGTCCTTCTCATATCAGATATCTCCAGGTAAAGGGGCACGGACCAGGTCCGTCGTGTTGCAATCTATGTAACTACGTTCATTGTTCGAGAAAGGCTGGTCAGCAACTCCGCCACACTCCGCCAGATTGGCGCCTCCAGGGTCTGCTCAGCCGAGAGCCGTCTTGCTATCGCGGCCGCATCACCGACCGTGTTGCCGCGTAACACGTCCAGAAGCCGTAGGTCCGGGTCAAAAATGCCCGCGTACCTACCCACAGTGACCGCGGTAATCGTCTGGACGGTGTTGTTCTCGTCCATGCCGACGGCGAGCTCGAGGTGATACGTGGGCCCTTCCGCAGCGTTCAGTAGCGCAAGCCGGGCCGTGTCACCGTCCGAGAGTTTCACCGGGCCAACCGCGACTCCAGGAGCCGGCTGGCTGTAGGTTTCTCCGGACGCATCTTCACCAAAAACATCACGGGCAATCCGGTTCCAGAGATCCATGTCCAGACCTCCGCTGCGACGGTGCCTCGAGGAAGGAGCCCGAGTCACTTCCGCTAACTCCTGCGTTTTGTTGAACAGGACGCGTCGGTTTTCGTCGAGCACCATCATCCGGGGGACCGCAGTGACACCGAGCCTCAGCACGTCAAGACGGTCTCTCACAACGAAATGAGTCAGGCTGGGACAACCATGTCTGACTTTGAACTCAGGAACGGCCTCTCCCTCGTCGATCGCCACAAGCACCAAACGTGCGTCATTCTCCTCAGCGCTACGGCCAAACCTTTCCCACTGCGGTGCCATTCTCGAGCAGTGAGGGCAACACGGAGAGAAGAACACCAGGTGGTCGTTGGCCCGCAGCTCCCTACCGAAACTGGTCTCCCATCCGTCCGCGGCGAAAACTTGGATATCGGGAAGCCTCCGTCCCGGTCGACGGAATTGTGTCTGGCCTTCCCACGCCGCTCTGAAGACACGGTGGTCTTCTTGTCGCAGAGTCCGCTCGCCGAGGTACAGGGAGCCGAGCATGACGATGCCGGCCGCGGACAAAGCTTTGGCCAAGGACGGAAGCAGATTCTCACTTGTTGCTCGCGCACCCTGAATTCCAAGAGCGAGGATTCCGCAGAGGGTCGCGTTGCGGAGCAAAAGATAAGCAACGCTGTGACCCAGTCCCGGCACGCTCAGTCCCCCAAAGCACCCACAGTTCTCGAGGAATCTGGAGTCGTGCGCGTTGAGTGCTATGAAAACCGAGAAGCCCGCGACCATTACAAGGGCGATCCCTCGTCCAGCGAGCCGGAAGCGAGGAGTGAAGAGCAGCACGGCTGCTCCCAGCTCGATGACGCCGAGCAGCCTCAGTGCCGTCGGGTAGAAGGCGGTGAAGGAAGCGGCGGCTTCGGGAGTGGCACCCGCGGGACTCACGATTTTGGAAATACCCGCCAGCGCGAACAGGAGGCCAGGAACCAGCCAGCTGATGCAGTAGGTGAAGCGTTGGGCAGTCGTTGTCATCAAGATCTCCTCGTGGGCTCGATGGGAGTTGGGTCCTATCTGCGCCGTCCCCCCGTGGGTGAGCGCCTTGGTCCTGGTACTCACCCAGGAACCGACAGAAACGCCTCGAACCCGCCAGGTTTTACTGTCTTTTTGCCCGACTGCCCCTCGCGGATGACCGTCAGGACCGCCTAACCGTATCCATGGCGGGTTCCGGCCCCCGTTGACGGTGCATCAAGTGCCAAGCCTCGGCCGGTGTGGCTGAGCAGGCGAAACCAAAGCGCCCTACCGACGGTGGCCTCATGCCTCTGGGAGTTCGACACTACCACAAGCCCAATATCGCCTGGGCAGTTGTGGCATTCAGGATACTTTTCGGGCTGCCGAGCTTTGGCATCCTGGCGAACTCCGTGGACGACAGGTTTTCCTCGGCAACTTGCGAAGGTCCCGATGCCTGTCTCCGCGTCTCGGTCAAGCACATCCTGGACGCCGCAGGCAACAGGTCGTTCGCCAACACGGAATTGTTGACTTCGCGCTTCCGGTGTCCCGCTGACCGCTCGCACCCGCGGTGTTTGAGTTTGAAACAACGCTGGCCCTGGGTGGCCGTCGACCGAACGACAGCCACGGCTGTAAATGATTCTCAAGAAACGGGTTCGCAACTAAAAGTGGCGAACTCACTGGCCTTGGCCGCTGGTTTGCGGCTGTTTCCATCATGACCCCTTCCATCATGACCCCATCAAACTCGCGCATTCGCTGGCTATTGGTCCTTGGCAACGTGTCGCTGGCGCTCGGCATCGCTGGCTGCTTTGTCGCGTTCTATGCTTCGGCGCAGCCCGACGAGCGCGTAGACCTACTCGATCTGGAAGCTTTGTCCTGGCGAGGTCCGCCGGAATACCTCGCCGGAAATGACGACCTCGTAGAGGTCGCCCAGACCCTGTCACGACGTGTACGGCCTCGTGAAAATCCATCGGTTCCCCCCTCACCTCCGGAGCTCCCAGTCGGTCCTGACGACGACACCGGACCGCTGGCCGGTTTCTGGGAATATTCCTTTTACATCTTCGTCAAGAATGCCCGCGGCAGCTCGGTCATTCTGAAGCGGAAACACGCCAGCGCATCCTCCACAAAGCGCTCATCGAGGCTGCGCTCACGGAGAGCCGGCAAGATCGCACCGCGACACCGAGAACGAATTCAGGTAATCCTTGACGACGGAAGTTACACGAACGAGGGGCTAGATATCGATATCCGCGTCGTGTCCGTCAGCCCCAGCAAGTTCCTTTACAGTGACCCCGGTGACGCGGACCACAAGATCTACCAGCTCGTCCGGCAAGTCAGCGGCTATGAACTGACCGGGCACCTCGCGCCAAGGACTGTAGTACGCGGGAGGAGATCGTAAATGACTAACGTCTCTTCCCCAACGTGTCACCGTTGTTCACCGGTTGCCCTTTTGGGAAGAGATTCACAGGCTCAATGAAATCGAACGCCTGTCGATGCGTGCCATAGCTCGACACCTTCTGTCGTATCCTGCCCCCATTGCGTCAGGATAAGTTGCGCCTCGGCAGCTGAGACCGAACCGTTGTCTTCCATGACGGCCCCCAGGTCGAATAGCAGGTTTCAGGCCAGCGTTCGACGCCCGAGTCTACACAGCTCGTGCCAAGAATTCCAACGGCCTCCCGCACCGTGTCTCGAATGTGGCAGCCCTTGCTGGGGGGGCGACCGGACCGCCTCACCATAGCCATGGCGGGTTCCGTCCCCCGTTGACGGTTCATCAAGTGCTGAGCTTCCGTCGGGCCGGCCGAGGAGGCAAAACCAAAGAACTTTACCGAAAGGGGGCGTCATGCCTCTAGGATCTCGACACGACTACAAACGGAATATCGTCTGGGCAGTTGTGGCACTCGGGATACTTTTCGGGCTGCCGAGCTTTAGCGTCCTGGCGAACTCCGTGGACGACAGGTTTTCCTCGGCATCTTGCGAAGGTCCCGATGCCTGTGTCCGTGTCTCGGTCAAGCACATCCTGGACGCCGATGGAAACAGGTCGGTCGGATATTTCGCTCGAAACGAGGACATTCAAACAGCCATCGAGCAGGCGAATACCGTACTTGCGAACAGCGGCGCCAGCTGGCGTTTGGTCATCGACGATATCGTCAACGTCGGGGGAATCAGCCAGTACTTCGATATGGAGAGCCACGACGAGTTTCGCGAGCTGGAAATCGAAGCCGAGCAGGATCCCGAGCTTTACGCTTGGCGTTTCGACGCGATCAATTTTTACATTGCCAATACGATCCCTGCCGGCGGGATTTGCTCGTATCCCATCGGGGACGACATCATCGCGATCAACAACTTCGGTGGCATTTTGAACCTCGGGCTGGGGTGGCTGCACGAGGTCGGTCACTATCTGAGCCTCACGCACACGTTCGACTGTCTTTCACGTGGTTGTGATCCAGCTATCTGCACTGGGGTCGGCGCCTATCACGGTGACACTAACGTGGTCCGCTGTCCGGATAACTGCCCCGACCAGAACAACGTCATGAGCTACTACCAGATAGCCGTCGAGGATGGGCGTTTCTCGAGTTGTCAGCTTGCGGAGATGGCGTTTGAGCTCTTCGATCCGGGGGGATCTCGAGGGCATGTCCTCGGGGACGCTCGGCCGGCCCCGTCGAACTTCTCGAGAGGTGACACGAATGATGACGGCGCCCTGGACGTCGCAGACGCGATCGCTCTCTTGGCTCGCCTATTTCAGGGGGTTCGAGAGCTTCCCTGCGAAAAGAGCGCGGACGTCGATGACAGCGGCAGGTTGGACCTGACGGATGCCGTCGCCCTTCTCGACCATGCCTTCCTGGGCGGGCCGGAGCCTATTTCTCCCTATCCCCTCTGCGGCCCCGACCCCACGGAGGATGCGCTGCTCTGCGAATCTTACGGTTCGTGTGAGTGAAGACCTGCGGAATGCCAGCCGCAATTACATCTCAACCGTGTATCGCGGCTCTTCCTCGTCGAGAAAGCGGAACTCGAACTCGGCTTTCGCGAAGCGCACCCGATCGCCATCGGAGAGTCGGGCTCGCTTGATCTTCTTGTCGTTCAAGTAAGTGCCGTTGGTCGAGCCGTGATCCTCGAGAATCGCTTGCCGGTGCCCTGCCGAATCACGGCTGCAAACGATGCGCGCGTGCCGGGAGGAAACCTCGGGAAGCTCGATGACGATCCTGGCGGGCTCCCGTGCTCCGATCTCATTGGCGCCCAGCTGGAGCGGATATTGCCTGTGAGGCGGTGCCGCACCCGAGAGGACGGCGATCAAGTCCGCTGCGACCGGAACCGTCGAGCGCTCTTCGGGTTCGTTCGCGGCAGGATCCACGACGGTAGCGCGGCTCTCGTCGGGCGCCGACCCCGTGCTACCGTCAGGCTGCCCTTGCGGGGCCTGCCGCGAGGAACGCTGCGACTGCGGCCCCGGGACATTGCGGTAGAAGTTGGGCATGCCAGCGCATTCGGGATTGGTGCAGACCGGCGACTCCCCGATCTCCCTGCCGCAGTTGATGCAGTAACGAACGGTCTTTGGCATGGGTCTCCCTCATGAGTCTTCTCGGTCGGCGATTGGCGCCTCCTGCTGTCCTCCAGTCTACCCGCCCTCGAGCAGAGGTCCAACACGCGTTGTTGCGTAATCCGCATTCCTACCGCTCCCGCTCCAGCGCGACGACATAGCTTCCGAAGCGTGTGATCAGGAACCGTACGGCGGGGTTATCTGAGCGCGCAGTGTCGAACTCCACGAGTTCTGTAGTCACCTGCTGGTCGACGCCGACGCTGGTCTCGGAGTCCTTCCGAAACACCCGGAGATTTTCGGGGTGGCGCATCACCTCGTCGAGGAGAGCGGGGTCGACGTCCCTGAGGCGCAGCGTGAGCCAGGCTTCTCCCTGAATCTCGGTCAACTCGCGCAGCAGGGTGACGGGAACGGTGACGTTGACCAGGAAACGGCCGCGCCCAAACGCTTCGGCCTGGGGGAGCTCGAAAACCGGTCCCGGAACGAGACAGACCTGGGTCGGGGCCGTGAAGGGCTCTTCTGGAAGCTCGAGCTGAAACCGCGCGGGGTTTCGCGGCTCCCGAATCAGAGTTTGGAACGCGGACGGGTTCCCAGAGTCGAAGAGGTAGTTTGCGTGGCCCAAGAGGAAACGCTGGCGCAGGTAAGTCACCTTGTCCGAGGACGTGTTCGAGACCAACACATCGGCGAAACCGTCCCCGTCGAAGTCTCCGCTCACAAGGGGAGAAGGCACATCTCCCGCCTCAATCTCACCCACACGCTCGAGACCCGCGACCCCACCGCGCAGGTACGTCACGGTGCTCAAGTTCTGATTCCCGACCACCACATCGAGAAAACCATCCCCATCGAAGTCGCCGCTCACAAGGGCAGTAGGACGACCCTCTCCCGCCTCGACCTCACCCACTCGCACGAGCCCCCCCGCGCCGCCGCGCAGGTAGGTCACGTTGCGGGAACCCGCCTTCGCCACCACAACGTCGGGAAAACCGTCCCCATTGAAGTCTCCGCTCACAAGAGCACCAGGACCAAGGCCCGCCTCTATCTCACTGTCATCCGCACGCTCGAGCCCGCCAGCGCCACCGCGCAGGTAGCTCACGTTGTCGGAGTCCGAGTTCGCCACCACCACATCAAAGAAGCCGTCCCCATTGAAGTCTCCGCTCACAAGAGCACTAGGACCAAGGCCCGCCTCTATCTCACTGTCATCCTCACGCTCGAGCCCGCCAGCGCCACCGCGCAGGTAGCTCACGTTGTCGGAGTCCGAGTTCGCCACCACCACATCGGTAAAACCGTCCCCATCGAAGTCTCCGCTCACTAGGGCCTGAGGACCCTCTCCAGCATCGATCTCTCCCACTCGCTCCAAACCCCCGGCGCCCCCGCTAAGGTAGGTCACATTGTCGGAGAACTCGTTCGCCACCACCACATCGGCGAAACCGTCCTCGTCGAAGTCTCCGCTTACAAGAGCACTGGGACGATCTCTCGCCCTAATCTCATCCACTCGCTCGAGCCCCCCCGGGCCACCGCGCAGGTAGTTGACGTTGTCGGAGTCCGAGTTCGCCACCACCACGTCGGGGAAACCGTCCCCATTGAAGTCGCCGCTCACTAGGGCACGAGGAGCAGCTCCCGCCTCGATCTCACCCACACGCTGGAGCCCCCCCGCGCCACCGCGCAGGTAGGTCACGTTGTCGGAGTGCTCGTTCGCCACCACAACGTCGGAAAAACCATCCCCATCGAAGTCGCCGCTCACAAGGGCTCCAGGAAGATCTCCCGCCCTAATCACATCCACTCGCTCGAGTCCGCCCGCACTACCGCGTAGGTAGGTTACGTTGTTAGAGATGAAGTTCGCCACCAGCACGTCACCGAAACCGTCACCGTCGAAGTCACCGCTCACAAGAGCAGGAGGCGGATCCTCCACAGCTTCTCCCACCTCGATCTCACCCACTCGCTCGAGGCCCCCCGCGCCACCGCGCAGGTAGGTCACGTTGGCGGAGTTCGCGTTCGCCACCACCACATCGGCGAAACCGTCCTCGTCGAAGTCTTCGCTCACAAGGGCAGAAGGAAAGTGTCCCACCTCTATCTGACCCACACGCTCGAGACCTCCGACGCTCCCACGCAAGTACGTCACGTTGTCGGAACCCGCGTTCGCCACCACAACGTCGGGAAAACCCTCCCCATCGAAGTCGCCGCTCACTAGGGCTCGAGGAGCAGCTCCCGCCTCGATCTCGCCCACTCGCTCTAGACCCCCAGCGCCACCGCGCAGGTAGGTCACGTTGGCGGACCCCTCATTCGCCACCACCACATCGGTGAAACCGTCCTCGTCGAAGTCTCCGCTCACAAGAGCACTAGGACCAAAGCCCGCCTCTATCTCACTGTCATCCGCACGCTCGAGCCCGCCAGCGCCACCGCGCAGGTAGCTCACGTTGTCGGAGTCCGAGTTCGCCACCACCACATCGGGAAAACCGTCCCCATCGAAGTCGCCGCTCACAAGAGCACTAGGACCAGGGCCCGCCTCTATCTCACTGTCATCTTGACGTTCAAGCCCGCCAGCGCCACCGCGCAGGTAGCTGACGTTGTCGGAGAGCGCATTCGCCACCACCACATCGATAAAACCGTCCCCATCGAAGTCGCCGCTCACAAGGGCTCGAGGAAGATCTCCCGCCTCGATCTCTCCCACTCGCTCTAGACCCCCAGCGCCACCGCGCAAGTACGTCACGTTGTCGGACAAAGAGTTCGCAACCACCACATCGGGAAAACCGTCCCCATCGAAGTCGCCGCTCACGAGAGCAATAGGCAGACGTCCGGCATCGATCTCACCCTCACGCACGAGACCCCCTCCGCTCCCACGCAGGTAGGTCACTTTGCCTGAGAGTTCCTTCGCCACCACCACATCGGAAAAACCGTCCTTATCAAAGTCATCGCTCACGAGGGCAAGAGGCAGACGTCCGGCATCGATCTCACCCAAACTTTCAAGCGCACTCACGGAAAGCGGTCCGAAGGTTCGCGAGTTCCCCGGCGCGGGCTCACGGTCTCTGGGGGAAATCCGAACCGTCACGTTTTCGTGGCGATCGTGCGTCTGAGACCCAGCATCCCAGAGAAAGGTATGGATCTGGCGCAGCTCGGCGCAGCTTCCAGGGTCGTTCAGACCGGAAGGATCAAGCGTACAAAGGTTCCGCCGTCCCTCCGAGGGAGGAGCAGGGAACTCGTTCGCGACCCGGAAGCCTTGCTCGTCGTCCAGGTCGAACTCGACGACAAGGTTCGACAGGTTAAACTCGTCATCGAAAAGTCGATAGCGAATCGGGATGACTCCGCTTGTAGGCTCCGTCGCTCCGACCGAGACAATTTCCACCGACGGTGGGTCGTTGTTGTCGAAGAGAAAAGGGGCCTCTGCCGGGAATTCGATCACCTCGAGCTCTTCCGTCACAAAATCGCGCAGCGAAATCCTCAGCTTGAGGGCGCCAATGAACCCCTTCTCCGCTGCCTCCCGGACCGCCTCGAGAAGCTTAGGCCTCTGCTCTTGAGCCACTTCATTGGCACACAGAAAAAGCTCTTCGGCGGTCAACCCCGCGAGGCTCGAGAGGCTGAACCTCAGACCTGCCACTTCACCATCTTCCTCTGGTGATTTGCTCGGAAAGTCTTCGGGATCGACCAACAGTTTCCCAAGATCCTCGCGTAGCGGAAGACAGAAGAAGTCCCCCTCGTCGAACGATACACTTTCCACATAAAACTGCGGGGACTTGAAGTCGATGCCCTCCAGAGCAATCTCGAACCGCTCGAGGCGAATGCGATCCGCCTCGGCATCGAAGAGCCGGAACTGCGCGACCAACAGGTCCTCGGTCGAGGCCAGGGTCAGGCCTTCGAGATCGATCTCGACAGGCGTGTTTCCGGCTCTGAAGGGCTCGGTAAGAAATGCACGGCCTGCCGAACCATCCTCAAACGGAGTGATGATCACCCGAACCATGGCGGAGTCTCCCCCCAGGTCATCGCCTGCGTTCCACTTGAAGCTTACGGGCTTGAGCGATTCGAGATTCTCGAGACTCGCGGAATCCTGCGAATGTGTCGCTGGAGTCCGTAGCTCGGCCGGTACGGTCTGCAAACCCTCGAAACGGAGGTCAGAATCGCCGACTTTGCCGACCACAACGTACTCTATTTGGGCACTTAGAAGCCCGCCGTCGTCGCCGTTCACGACCGCGAAGCCGACCTGCACCTCATCGGGAGTTTCAACGAAGTCAGGAGTCTCGGTCACCAAAACGATAGGCGGCTGATCGGACCCACCGCCACCTCCCCCGTCGTCACTCAAAGCAACAATGCCAACCACGATCCCCGCGGCCAGAGCGTAGCACCCCGTGAGCAGGAAGGGCCCCACGACAGCCAGGACGAGGAGGAGTGTCCTGCGCCAGATGGGACCGCTGTTTTTACGGATCGGGTGTTTCACTGTTTGTTTACATTCGGTGATCCTAGGGGCGTTCTCGCTCCAGCGCGACGACATAGCTTCCGAAACGCGTTATCGAGAACCGCACGGCGGGGTTGTCTGGACGCGAGTCGTCGAACTCCACGAGCCCGACGTTCACTTGCTGGTTGACGCCGACGCCGGTATCCGAGTCCTTCCGAAGCACTCGGAGATTTTCGGGGTGGAGCATCACCTCGTCGAGGAGGTCCGGGTCGTGGTCCCGGAGGCGCAGCGTGAGCCAGGCTTCTCCCTGGATCTCGGTCGACTCGCGCAGCAGCGAGACGGGAAGGGTGACGTTGACCAGGAAACGGTCGCGCCCGAACACTTCGGCCTGAGGGAGCTCGAAGATCGGTCCCGGAACGAGACAGACCTGGGTCGGGGCCGCGAAGGGTGCTTCCGGGAGCTCGAGCTTGTAACGTGGGGGGTTTCGGGGTTCCTGGATGATGCTTGGGAGCTGCAAGGGCTTTTCAGGGTCGAAGAAGTGGTTTGCGTGGCCCAAGAGGAAACGCTGGCGTAGGTAGCTCACGTCGTTGGACACAAAGTTCGCCGACACCACGTCGGCGAAACCGTCCCCATCGACGTCACCGCTCGCAAGGGCACGAGGACCATCTCCGGTGCGGATCTCACGCAGACGCTCGAGTCCCCCGGCGCCCCCGCGCAGGTACGTCACTGTGCGCGAGAACCCGCTCGCCACCACCACATCGGCGAAACCGTCCCCATCGAAGTCTCCGCTCACAAGAGCACGGGGATCGTCTCCCGCATCGATCTCTGCCACACGCTCGAGCCCGCCCGTGCCGCCACGCAAGTAAGTCACGTTGTCGGGGGTGGGGTCCACGACGGCGCCTCGGTTCGCAACCAGCGCATCGGAAAAACCGTCGCCATTGAAGTCTCCGCTCACAAGGGCCGAAGGGCCATCTCCTACATCGATCTCACGCAGACGCTCGAGCCCCCCCGCGCCCCCGCGCAGGCACGTGACGTTGTCGGAGCTTCCGTTCGTCACCACCACATCGGCGAAACCGTCCCCATCGAAGTCTCCGCTCGCAAGGGCTTGAGGACCATCTCCCGCCGCGATCCGTCCCACGCGCACGAGCCCCCCGGCACCCCCGCGCAGGTACGTCACATTGTCGGATCTCTCATTCGCCACCACCACATCGGAGAAACCGTCCCCATCGAAGTCTTCGCTCACAAGAGCTAAAGGCCCATTTCCTGCATCGATCTCACCCACACGCTCAAGGCCCCCCGCAGCCCCGCGCAGATAGGTCACGTTGTCGGAGCGGCTGTTTGCCACCACCACATCGGCGAAACCGTCCCCATCGAAATCCCCGCTCGCAAGAGCAATGGGAAGATCGCCTGCGTCGATCTCACCCACTTGCTCGAGACCTCCCGGGCTTCCGCGTAGGTAGGTCACGTCGTCGGAGCGCTGGTTCGCAACCACCACATCGGAGAAATCGTTCCCATCGAAGTCTCCGCTCACAATGGCGAAAGGCCCTCTGCTCGCCTCGATGTCACCCACACGCTCGAGTCCCCCGGCGCCCCCGCGCAGGTAGGTCATGTTGTCGGAACCCTCGTTCGTCGCCACCACATCGGCGAAACCGTCTCCGTCGAAGTCTCCACTCACGAGGGCCCGAGGCTGAACTCCCGCCTTGCTCTCTTCCACGCGCGCGAGACCCCTCGCACTCGCGCGCAGGTAGGTCACGTTGTCGGAGTCCCGGTTCGCCACCACCACATCGGGAAAACCGTCCCCATCGAAGTCTCCGCTCACAAGGACTGAAGGGCCTCTTCCTACATCGATCTCTCCCACTCGCTCGAGTCCCCCAGCGGCCCCGCGCAGGTAGGTCACATCGTCGGAGTCCCGGTTCGCCACCACCACATCGGCGAAACCGTCCCCGTCGAAGTCCTCACTCACAAGGGCCGAAGGGCCATCTCCTACATCGATCTCACCAACACGCGCGAGCCCCCCGGCGCCCCCGCGCAGGTGAGTCACGTTGTCGGAGCTCTCATTCGCCACCGCCACATCAGGAAAACGGTCCCCATCGAAGTCCCCGCTCACAAGAGCACGGGGATCGTCTCCCGCATCGATCTCTGCCACACGCTCGAGCCCGCCCGTGCCGCCACGCAAGTAGGTCACGTTGTCGGGGGTAGGGTCCACGACGTCGCCCTGGTTCGCCACCAGCGCATCGGGAAAACCGTCCCCATTGAAGTCTACGCTCACAAGGGCCGAAGGGCCATCTCCTACATCGATCTCACCAACACGCGCGAGCCCCCCCGCGCCCCCGCGCAGGCACGTCACGTTGTCGGAGCTTCGGTTCGCCACCACCACATCGGGGAAACCGTCCCCATCAAAGTCTCCACTCATAAGGGCAACCGGAAAATCTCCCACC
>Ga0315336_1005086_pt1 | contig 14761 bp, 12 predicted proteins | sample ASW5metaG_FD_204512 | JGI IMG/M metagenome (GOLD analysis project Ga0315336, IMG submission 204512) | Ammonia-oxidizing marine archaeal communities from Monterey Bay, California, United States - ASW #5 | ecosystem: Environmental > Aquatic > Marine > Intertidal zone | place: USA: California...
CTGGCCCAGCGCATCCGCCGGGCCCGCTATCTGGCCAATGCTTCCATCGACCGCTGGGACGAGGCCATGCGCGAGCACGAGGCCATCCTCGATGCCCTGGCGGCCCGCGACGGCGAAACCCTGGCGGCGCTGCTGAAAACCCATCTGCTGAATAAACAGGATGCAGTGAAGCGCGTCATCGTCGAAAACGCTGAAAAAAATACATAAGCCATCCATTTTTCTGCCGCATTTTGCCGCTACTTGTGATGGCGATCACAGCCGGCAAGTGGGCTTCAGCCTATAACCGGTCATACCAGCCGCCTTCACAGGGTTTAAGACCATGCATAACGCTGTCACATTCGTCCGCCAAGTTGCACGCCTGCTTGGTGTGCCTGTTGTCAACAAACGCGAAGTCGTCTTTCGCCTGCCCCCTTCCGCGCGTTAGTCCAGACACACTTCAATCCGGATCACGTCCTCGTTAAATCCCGCCCATCAATGTTAGGATGCGGTGACTCATTTTGAATCATCGGCGTCGATGGTAGGGCACTTCGTTCATGTGGCAGAAGTTTTGGTCTTTTTTGTTCGGTGAGAAAATCGACGGGGATCTGCCGGCGCGGGTTCAAGAAGATATCACCGCGCAGCAGTTTGCCAGCGAGCGCCTGATCGGCTGGGTGCAGTTGGCGCTAGTGGTGATTTTCGGCAGCCTTTACGCCCTCACGCCACCGCCGACGGACAAGACCACTTTGATGCTGGAGCCCTGGGCGCTCGGTCTCTATTTCACGTTTACCCTGCTCCGCCTGAGATGCGCTTACCGGCAGTACATGCCGCATTGGCTGCTGGTGACATCGGTGGTCATGGATATCGGCCTGCTGATGGCATTGATCTGGAGTTTCCATATCAAGTACGGACAACCGCCGACTTTCTATCTGAAGGCGCCGACGATGATTTACGTGTTCATCTTCATCGCGTTGAGGGCGCTCAGGTTCGAGCCGAAATATATTCTCATTACCGGCGGTGTTTCCGTCATCGGTTGGATAATTCTGATGACCTATGCCATCACCGGCACGCCCGGCGATCCGATGATCACCCGCAACTACGTCACCTATCTGACATCGAATTCCATTCTCGTCGGCGCTGAGATCGACAAGATCATCTCCATCATCATCGTGACCTTGGTTCTGGCGGCAGCGGTTCTGCGCGCCCAGCGGACGTTCTATCAAGCGGCTCTCGACCATTCCGCGGCAGAAGACCTGTCGCGCTTTGTCTCGGCGGCGGTCGCCGACCGGATCACGTCGGCCGACCGCGCCATTCAACCCGGCGACGGCGAAACCCGGATCGCGTCGTGCATTTTCACCGATATCGAAGGGTTCTCGACGGTTTCGGAAAAGCTGACATCGAGTGAATTGGCGCAGACGCTGAACGACTATTTCTACGCTGTCGGCGAAATCATCGACAAACATGGCGGCGTCATTACCCAATATCAAGGTGACTTGATTTTAATTACCTTCAACGCCGTCACCGCCGATGAAGATCACGCCGCCAACGCGGTCCGCACCGCCATGGAGATTAAGACGCTTTGCGAGAACCAGACCTTCGGGCCCGGCAAGCACTGGCTGTTGACCCGCTGCGGCGTGAATACGGGAAGCTTCGCGGTTGGCGCCATCGGTACGGAAAGCCGGCTCGCCTTCACTATCCATGGTGACGAGGTCAACATCGCGGCGCGGCTCGAACAACTTAATAAGGAATTCGGCACTTATATTCTGTGCGGTGAGAACACGGCGAGCGCATGCACGGAACTCTGTAGCTTCCGCCCCGTCACGGAAATGGCGGTGCGTGGCCGAACGAAGCCGACCCGGGTGCTGACCCCTGTCGATTAAGCCAACAAATAATCCGCCAATTCGGCGAAACCGTCACCCGCCTCGGCTTCGGTGATGTAGGCCGGTGGCGACGTCAATTGTTCGGTGAACTGTCTGAGGTTGGCGACGCCGACCGCATGCGGGAAATAGGCGAACATGGGCTGATCGTTGGGCGAATCACCGGCGAAGATGAAACGCTCCTTTTCGCGTCTCAGGTCCATATCAAACTGTTCGGCGAACAAACATTCGGTCATGGTCATCTTGTCGTAATCACCGATCCAGCCGTTGACGTGAATCGAGGAGATCTTCGCCGTCAATCCGCGAGATTTCATGATCTCGACGATTTTGTCGATTTCAGCCTGATCAAGAGGCGCGACATCTTCACGAAAATCAACGGCGATGTCGGCTTCCCGGTAGGCTTGATCGGCTGAGATCGCCGCGCCGGGAACGGCGGCAAGAACTTCGGCGCCGACAGCGGCCAGCTTATCGCGGTTCCGTGCACGAACATCTTCTGTATCGTGATATCGGCGGATCATGCGCCGGCTGTCATCATCATAGCGGAAATAGAAGGCACCGTTTTCGCCGACCACCGCATCGACGGGCCACATGCGGGCGATGTGATCGCACCAGCCCGCCGGACGGCCGGTCACCGGCACGACAAGCAGACCCGTACCCTGCAGCCGCTCCATGGCGCCGTAGGCACGCGCGGTCAGTCGGCCATCGGTACTCAGCGTGTCGTCGATATCACAGAGAACACCCAAAAGATTGCGGCGGATTTCATCCGAAAGCTGCTCAAGAGGTTTCATTAACCGCGCAACTTCGCGCCGGTCTTGTTGGTCACGCCGGCGACAATCTTTTCCGCGACGGCATCGATCTCCGCATCGGTCATGGTCCCGTCGCTGGGCTGCATGATCACCGAGAGCGCCAGGGACTTCTTGCCCTCGCCCAGGCTTTCGCCGGTGAAGACATCGAAGACCTGGGCATCCGTGATCAATGCCTTGTCGGCATTGCGCGCCGCCGCGACCAGTGCCGAAGCGGCGATATCCGTATCCACGACAAAGGCGAAATCGCGTGCCACTTTCTGATAGGGCGACAACGTCAGGTGCGCCCGCGCGGCGCTTTTCTTCGGCTTCGGTTGGGCCAAATTGTCGAGAAAGATCTCGAAGCCGGCAACCGGACCCGACGCGCCCAAGGCTTTCAAAATTCGCGGATGCACCTCGCCGAAATACCCAAGGACAATTTTCGGGCCTTGCCGGAACACGCCGGAACGGCCGGGATGGAAATAAGCCGGCGCGTCGGCTGTGATCTGCAATCGGTCCGTGGCGATGCCCATCTCGCCAAGTACGGCGAGAACGTCGGCCTTGGCGTCGAAAACGTCGACGCCCCGGACCGGGCCGCTCCAGTGCCGCGCCCCCATCATGCCGGCACGGATGCCGGTGACGGCCATGGCCTGATCTTCAGGCGCATCGCCGGTGTATTGGGGACCGACTTCGAACAATCCCGAATCGGCCGTGCCCCGGGCCGCGTTGCGGGAGGCGGCGTTGATCAGGTTCGGCAGCAAAGACGGCCGCATGACGTCGAGGTCGGAGCTGATGGGATTGCCAAGACGAAGTGAATCCGGAATATCGCCGAACAAGGCGGCGTCTTTTTCCGCCAGGAAGGAATAGGTCACGGCCTCGGTCATGCCACGGGCCGCCAAATTGCGCCGGGCCATGGCGCGGCGGCGTTGCACCGGGGTCAACGCCTGACCCGGCATGGCGTCATCCATGGCCACGGGGACCGTCGGGATGTTGTCATAGCCAAAGATGCGGACAACCTCTTCGACCAGGCAGGCCTCACCGACGATATCGGGCCGCCAGGACGGCACTTGCGTGGCGAAGTAATCGCCCTTGTCGGCAACCTCGAAACCGAGAACCTCAAGAATTCGTTGGGTCTCCGCCTCGGATATTTCAACGCCACCCAGAGTCGCGACCCGGTCCTTACGCAACGTGATTTCGCGGCGCCATTCCGGCTCCTGGCCGGCGGTGATGATTTCAGACGCCTCGCCGCCGCAAAGTTGCTGGATCAGTTTCGTCGCGATCTCCATGCCGTCGACCAGGAACGCCGGATCGACACCGCGCTCGAAACGGAAGCGGGCATCGGAAATGATACTCAGTTTGCGCCCGGTCATGGCCGTGCGGATGGGGTCGAAATAAGCGCACTCGACGAACACATCGATGGTGGTTTCCGTGCACCCCGATTCCTCGCCGCCCATGACGCCGCCCAGACCTTCCGCCTTGGCGTCGTCGGCGATGACGCAAACGTCCTCGTCCAGGGTGTAGGTCTTGCCGTCCAAGGCCAGCATTTCCTCGCCGGGCTTGGCGAGGCGCGGCTGGATATCGCCCTCGACCTTGGCCACGTCGAATACGTGCAAGGGCCGGCCCAGATCGAAGGTCACCAGATTGGTGATATCGACCAGGGCTGAAATGGGCCGGAGCCCGATGGCCAGCAGTTTGTCCTGAACCCACTTGGGGCTCTGGCCATTGCTGACGCCGCGCACCATACGCCCGACGAAATAAGGGCAGGCGTCTTTCTTGTCGTCGGAAAAATCGAGGCGCACCTTGATCGGGCTTTCGAAAGTGCCTTGTACGGATGAGGTATCCAGCGGTTTCAAGCTGCCGACCCCGGCGGCGGCCAGATCCCGGGCGATGCCGCGCACGCCGAGGCAGTCGCCCCGGTTCGGTGTAATGGCGATTTCGATGATCGGATCATTGAGGCCCATGACGGCGACCGCAGGCGAACCAATCACCGCATCTTCCGGCAGTTCGACGATGCCGTCGTGCTCATCAGACAGGCCCATTTCACGTTCTGACAGCAGCATACCGCAACTGTCGACGCCGCGGATCGCCGTCTTCTTCAGTTTCAGATCGGTGCCCGGAATATAACTGCCCTCCGGCGCGAAGACGCCCTTCAGGCCGGTCCGGGCGTTCGGCGCGCCGCAGACGACTTGGAATTCTTCAGTCCCTGAATCAACCCGGCAAACCTGAAGCCGGTCGGCGTCCGGATGCGGGCCGGCTTCCAAAACGTGACCGACGACGAAGGTTTCCAGGCCCTCGGCTCGGTCCGTGACCTTCTCCACCTCGAGCCCGATCATGGTCAGGCGGTCGAGGATGTGATCGAGATCAGCGTCGGTTTCAAGATGCTCCTTGAGCCATGAAAGAGTGAATTTCATCGGTTCAGCCCTCCGACCACGGATGGCATATCCAGGGCGCTGAAGCCGTAATGCTTGAGCCAACGCAGATCCGTCTCATAGAACGTGCGGAGATCGGGAATGCCGTATTTGAGCATGGCTAGGCGTTCGATGCCCATACCGAAGGCGAAGCCCTGATAAACGTTGGGGTCGACGCCGCAGTTCTCCAGAACCTTCGGATTGACCATGCCGCAGCCGAGAATCTCCAGCCAATCATCGCCATGGCCGATACGGAACTCGCCGCCTTCGCGGGTGCAGCCGATATCGACCTCGGCGGAAGGCTCGGTGAAGGGGAAGTAACTGGCGCGGAAACGCACCGGCAAATCGTCGACGCCGAAGAAGGCGCGGCAGAATTCGATCAGGCAACCCTTCAGATGCCCCATATGGGTGCTCTTGTCGACCAACAGGCCCTCGACCTGATGAAACATGGGTGAATGGGTGGCGTCATAATCACAGCGGTAGGTCCGGCCCGGCACGATAATCCGGAACGGCGGTTCGGCGTTCTGCATGGTCCTGATCTGGACCGGCGAGGTATGGGTCCTGAGCACCATGCGCTCGCCGTCGAGTTCGCCGGGCAGATAGAAAGTGTCGTGCTCCTGACGGGCCGGATGATCCGGGGGAATGTTCAAGGCCGTAAAATTATGCCAATCGTCCTCGATGTCCGGTCCCTCGGCGACGCTGAAACCCATTTCGCCGAGTATGGCGACGACCTCATCGAGGGTCTGGCTGATGGGATGAATGCGACCCTCGTTTTCCGGGCGCACCGGCAAGGTCACGTCGACCCGGTCGGATTCCAAACCGGCGTCAATCTCGGCGTCCTCGAGGGCTTGCTTGCGGGCCTCGATAGCCTCGGCGACCTCGCCCTTAAGCGCGTTCAGAGCCTGACCCGCGGCCCGGCGTTCGTCGGGCTCCATGCCGCCCAGGCCCTTCATCATCTGGGTGATGCGGCCCTTCTTGCCAAGTGCGGTGATCCGCGTCTCTTCCAGGGCGGCGCTGTCGGCGGCGCCGGCAACGGCGCTCATCAGGTCTTCGCGAAGGCTTTCAAGATCATCCATCGGTTATTCGTTCCCAAAATGGCAAACGGGAGCCGCCGCACAAGCGGGCTCCCGTTTCCAAAACGCTAAATTTATTCCGGCGCGTTTAAGCGGATTTTATCCGTCACCGCATCAAGCGGATTTGGCGAGAGCGGCTTGTGCCTGTTCCACCAAGCTTTTAAAAGCTTCCGGTTCGCGGGTCGCCAGTTCGGACAGGACCTTGCGATCCAGTTCGATACCGGTCCGGCTGAGACCATTCATGAACTGGGAATAGGTCAGGCCGTGCTCACGGGCACCGGCGTTGATGCGTTGAATCCACAGCCGCCGGAAGGTCCGCTTTTTATTGCGGCGGTCCCGATAAGCGTACTGCAGACCTTTTTCGACCCGCTCGATGGCGAGACGGAAGTTGTTTTTAGAGCGGCCGCGGTATCCCTTGGCCAGCTTGAGAATTTTTTTCCGCCGCTGATTGCGAGCGGAGGCTGATGTCACACGTGCCATTTTCTGTCTCTCCGGCTAAACAATTAACTACGCAAGCAGGCTTTGACCATGCGCGCATCGGCGCCGCCCAAAATCATCGTTCCCCGCGTCGAGCGCTTCATTTTCTGAGAGCGCCGGCGGAGAAAGTGCTGCTTACCGGAAGGATTGGCCCGGACCTTGCCGGACGCCGTGAGACGGAAGCGCTTCTTGGCGCTCGATTTGGTCTTCATTTTGGGCATTTCGCTGTCCTCCAAAAAAAGGTTTTGAGGTTCACGTTCGGCGCGGCTCGGCATGCCCTTTCAGCCTTACTGCGCGGAAGAGCGCGGGTTATAGCCCCCACCCGCCGAATTGGCAAGCGATGGACGCGTTAAATTTATCCCGCCGGAACACTCTCCACGGTGTACTTGGCAAGACGGTCGCGGTCCACCTCGACACCAAGGCCGGGCGCCTTGGGGATATGCACCTGTCCGGCCTGGACAGGAAACGGCTCGGCCAGGATATCCTCTCTCAGATAATAGCTCGACATATAGAACTCGCAGCCCAGATCCAGGGCCGGCAAGGCCGCCATCAGTTGCGCGCCGGCCGCGTGGGCGATCCCGGTTTCGAACATGCAACCGCCGTAAACGCCGATCCCGGCGGCCCGCGCAATCGCCGCGACCTCCAGGGCACGGCGCATGCCGCCCGATTTCATGATCTTCAGACTGAAAATATCGGCAATGCGCCGCTCAGCGCCGACAAGCGCCTCGCGCGGATTAAAGACGCTCTCGTCGGCCATCACAGGCGTCGTCAGAGCTTGAGTGAAATGCGCCATGGCTTCCAGATTGTCGCGAGGCACGGGTTGTTCGATGAAGGTCAGGCGGAAGTTTTCAAAATCCCGCAGCCTCGGCAACGCGTCATGCGCGGTCATGCCCTGGTTGTAATCGATGCGGAGATCGACGGTATCGTCAAACGCGGCCCGCAGTTTCTCGACCCGCATGATGTCGAAGGCGTGATCGCGGAAACCGGTCTTCAGCTTGAAAATACCCACACCATCCGCGACCAAGCGTTCCGCCTTGCCGAAATCCTCGTCGAAGTCGGGATTGGCGATGGAAAAACTGAGTGGCACCTGATCCCGGTGGCAGCCGCCCAGCAAATCATGAATGGGCACACCCAGCGCCCGCCCGGTAATATCAAGGAGCGCCGTTTCCAGTGCCGCCTTGGCTTCCGGGCAATGGACGACGGCCTTATCGGCTTCAGCCAGCAGCACCTCCACCTGGGACGGGTCACGGCCGACCACCATGGGGAGGAAATAGTTGGTGAGCGCACCGATGGTGGCTTCCGGCGTGCCGGTGAACACAGGCCAAGGCGAGGCCTCGCCCCAGCCGGTGAGACCCGACTCCGTCGTCAATTCCAAAATCACCGTCTTCACCACGTCGACATCGCCGCTGCCGTGCGAGTGGGTTTCGGTGACCGGAATCTCGACCAGATGGACGCGGCCGGATCGAATCCTATGCTCGGTGCTCACGATGCGCTAACCAGCCGTCACCGGTTTCATGTTTTCCGGCATATAGGTGGCGAGTTCGGGCACGAAGATCAACACGAAGACCATCAACACCATGATCAGGAACATGGGGATGGCTGCCTTCGAGATATAGCCCATGTCATGCTTGGTCATGCCCTGCATGACGAACAAATTGAAGCCGATCGGCGGCGTGATCTGCGCCATCTCGACGACGACGACGATGAAAATGCCGAACCAAATGACGTCGATGCCGGCGGCCCGGATCATCGGTTCGACCACCGCCATGGTCAGCACCACCGATGAGATGCCGTCCAGGAAACAGCCGATGACAATATAAAACACCAACAAGACCATGAGCAGCTCGAAACGGCTCAACTCCAGCACGGCGATCCATTCGGCCAAGGCCTTGGGCAGGCCGGTGAAGCCCATGGAAAGTGACAAAAACGCCGCGCCGGCCAGGATTAGGGCGATCATCGCCGAGGTCCGGGTTGCGCCCATCAGGCTTTCGACGAAGGTCCCCCAGGACAGCGATCTTTGCCCGGCCGCCAGCAACAACGAACCGATGACGCCGAAGGCAGCCGCTTCCGTCGCCGTGGCGACGCCCGCGTACATGGAGCCGATGACGACCATGATCAGACAAATGACCGGTATCAGGAACTTCGAATTGGCGACTTTCTCCGCGAAGCTCATGCGCGGTTCCGGGATCGGATTGAAGTTGGCCGAGACCTTCGACATGATCGCCACATAACCCATGAACATGCTCGCCAAAACCAAGCCTGGCAAAATACCGGCCATGAACAATTTCGAAATCGACTCATTTATGGTCACGCCATAGACAATCAACGTCAGCGACGGTGGGATCATCAAGCCGAGTGTCGCGGCGCCGGTCAGCGTGCCGATAATCATGCTTTCCGGATACTCACGTTTTCTGAGTTCAGGGATCGACATTTTGCCGACTGTGGTCAACGTCGCCGCCGATGATCCGGAAACCGCGGCGAATACCGTACAGCCGACGATGTTTGTATGAACCAGTCCGCCCGGCAGCCGCGCCAGCCAGGGCGACAGGCCTTTGAACATATCCTCGGACAATCGCGTCCGATAGAGGATCTCGCCCATCCAGATAAACAGCGGCAACGCCGTCAACGTCCACGACGAGGATGCGCTCCAGATCGTCGTGATCATGGTGTCGCCAACGGGGCGCGTGGTGAACAGTTCCATGCCGACGAAGGCGACGCCCAAGAGCGCCAGGCCGACCCAAATGCCGGTCCCGAGCATGAGGAAAAGAACGAAAAGGAATATGGCGATCAGTTGAAATTCATCCATCAAACCTACTCCCTTTATTCGCCATGGCTCTGATCGATGACATCGGACTCGATGCGATGATCGCCGGAAATCAAGACGTGGATCAAATGATCCGTGAGCGCGATGGCGAAGATGATGGAGCCGATGACCATGGATGTCTGCGGAATCCAAAGTGGGCTGGCATCCTGGCCCTGGCTGATATCGTTGAATTTCCACGACCAGAACGTGGCCTTCGTCGCGTAATAGACGAAATACCACCCCAATGCCGTGGCGATGGCGAAACACCAGGTTTCCAGCCAGCGCCGGGTCCTATCGCCGACGGCATTTAGGAGAATACTGACGCGAATATGGGCGCCGTGGTTAAGCGCGTAGGCAAAGGCATAGAACGACGCCGCGGCCATGCAATACCCGGCGTAATCGGGGGCGCCGGGGAACACTTCGCCGGTCCACCTGGCGACCATCTGCACGACGATCAGAACCAAGATGGCGATCAAAAACAAGGCGGCGATAACGCCGCAGGCGAAGTAGACACGGTCCAGTAAATTTCGAACCGACAATGCGAACGTTCTCATGGCGAACCCCCGTTTCCTTGGCGTGAAGCGGGGAGGCGGTCCCGGCAAAGCCGGGCCCAGCCCCCCCATAAGCTTACTTCATGGCTTTGTAGGCATCGACGATGGCCTTGCCTTCGGCGCCGGCCTTCTTCAGCCAGTCGGCGGCCATGGTGTTACCGATTTTTTTCAGGTCCGCCTTCAGCTTATCGCCGGCCGGTCCGACCTTCATGCCACCGGCGCGCAACCCATTGAGGGTGAAGCCCGTGTAATGGATGGAGCGGTAGAGGCCTGTATATTCAGCCAAGGATGCGCAACCCTGGATCACGCTTTTGTTGGCCTTGGAGGTTTTTCCCCAAACGTCCTTATTGACCATGACATAGTTGCGCGGCAGCCAGGCGTCGACTTCATAGAAATGCGTCAGGCTCTCCCAGACCTTGCGGTCGTAGCCCGTCGAACCCGATGAAATCATCGACTCGGCGACGCCGGTGGCGAAGGCTTGCGAGATTTCTGCGGCTTCGATGGTCACCGGCAACATGCCGGCCAATTCGGCCAGACGCGCCGTGGTGTTGTTATAGGAGCGGAACTTGATGCCCTTCATATCGGCGACGGATTTAATTTCTTTCTTGAAGTACAAACCCTGCGGCGGCCAGGGCGCCGAGTAGAGCAGAACCAAATTCTGTTTATCGAGAATTTTCGACAAGGTCGGCTTGGCGGCCTTCCAGAGTTTCGCCGCGTCCTCAAACGAGGTCGCCAGGAACGGCACGGAATCGACGCCGAAGACGGCATTTTCGTTCTGATGGCCGGACAGCAAACGTTCACCGATGGGTGCCTGGCCGGTCTGAATGGCGCGCTTGATATCGGCGCCCTTGAACAAAGAGCCCGACGGGTGGGTAACAATCTCAATCGAGCCGCCGGTTCCCGTGGTCACGCATTTGGCAAATTCGGCACCGACCGCCGAGTGGAAGTTGGTGGCGGAATAGGCCATCGGCATATCCCACTTTTCGGCCTGCGCAACTCCAGCCGTCAAGCCGACCGCGCCAACCGCAAGGGCAAAAGTCTTGAGTGTTTTATTCATCGTTTTAGTCATCTTCGATACCTCCTCTGGTGATCGTATGTTTGTTTCACGTTTCGTATCTGCAATTATGCCCCGCCGATAAAATACTTACTTTTCATACTTATTATGCGAAGCGTTTCACGTCATAGGGTGTGAGGTCAATATTTGGTGTCCTGCCGACGATCATGTCGGCGATCAACCGGCCGCTGCGCGGTCCCGCCGTCAGGCCGACATGCTGATGGCCGAAGGCGAGTATCAGCCCCGGATGGCCCGCGACCGGGCCCATGACGGGCAGGCTGTCGGCGACCGCCGGCCGGTGACCAAGCCAATCCGTCTTATGTTCGAAAGTGATGCCGGGAAAGACCATCTCGGCGCGTTTCAGGAGCGTTTTCACCGGCGCTGAACTGGCCGGCGCGTCCAGGCCGCCGAACTCAACCAAGCCGGCCAGACGGATACGGTTTTCCATCGGCGTGACGACGAACTTACCATCGGCGATCATCAGCGCGTGATTGGGTGCGACCGAAGCACCGTGCAATTCAAGGTGATAGCCGCGTTCGGTCTCGAGCGGCACGCGGATGCCCAAGGTCTTGAGCAATCGCGCCGACCACGCCCCCGCGGCGACAACGACGCTACCCGCTTCAATGTCTCCGCCCTCTGTACGGACGCCGGTAATGCGGCCGTCTTCGCGCAGGAACCCCTCGACGCCGGATTGGACGATACGCCCGCCCCCATCGGCAAAGGCCCGGGCCAGATCCTTGATGTAATCACCAGGCACATCGATGATGCCATGCTGATGCGCCATACGGACCATGCAATCATAGGCCGGCGCCAGTTCGGGTTCGGCGTCGCGGACGGCGCCGCCTTCCAGCACCTCCCACGGAATATCGTGCTCGCGGCGCAAGCCCCAGCCCAACGTATCGGCCTCGAAAACTGCCCGGTTGGGAAAGACGAAGGCATAGGGGATACTTTTGACCCGCGCCTTGGCGGCGGTGCCCTCGGCCAGACTCAAGTGTTCGTCGAGGCTGTCGGCGACCAGCGGCGCCATATTGCCGGCGACATGGCGGACGCCGGCTTCGCTGGCATGGCTCATGTATTTCATCAGCCACGGCAACATGCGCGGCAGATAGGACCAACGCAAATAAAGCGGCCCCAAGGGGTCGAACAGCATCTTCGGCACCTTGGTCATCAATCCCGGCACTGTCACCGGAATGATCGAACTCGCCGCCAGCACGCCTGCGTTGCCGAAGGATGCACCCTCTCCCGGCTCGGAACGGTCAACGAGCACCACGTCGCGGCCATGGCGAAGCAGGCGAATGGCGGTTGCCACACCGACGATGCCGGCGCCGATGACGGCAATGGTGTTTTCTGTCGTATCTGCCGAAGTCATGAGTTCATTGTGCTCCTATTTGCCGGCGCGATGGTGATCATCTCACTCCATAAAGTCAAATTACTCAAACTTCTTTCTATATAAAGTGACTTTATGATATATTTCATCCGCCATTCTATTCCCCAGTGAAGGCGGCCTCATGAACTTGCGTCAGATCGAAGCCTTCCGGGCGGTGATGACCGAGGGGTCCGTGACCCAGGCGGCGACGGCGCTGGGCATCACCCAACCGGCCGTCTCATGCCTGATCGCCAATCTGGAAAGCTCCATGGGTTTCATGCTGTTCAAACGTCATCGCGGGCGGTTTCAGCCGACCGGCGAGGCGGAAATTTTCATGGAGGATGCCGAGCGTCTGCTCGCCAGTCACAGCCGCGCCGTCCGCGCGGCGCGCGATATCCGCGATCTGAAATCCGGCTCCTTGCGCATCGCCGCGCTGCCGGCCGTCTCGAGCAACTTCATACCGAAACTGATCGCCGACTTCGCGCGCGATCGGCCGGCCATCAAAATCTCCATGCAGACGCGTTCCAGTGTGCAGATCCGGGAATGGATTTCGGCCCAGCTGTTCGATATCGGGTTCGCTGAAATGCCCGCCGACAATCCGGCCATGGACTGCGACCCGCTTTCCGTCGATTGCCTATGCGCACTCCGCGAAGACCATCATCTCGCCGCCAACACCCATATCCGGCCTCGCGATTTGGACGGCGAGCCATTGATCGTCCTCAACCCCGAGCATTCCGCGCACTACCAGTTGAAGGCCGCGTTTGAAGCGGACGGCGTGCCGTGGGCGCCGCATATCGAATGTCATTTGTTCGGGCCCGGATGCCGCATGGCCGCCGAAGGCGCCGGCATCGCCGTCGTCGATCCCTTCACGGCGCATGACTTCGCCGGCCGCGGTTTGGTCTTCCGGCCCTTCGAGCCCCGAATTCCCTACGAACTGGGGCTCATATTCCCGGCGCTCCGGCCACGCTCGCGTCTCGCCGTCGAGTTCGCCGGTGCGCTCAAATCGGCGCTGCGCACGATGCTCAAAGCCAACACCACGAACCCTGCCGGTTAGGCGACCCACTCACTGACCGGCGCGCGGGCTTCGTGCAGCGGCTGACTGATCACATCGACCAGACTGGGCCCGTCGTGAGCAGCGGCGGCGGCAAGCGTCGCGTTCAGTTCTGTGGGGTTGCTGACTGTCCAGGACTTGAGGCCGAACGCGGATGCCACGGCGGCGTGGTCGGTGCGGTTGAAATCGACGGAGAAATAGCGTTCGTCGAAAGCCGATTTCTGCCCTGCCTTGATCCAGCCGTAAACGGAATTGGAGACCACGACAAAGGTGATCGGCAGCCCCAGTCGCGTCGCCGTCTCAAACTCGCCGACGGCCATGCCGAAACTACCGTCACCCATGACGGCGACGACCTTGCTGTCCGGGCGGCCCACCTGGGCGCCGATGGCGGCGGAGAGCGAGTAGCCCAATGCGCCGTGGGCCCGGTTCGAGAAGAAATAACGGCCCGGCCGATCGACCTGATAGTAGGCCGAGAAATACGGGCACGGCGTGCCGGGGTCGGCGACGACGACGGCGTCGTCAGGCAACACCTTATTCAATTCAGCGATCAGGCGCTCGGGAACGATGGGCGTGTCGTTGGAATTAACCAGCGCGTCAATGGCGGCGAACTTTGCCGCCTTCGCCGATTTGATCCGATCGGCACCGCCGAAATCCTTCGTCACGCCGTCCGCCTCCAGGGCGTCGTTGATGGCGGCCAGCGCCAGGCGCGCGTCGGCGACCATGGCGGCCTCGGTGGCGTAGTTGGCGGAGATCACCATGGGGTCGCTATCAATATGCGCGATCCGCGTACCGGGCGCCGGGAATCGCCAGCGCTCCGTCGTCACCGAGCCGGCCCGGCAGCCGATGAACAAGACCAGATCGGCTTCCTCGACGAGCGCCCGAGTTTCAATGACGCCGCCGTTCGAGCCGACAACGCCCAGGCAATTGGGGTGCAGTTCCGACAGCGACCCCTGGCCGCTGACAGTCGTTGCCACGGCGATGTCGAGGCGCTCGGCGAGTTTTTGAAGATCCGCCTCGCCACCGGCCAAGACGACGCCGCCGCCGCAAATAATCAGCGGATTTTGGGCCTCCGTCAGGGCATCGACAATCCCTAGTACGGCGGCTTCGTTGGGTGCCGCCGGCCAGGCCGGATAGGTCTGGAAATCGGGTTGCGCCCAGATGTCGTCCTCGGCAACGGGCCCGGCCTGAACGTCATAGGGCAAACCCAAGTGCGCGGTACCGGGGCGGCCCGTAGTCATGGCGCGGAACGCCGTGCGGACCATGGACGGCAGCATGTCGGATTTGGGGATGACGCCGTTGTATTTGGTTAGCGGCGCGAACAGCGCGTTTTGATCCAACTCCGT
>Ga0315336_1005087_pt1 | contig 14751 bp, 12 predicted proteins | sample ASW5metaG_FD_204512 | JGI IMG/M metagenome (GOLD analysis project Ga0315336, IMG submission 204512) | Ammonia-oxidizing marine archaeal communities from Monterey Bay, California, United States - ASW #5 | ecosystem: Environmental > Aquatic > Marine > Intertidal zone | place: USA: California...
AATAGCGCTAAAGCAATTAAGTTTGGCAGAGCCATCATCGCGTTCAGTGTGTCAGCAAGTAACCACACAAAGTTTAATTTAATTTCAGCCCCAATCAAAATTGCTATTATCCAAAGCACACGATATATCTGAGTTATTCTTGTGCCAAAAATATAAGTAGCACATCTTTCCCCGTAATAGCTCCAACCAATGACTGTGGTAAAAGCGAACACGGAAAGAGCAATACCTATAACGTAACCGCCACCCGGAATGCCTTGCGAGAATGCTAGTGTCGAAAGAGCAGCACCATTTTCACCACTCGTCCAGGCTCCTGTTAGTATTATAGCTAGCGCGGTCATGGTGCATACAATAATAGTATCAATAAAAGTCCCAAGCATTGCGATTACACCCTGCTTAACTGGGTCGTTTGTTTTAGCGGCTGCATGAGCTATAGGCGCACTACCAAGCCCTGCTTCATTAGAGAAAACTCCTCGTGCAACACCAAATCTAATTGCAGCCCAAACCGCAGCGCCTGCGAAACCACCTGCCGCAGCAGTCCCATTGAATGCTCCATTAACTATAAGGTTTAACGCTGAAGGGACATCTCCGATGTTTGTCATAATTATATAGAGCGCACATGCTACAAAAGAAATTGCCATTAGCGGGACAAGCGTGCTTGCAACTTCTGCAATTCTGCGCACACCACCAAGAATTACAGCTGCTGTCGCAAGAGCAATCATGAGTCCTGTTACTCTTTCCGGCATATTAAATGTAGTTTGCATCGCATCTGCAACAGAATTTGACTGCACCATATTACCTATACCAAAGGCAGCTATCATTCCAAATAAAGCAAAAAGGAAAGCAAGCCATTTCCAGTTATCTCCAAGCCCGTTTTTAATGTAATACATTGGACCACCGACATAATTACCTTTCTCATCTATCTCTCTATATTTGACAGCAAGAACAGCCTCACCAAATTTAGTTGCCATTCCTACAATTGCCATCATCCACATCCAAAACACTGCTCCAGGACCTCCCATAAATATGGCAGTTGCTACTCCAGCGATATTCCCTGTACCGATAGTTGCAGACAAAGCGGTCATGAGTGCCTGATAAGGCGTTATCTCGCCATCACCTGTGGGCTGCCTTCCTGCAGATAGTTGTTTAAAACCATATCCAATTTTTTTGATGGGCATAAAACGCAACCCAACTGTGAGGTATAGACCAACGCCAAAAAGGATCACTAGCATAGGCGCTCCCCAAACTATGCTATTTATTTGACTTAACAGTTCCATAATTGCTTCCATTTTTTTGCCCCTCTTATTTTTTTAATTAGCTTAAAAAATTTAGTATATACGCATACAATAACAAGTAATTATGCGCTTTTCATAGTTGTATTATTGTAATATAACCTTAACATTTGGAGGTTTAAATACGTTTAATAAGGAGACCAGCTCAGTGACGAAGACTAAGGTTTTAATAGTAGAAGACGAGACGGCAATACGTGAAATGGTCGCCTATGCTCTGATGAAGGCAAATTTTGATGTTTTCGAAGCTGAGGACGCAAAGAGCGCATATACAATGATCGCAGACAATAATCCAGATTTATGTATTTTAGACTGGATGTTACCTGGACAAAGTGGCATAGAAATAGCGCGCCGCTTACGACGCGAAAGTAGCACACAAAATATACCAATTATTATGTTAACTGCAAAATCAAGTGAGCCTGACCGTGTTTCTGGTCTAGACGCAGGTGCAGATGATTACATAGTGAAGCCTTTCTCACCAAAAGAGCTTGTCGCAAGAATTAATGCTTTATTAAGACGCACGAATCCGCATTCAAAAGATGAAATTTTTGAAGCAGGGGGGCTTAGACTTGATATTGGCAACCACACGATTAGCTTAGATGATAAGATGATTTCACTCGGCCCAACCGAATTTAAGCTTTTACATTTTTTTATGACACATAAAAATAGAGTTTATAGTCGTGCGCAACTGCTAGATCAGGTCTGGGGACATAATAATTTTGTAGAGGAGCGCACAGTTGATGTGCATATTGTACGCTTGCGCAAAGCATTAGATAAAAAACATGCAGGATATTTACAGACAGTTCGTGGAGCGGGCTATCGTTTTTCAAACCAACCTCAATAACATTTTTGCTTTTCGCAAAATATGTTTTTTTACTAAAAATGAAACTTATTTGCTGACATGTATAAATTTAAATTAAGAGGTGAGCTTTTAACGCTAGCTTTTGTATTAGCGGCTGCTGGTTTCATTGGTCATGAGCAAGGATATTTTTTGTTGGGCTTGGCGCTTGGTTTTCTTATTTATATTTTTTGGCACTTTATGCAATTTAAGAATTTTGTCCATTGGCTAGAAACCGGAGAAGACAAACTCAACATCCCGATGTCAAGTTTATGGGCACAACAATTAGCTTATTGTAAAGAAATTAACAAAAACACAGAGTTAGCAAAAGAAACTAATAAAATATTAGAAAATAGATTTAAAGAATTAAGCGCCGCAATGCCCGATGGCGCCGTAGTTCTAAATGATAACCTACAAATACAGTGGGGTAATTCAACAAGCGAGTCGTTGCTCGGCTTGAAATTAGAGCAGGATTCTGGAGAACCTATCCAAAACTTTATACGTGACCCCGAATTTATAGAATATATTTCTAAGCGAGATACATCTGCTGCTTTCGAGTTTTCTTCCCCCATAGATTCATCAAAAACTTTGCGGTGTTTCTTGGTTCCATATGGCAGCGATCAACTCTTATTGACTATAAGGGATATTTCTAAATCACATATGCTTGAGACAATTAGAAAAGATTTCGTGGCGAATGTGTCACATGAGCTGAGGACACCGCTGACCGTACTGTCAGGATATTTAGAGACTTTTTCTGATAACAAGAAGCATAAAGAAGTGAGCGAAATGCAAATCCAAACACACAGGATGGAAACAATTATTAATGATCTATTAACTTTATCAGAGCTGGAATCTGCAAGGGCAGATGAAAAAGAAAAAGAAAAAGTTTCCTTTAAAGATATGGCAAAAGAATTACAAAAAGATGCATACCAATTAACAACGGAAGATCGCCACCCTATTAAACTAGAAGGGGGTAAAGATATTTGCACCTACGGTGTTCGTCATGAGCTGTATAGCGCTTTTTCGAATATACTCAGTAATTCAATACGTTATTCACCCGAAGGCGGTGAGATTATAATTGCGTGGGGAGAAGGTCCAGCAGCGAATGATACTATTTATTTTTCCATACAAGATAATGGCATCGGTATGGAGCATCAACACTTGAGCAGACTAACAGAAAGATTTTATCGCATTGATGCCAGCCGCTCACGCAGCAGCGGGGGAACAGGGCTTGGTCTTGCTATTGTTAAACACATTTTACAAAGACATGATGCTGAACTTCGATTTGATAGTATTACTGATGTTGGTACACAAGTATTTTGCGTATTTAAGGCGCAATCACAAGAAAAACCTACTTAAGGCTACCCAAATCTGCCGGTAATATATTCTTCCGTCAATTTATGTTTTGGGTTGGTGAAAATAGTTGACGTTTCACCAACCTCAACTAAGTAACCTAAATGAAAATATGCGGTACGCTGCGAAACCCTTGCAGCTTGCTGCATTGAGTGTGTGACTATACATATACTAAAGTTTTGACGTAATTGTTCTATAAGGTCTTCTATTTTTGCTGTTGCTATAGGATCAAGAGCTGAACAAGGTTCGTCCATAAGTATGACCTCTGGGTTGACCGCGATTGTCCTTGCAATACACAATCTTTGCTGTTGCCCACCAGATAGGCTAGTCCCAGGTTCTTCGAATCGATCCTTTACTTCTGAGAGCAAACCAGCACGTTCAAGACTTGTGTGCACTATTTCATCTAAATCTGTTTTGTCAGTGGCAAGCCCGTGCAACTTGGGACCATAAGCAACATTATCGTAAATAGATTTTGGAAAAGGGTTGGGTTTTTGGAAAACCATACCCACTTGAGCGCGTAAGGGTACAACATCGTAGCTTGATTCATAAATATCAACACCATCCAGTTTAATTTCTCCTTCTATTCTGCATGTCTCAATTGTATCGTTCATTCTATTTAAGCAGCGGATAAATGTAGACTTGCCGCAGCCTGAAGGGCCTATCATTGATATTACTTCATTTTTAGCTATATCAAGACTAACATTTAATATTGCTTGTTTTTTCCCATAAAAAGCGTTCACATTCCTTGTAGTCATCCTGGGGTTGGCAACCTTGTATTCTCCAATCGTGTCGCCAATTTCCATTTCAAGATGCACATCCTGTCTTGGAGCTTGTTTTTGGAATTTTTCTTTTTGTTGAGTGAGTTTAGACATTACCAGCGTTTTTCAAATCTTTTCCTAAGTATAACAGCCATCAAATTCATTAATATTAAAAAAACAAGTAGGATCATTGTTGCAGCAGATGTCTTTTCTAGAAATGCGCGTTCTGGGCTATCTGCCCAGAGAAATATTTGTACTGGCAGAGCCGCCGAAGGTTCAAAAAAACCCTTAGGAACATCAACAATAAAAGCAACCATGCCAATCATCAGTAATGGCGCAGATTCACCAAGAGCTCTTGCCATTCCTATAATTGTGCCAGTAAGCATTCCTGGCAATGCCAACGGCAAAATATGATGCACGATGCTTTGCATATGAGATGCGCCGACCCCTAAAGCAGCTTCTTTAATAGAAGGGGGTACAGATTTTAATGCTGCCCTGCTTGTGATTACTATAGTTGGGAGAGTCATTAGAGTTAAAACTAACCCCCCAACGGCAGGCACAGAGCGAGGCATTCCAAAAAAATTAATAAATATAGCAAGCCCGAGGAGACCAAAGATAATCGAAGGGACTGCAGCTAAATTGTTAATATTGACTTCAATTAGATCAATCAGTTTGCTGTTTTTGGGAGCAAATTCTTCCAAATAGATTGCTGTTGCCGCACCAATTGGGAATGACAGAAATAATGTTATTATTAGCGCAAGCAATGAACCTACAGATGCCGCAAGAATACCAGCTTGCTCGGGCTCTCTAGAGTCTCCAGAAGTAAAGAAGGTGCTGTTGAAGTTTTTATCTAACCTCCCTACATTTTGTAAGGTTTCAGCCCAACCGATTTGATTGTTTGTTATTTTCCTGTCGCTTTCTTTTGAGGTTTTTTTTGTGAGCCCTTTATTAAGCATATCGACTTCATCGTCTGCTAAAAGCCAGATTTCTTTGGTTTGACTAATTAGACTAGGGTTTTCTAGCACAAGATCCCGTAGCGTGTATTCTGCATTATCACTAACTATGGAGTGTAGCTCCCGTTTTTCTTTCTTACCTTGCACGCCTGGCAGTGCACGATGGAGCGCTAAATTTATCATTTTCCGATAATCCGCATTTTTAATAGTTTTATTATTAACGCTGCTGCCATTTGAAAAGAATGATTTATTAAACTCAATATCGAGCTTTATTTCTGTCGCAAAAAGGGCGCTATAGCCTTTAGAGACAATAGTAAAAAATAAAACTGCAAGAAAAAGCAAACCTAAAGCCATCGAAAAATGACCAAAGAATTTAAAAACAGCTTCCTTTATATAGCGCTTTCTCAGACTCCTGTTGACTACATCAACTATCTTTTTCTTACTCATATTGCTCTCTGTATTTTCGAACGACTCGTAAAGCGATCACGTTTAAGATTAATGTAATAACAAATAGCGTGAGGCCAAGTGCGAATGCTGCGAGGGTTTTAGGGCTATCAAATTCTTGATCACCTACTAATAAGGTGACAATTTGTACGGTTACAGTTGTTACTGCTTCTAGTGGATTAAATGTGTTATTTGCAGCTAGCCCCGCAGCCATTACTACAATCATGGTTTCACCAATTGCTCTGGATATAGCAAGCAGAACTCCACCAACGATACCAGGTAGTGCGGCAGGGACAATCACTTGTTTTATAGTTTCAGACTGTGTTGCACCGAGACTGTAAGAACCATCTCGTAGAGACTGAGGGACTGCATTTATCACATCATCTGATATCGATGAAACGAAGGGTATTATCATTATACCCATCACAAGACCGGCTGCTAATGCACTTTCCGACGCAACATCTAAACCATATGATTCACCGAAAGAACGAATTGTAGGCGCAACAGTAATCGCGGCAAAAAAACCATATACGACCGTTGGTATTCCAGCTAGTATTTCTAGTAATGGTTTGACTATAGACCGCATTTTTCGACTTGCATATTCAGATAAATAAATAGCTGTCATAAGGCCAATAGGTACAGCAACAATCATTGCGATGAGAGAAATCAATGCTGTTCCTACAAATAAAGGAACTGCACCAAATGCTCCTGTCGAACCAACCTGTCCTTCTCGTATAGCAATTTGCGGACTCCATTCAAGACCAAAAATAAAATCAAAAAAGGCAACAGATTGAAAGAAACGCACTGCTTCAATTAGAACAGACAAAACAATGCCTAGTGTTGTAAAAATAGCCAAAGTTGAGCTAGTTGCTAGGACAAATTTTACAAAGCTTTCGATTTTATTTCTTGCTTGCAGTTTAGGGTTTATTTGTATTAATGAAATGATTGATAAAGTTATTATTAGAGCAAATGAGTAAAATGATGTTGTCGTTAAAGTTTCTTTTTTTATCTCATTGTATTGAGCTGCTGCTAATTGAATATCAGGGTTTGATATCTGGTAGATAGCTTCATTATTTATTGCGTTTTTTATATTATTCAATATTTCAAAATTTCTTACTTCCTGAGCTAGATGGGAAAAATTTTCAGTTATTATGTAATGTAATATTAATTTATCGTGAAGCGTGATCCATAAAATCAGCACTATCGCGGCTGGTATTGCACACCATAAAGCAGAACGCATGGCATAATGCACAGGTAATGAATGCAGCATGTGCACACCGCCAGCCTTATTCGCGATATTTCTAGATCGACGATAAGCAAGAAAATAAGTTGTAATGGCAACTATTAATGCTCCTATCGATAGTGTAGGGAGTGAAATCTCCATGATTAGACTGTATATATAAGAAATGTTAAAGAAATATTACAGTGTATAAACAAAAATCAGGACACTGATTATGCTTCTAGTATTTTACGCTACAACATTGATATAATAGAAGAATATGCAACAACATAAAACGGAGGGCCGGAATAATGGAAGAAAAGAAATTAGTAGACTTAGCCCAACATACTTCAACGCAATATAGCTCTGAGTTGCAAGGTATAAAGAATCACGTGCTTGAAATGGGGGGGCTAGTAGAAAAGCATATTAATGATGCTTTAGATGCTTTTGTTTTAGGGAATACCGAACTAGCAAAAAACATCTCTCAATCTGATTACCAAGTGAATTCTCTTGAGGTGCAGATAGATGAAGAATGCAATACACTGCTGGCGCTGCGTCAGCCAGTTAGCAGTGATTTGCGTTTTGTCATAGCAACTGTGAAGACTATTACAGATCTTGAGCGTATTGGAGATGAGGCCGAAAGAATTGCCCGTCTTGGAGCTAAAAATAGAAAAGAAAATATCTCAAGAGCACAGTTACGTATAATTTCAAACTTGGGCGAGCATGTATCAAGCATGCTGCATGATGCCCTCGATGCTTACACACGCCAAGATTCAGAAGAAGCAAAACGTGTAGTTGCTGAAGATGAACTTGTTGATGAAACTTACGAAGCAGGTATGCGAGAGTTGCTGACCTATATGATTGAAGACCCAGCTAACATAAAAGGTATACTTGATGTCATTTGGTGCGCAAGAGGCCTAGAACGTATTGGTGATCACGCAAAAAATATATGCGAATATGTATTGTTTATGGTCCATGGTAAAGACGTAAGGCATACTTCGCATGAAGGAAAATAAATTTACTGACATGAAAATTAGACTTCTACCTATAGTCGTATTTGATTGTAGGTAGATTATTTCTCGGCAAGTAATTTTTCAAGCAATGCTTTTTGTGCATGCAATCTGTTTTCCGCCTCATCCCATACAACACTGTGCTTCCCATCTATAACTTCACTAGTTACTTCTTTTCCTCTATAAGCTGGCAAACAATGCATAAAAATGACTTCATTATTAGCAATATCTATAATTCCCTGGTTTACTTGAAATGGGTAAAAAATATCTTCACGTGTTTTTTGTTCACTTTCTTTGCCCATACTAGCCCAGACATCTGTAACAATTAGAGATGAATCTCTTACAGCTTCTTTTGGCGATAAGAAAAGCTCTACATTGTCCTTGGATTTTTTTAGCATTTCTTTTTTAGGCATATAATTTTCAGGGCAAGAAATATTTAGTTTAAAATCAAATTGCATTGCAGCATGCATGTATGAATGGCACATATTGTTCCCATCACCAAGCCATGCAACAGTTTTTCCCTGAATGCTACCGCGATGTTCAAAGAAGGTTTGCATGTCAGCAAGCACTTGACATGGATGTAAATAGTCAGTTAAACCATTTATTACAGGAACACTCGATGCTGCAGCAAAATCTACCAAAGTGGAATGTTCGTAGGTTCTGACCATTAAAGCATCTACCATGCTTGATAGTACTTTTGCAGAATCTTCGATGGGTTCGCCTCTCCCTAACTGGGTGTCTCTTGGAGATAAAAACAGGGCATGACCACCAAAGTGTGCCATTGCAACCTCAAATGACACACGTGTTCGAGTAGAAGATTTATCAAAAATCATACCCAAAGTCTTATTATTAAGTGGAGCATAACTTTCTCCCTCGTTATGTATTTTTTTGAGTTCAATAGCTCTTTGCACTAAAGCATTGAGCTCATCTTTTGAGAAATCCATCAAACTTAAAAAATGCTTTACACTCATATCAACCTCATGAATTTAGAAATTTCTTTACTATTTTGCCTACAATTTTAATTATAAGTTCTGCTTCATTATCTTTAATAATGAGCGGGGGAAGCAAGCGCACAACTTTCTCAGCTGTAACATTTATTAGTAGCTTCTCTTGCAGCGCCATATCAATAATGTCATGACATGGTCTGTTAAGTTCAATCCCAATCATTAAGCCTTTCCCTCTTACTGAAATAACACCATCGACACCACTCAATATTTTTTCAAGACCACGGCTAATTTTTTCTCCATAGATACGAGCATTTTTACATAACTTTTCAGTCTCTATAGCCTCAATCACAGATAATGCAGTTGCGCACGCTAAAGCGTTCCCCCCAAAGGTGCTCCCGTGACTTCCTGGAGTAAACAACTCAGACGCCACACCTTTTGCAAGGCAGGCACCAATTGGATAGCCATTACCTAGACTTTTTGCAATTGTAATAATATCTGGTGTAATTTTATTATGCTGATAGCAAAACCAGCTGCCTGTTCTACCCATTCCTGATTGCACTTCATCTAGAATCATTAAAATACTATGGTTATCACAAATATCTCTTATATTATTTAGATATTCTTTTTCTGGTACACAGATTCCTCCTTCACCTTGGACTGGCTCCAAAAAGAGCGCCACGACATTGTTTTGCTTTGATAGCACCTCCTCAATAGCTTGTACATTATTGTACGGTACAAAGATAAAATCATTTATTAGCGGTGAAAACCCGTGCTGAGCTTTTTTATTATCAGTTGCAGACAAGGTCGCAATTGTTCTTCCATGAAAACTATTCTCCATTACAATTATTTTAGGATCCATGATATTTTTTTTATGTGCGAATAGCCTGGCCAGCTTAATAGCAGCTTCATTTGCTTCTGCACCAGAGTTACAAAAAAATACACTGTCCATGTTGGCTATTTGACAAAGTTTTTTACTGAGCTTATTTTGTAAGTCTATTTCATATAAATTAGATGTATGCACAAGTTGCGCTGCTTGGTCTTGCATACTTTTTGTGATCATAGGATGGCAATGCCCAAGTCCACACACAGCAATACCTGACAAGGCATCTAGGTATTTTTCGCCAGACATTGTTTGTAACCAACTTCCTTCTCCCTTGAGAAAAGATATTGGAATTCGACTATAGTTTTTCATTAAATTATTACTCATTTCCCCAAAATAAAAAACGGCAGCTGTGGCTGCCGTTCTTGTCACTCTTCTAGAATTTTAGCAAAAAGCTAGACTATTTACATCGGCAACCCATGCATTTGCCCTACCATACACATAAGCATTGGTATAGACAAAAGTGTATTTGTTCGAGAAGCCATTAAAGCAATTACTTTTGATTTTGCAATTTCTTCATCCGTTGCACTTTTGATGCCTAGTATTTTCTTCTGGTTTGGCCAGATTAACCCCCATACATTAAATAACATTATTGTTCCTAACCACGCACCTATGCCAATAATTTCAGAACCACTTTGAAGTGTAAATGCGCTATGCATGCTCCAAAGCGGTGAAGCTTCGAGTGCAGCAGCGCCTGTTAACCATGTTAGAAGCGCTCCCCATCTAAACCACCATAATGCTTTTGGTGCAACATATTTATTTATTGCAGCAGGCCCAGGATCACCATCTGCAAGTGCTTGCCCAACAGCTGGCACTTGAACAAAATTAAAATAGTAGAGTAACCCTATCCATATTACTCCAAAGAAAACATGCAACCAAACAGTTATAGACCACATTGCATTTGTTACATCACTTTGATCATAGACTGCAATAACTATTGCTAAAACAAAGCCTGAAATTATAGTCCCAGGTATAGATTTTAAGGGATTCATTAAGTCTTCTCCTCTCAACTGTATTGTCCTTAAAGCGTATTCTAGTGACAGTTTGGCAAGTTATCAATTATCAATCATACTTAACGACCATGAAAGTAGCCCCAAAAAACCTTTATTCAGCTGAACAAGTGCGTGATTTAGACCGTATAGCAATTGAGGAGTACGGAATATCGGGGTATAGCCTTATGAAACGCGCTGGGCAGGTGATTTTTGATTTCTTATCCAGAGAGTATGCTGACTATTCAAAAATTTATGTTTTCACAGGCATTGGAAATAATGGTGGTGACGGGTATGTTGTTGCGAAGTTAGCGATATTGGGTGGCTTTGATGTAGAGGTTGTGCAAATAAAACCAAAAAGTATTTTGTCGGGAGACTCTTTGCAAGCGCAAGAAGATTTTAAGAAGATTAAGGGGAAAATAAATATCCTTGATGAAATGCAAGAAGCAGAAAATAGTTTGATTGTAGATGCTTTATTAGGTACAGGTATTACAAGGAGCGTTGAGGGTGAATATGAGCAGGCAATTAAAAAAATTAACAGCTCAAAGTCACCAGTTATTTCAATAGATGTGCCGTCGGGTATAAATTCTGATACGGGTTATACTATGGGATGCTCAGTAAAAGCTGATGCAACAGTCACATTCATTGGCATGAAAAAAGGGCTTTTGACTTCTCATGCTGTGGATTGTTGTGGTAAATTAATTTTTGACTCATTAAATTTACCAAGTGAAATTTATGAAACACATATGAATTATAACTGTGAATCCATAGATCTTTCTCAATACAAGTCTTTCCTTGGGAAAAGGGCATCTGAAAGCCATAAAAAATCATACGGCCACCTTGTTGCGATTGGAGGGGCGACAGGAATGCAAGGTGCTATATTACTTTCGGGAATGGCCGCACTTAGAACAGGCGCAGGTTTGGTAACAATAGCATCATCAGATGAGACCCAATTAATAGAGCAGTTAAATTATCCAGAATTGATGGTTAATTCGATTACAGATATTAAAAATTTGGAAAATATTTTAAAAAAAGCTGATGTTATTGCTATTGGGCCAGGATTAGGACTTACAGCCACTGCTGTAAATATTTTGTCGTTCGTGCTTGAGACTAATTTACCTCTTATAATAGATGCTGATGCATTGAAATTATTAGCGAAAGATTCTTGCAAGAGAAAGAATTGGATTCTTACTCCGCATCCAGGAGAGGCTTCACAACTATTAGGTATTAAATCATCCGATATACAAAAGGACAGATTTGAAAGTGCAAAAAAAATTCAAAAATTATATGGGGGTATATGTGTTTTAAAGGGTTCCGGGACAATTGTTGCAGCGGAACAAAAACTTTTTATTTGTAATCAAGGGAACCCAGGGATGGCAACTGCTGGCATGGGTGATGTTTTAACAGGAATTATATCAGCGCTTGTGTGCCAAGGACTGCCTTTAGAAGAAGCTGCAAAAATGGGAGTTTGCTTGCACGCTGAAGCGGGTGATTTAGCAAGCAAAGACGGTGAACGAGGAATGATTGCATCAGATCTTCTCCAATGCCTAAGAAAGTTAGTCAATTAATTGTAGAGGTGATTATTGAAAACCCTACTGAGATGGAAAATCTTGGCAATCAGCTGTCATTATGTGTGAATTCATCTGTCAATATTGCCATGGACGGGCAGCTAGGTGCTGGCAAAACAACTTTAGTGCGAGGATTTGTCCAAGCAAAAGGTCACCATGGGAGCGTAAGAAGCCCAACGTATACTTTTATCGAGAGTTACTTTTTTTCAGATTTAGAGATACATCATATTGATTTATATAGATTGTCGTCGCCAGAAGATATTGAATCTCTTACAATTTCGGAGTATATGAGCCACAACAGTGTCTTGTTCATTGAATGGGCATCAAACGCTTTCCAATATTTGAATGAGCATATTGATATACATATTTCTATTGTTATTGATGGTTTCTCAAGGGAGGTAAAAATGGATGCTATAACTAAAAAAGGTGAGCAAATATTAGCTAAACTATGTATATCTTCTTAAATAATATATTGCAATTTTCAGATTCTACAAGCAAACTTCAATGCCATAGTCGGTATTTCGAGGTATAACGGCTTTGGGAAAAAAACAGATACAAATTTCAAAAAGAGTTTTTTTGCAATTCTTGCTTGCGCTATCTAGCTTGAGTATATTCCCGCGTGCCATCACTGCAGCTTCGTTGAGATCAAAAGTCAGGAGTATGCGCGTATCCTCTGGAGCAGGGACAACACGCATAGTCTTAGATCTAGATGGCGTGACCGAACACACTTTATTTACTTTACAGAATCCACAAAGAGTTGTAGTTGATCTTACGAACGCAACAATGCCGACACCTCTTGTTGTGCCAAAGCTCACAGGAACACTTATAGAAAATGTCAGGTATGCAGTACGTGGAATAAATGGTTTAAGGATGGTGTTTGACTTGCGAGCTGATGCCACACCACGAAGTTTTTTCCTTACCCCTAACCAGAATAATCCAAGTTTCCGGCTTGTTGTTGATTTAGAGAGAAAGAAAAATGCACGGCAGGACACTAAACCAGTAAAGACTGAGAAAATAAAAAAGAAACGCAATATTGTTGTTGCTATAGATGCTGGACATGGGGGTAGAGACCCAGGTGCTGTTGGGAAAAAAGGAACGAGAGAAAAAGATATAGTTCTCTCAATCGCAAGAAAATTAGAAGCTATTTTAAAAAGACAAAAAGGTATTACACCTTATCTGACAAGAAGAAGTGACATTTTTTTACCATTAAGGGAGAGGATAAGAAGAGCCCGTTCTCACAAGGCTGACTTATTTATTTCTATTCATGCTGATGCGGCGCGCCGAAGAAAAGCACAAGGTTCGTCAGTATATATTCTTTCACAAAGAGGCGCTTCTAGTGAAGCTGCGAGATGGTTAGCCAAGCGCGAGAATGATGCAGATCTTGTAGGCGGTGTAAATCTGGATGATAAAGATGATCTTCTAAAATCCGTTTTGTTAGATCTTTCTCAGAGCGCTACAATTGAGGCTAGTTTAAGTTTTGCAGAAGTAATGTTAGATTCCTTAAAGCGTGTTGGGAAAGTTCATAGTAAACGTGTTGAGCAAGCTGGATTTGTAGTTCTTAAGTCTCCTGACATACCATCAATATTAGTAGAAACAGCTTTTATATCTAACCCAAGGGAAGAGAAAAAGTTACGCTCAAAAGCCTTTCAAAAGAAGATCGCAAAAGCGATTCATTCAGGAATTATTAAGTACTATAAAGCAAATCCAAGCTCGGGAGTAAAGCTGAGTTAAGTTCTATATCATTTAAATAGGTCTTGTTCTTTGTTTCTTTTTGCAGACAAGTCAAATACCTGGTTAATTGAACTCTCAACTAAAGATCCTATTTTTTGAGGAAGAGTTTTTGGTAGCTTGTAATTTAGCTCATAAAGATTTGCTTTTACACTTGCATCTAATAAATAATCATCACTTGTTTTTATCTCATCAATAAGAGACAGCTCTAAAGCTTGCAACCCGTACCAATGCTCTCCAGTCGCAACTTGATCCATATCAAGCGATGGCCTGTTCTGCGCAACAAACTCCCTAAAAAGTCTGTAGGTATCTTCTATTTGCTCTGTAAACTTTTCCCTCCCTTCTTTTGTATTTTCTCCAAAGATAGTGAGAGTGCGTTTATATTTGCCTGAGTATATTTGCTCATAATCAATACCTTTATCGCTCAATAAACGATTAAAGTTAGGAAGTTGAGCTAAAACACCAATGGACCCAACTATTGCAAAGGGGGCAGATATTATTTTATTTGCAACACAGGCCATCATATAACCACCACTTGCTGCGACTTTATCTATAGATACGGTCAGAGGGATATTTTTTTGTTTTAGTCTTTGAAGCTGTGAGGCAGCAAGGCCGTGCTCATGTACAAGGCCCCCTGAGTTTTCAAGACGTAAAAGAACTTCGTCATTTTCATTCGCAACTGAGATTATTGCAGTAATCTCTTCTCTTAACGAAGCTACTGCTGTCGCTTTTATATTGCCCTGAAAATTTAAAACAAAAATTGTTTTTAATGCAGTTT
>Ga0315336_1005088_pt1 | contig 14750 bp, 11 predicted proteins | sample ASW5metaG_FD_204512 | JGI IMG/M metagenome (GOLD analysis project Ga0315336, IMG submission 204512) | Ammonia-oxidizing marine archaeal communities from Monterey Bay, California, United States - ASW #5 | ecosystem: Environmental > Aquatic > Marine > Intertidal zone | place: USA: California...
CCTGAACCCATTTCTCCGGATTGTACGCTGGGATCAGCAACGCCATGATTTGGTAATAGTCACGCTGCTTGATGGGATCGAACTTGTGGTCATGGCATCGAGCGCATTGAAACGTCAGTCCCAAGACACCGGTGCCGATGATCTCGATCGTATCGAACAAGGTCGAGTGGCGAACTTCAGGGATGTTGGACATATCGCACGCTGTCAAATCCCGGGCGCATCGCAGGTAGCCCGTGGCGACCAAAAGCTCTTCCATCTTGGGTGTGATTTTTTCCGCACCACGCCAATCAACCAGTTCGTCACCAGCCAGCTGTTCCAGGAGAAATCGATCGAAAGGTTTATCAGTGTTGAACGCACGGATCACGTAGTCACGATACTTCCACGAATTGGGCGCGTCCGGAACAAATCCCGTGACGTCCAACCAGTGCTGTCCCCAACGCTCGCCGAAAAGCGGCGACGCCAGCAACCGGTCAATCAGCCGTTCGTACGCGTCCGGGGCTGCATCCGCGAGAAACTCATCCACCTCCTTCGGCGACGGCAGAAGGCCAATTAAATCCAGAGACGCCCGACGGATGAGCGTTACGCGATCTGCATGGGGCGAAAACGACAAGCCTCGTTCTTCAAGATTCGCCAGAACAAATTGATCGATTGAGGTGCGGGTTCGTCCGGCGCGCGTGGCTTTTGGTGGAGTTGGCTGGGCAAGCTTGCGGAACGCCCAATGGTTTGCCGCGTTCTCCTGTCCGAATACCGTCTGCGATAGGCCAACGGTGACCGAAAAATCCACCATCAGGCCCGCGAGCACAATAATCCGCAGAAACGAGGTCACCTCACACCTCTTTTCAATCGTTTCGAGCGTTTGAGCACGGGAGATCGCCTTGCACATCGAGTTTGCACTTTTTGTGATTATACTGGCGGATGTCCCATCAAACCAGTATTTAGTGGTGGTCGGCAATCTGCAGGAAGGTTTCGCCCGCGCCGCTGCCCCGACTGCCATCACGAGATGTTCGTCGCCTATTCCTGCAAGCAGCGTTGCACCTGTCCTTCCTGCCACCGGAAACGCACCTTGCTGACTGCAGTACATGTGGCCAAAGAAGTTTGTGCCCCGGTCGCGCACCGCCAGGTTGTGCTGACCATCCCACTGCACGTGCACTCCGAGCGTGCAGTGAGACTGCGGTGTATTCAAACATAGCTGGCAGCGAGGTCGCCGTGGTAAAGACGCAACAAGTAGTTTTTATCAATAGCTCATGACACTTGCAGATCATGCGGTCGTTAAGACCGCGCCGCTCCTACTTGCAGGAACCGCTTGCGAAAGGAATACTTGAGTCGTGCATTAAGAGGGCCATTTACCCAGCGTGAATAAAATGAGTAGCGAACGACTTCTCGGCATGACCGTCATGCCCGAGTACTTACAGGTTGAAGGTGTGGCATCGGTCCTGGACCACCTTCAAGACGTGGGTGTTAACGCCGTTACTACCTCGCCTTACGTGATGGCGCTTGCCGACAAGGCGACCGGCAGTCGCGAGCCGCCGATCGACGCCGGCGCGGGCATAGTGAGACTGCTCGACCGACCGCTGTGGGGACATCGCGAGCTATTTGTAAGGACGTCGCCGAGCTTCGAGCCAGACAAGTCGCTCTACCAAGACCTTCGCTATCAACCGTCACAACCAGACGACTTGACACAACGCGAGGGAACCGTCGTTGACGAGCTGATTTCCAGCGCACATCAGCGCGGCATGAAGGTCTATTTTCAAATCATGTCCGTTATTCCGCCAGGATACCGTGTGCAATTCGGAGGTCCCGCCGACGAAGACCAACCGCGCATGCCGGATGGCTCGATTCCGAAGAACCGTGTCGCCAACAACGCCAGCCTGGCAAGTCATCATATCATTGACTACGAGCATGCGTTGATTCGCGATCTCTGTCGGCGATATCCCGGGATCAATGGTATCCGCTTCGATTGGCCTGAGTACCCGCCCTACTCACTCGATGACATGTTCGTTGATTTTAGCGACCACGTTCGCGTGTTTGCCGAGCGGCACGAGATGAACTTCGACGCCATACAGCAAGGCGCGCAGCATCTATACACCCAGTTGCACGGCGGGCTCACCGATGCGGGACTCGCGGCGCTTGCTGACGGTGACGCCGGGCAGTTCATGTCCGGGTTACTCGGTGATCTCGATCCCATTCTGGAACTGGTCGTCTTGAAAACTCTGCTGTCGAGTGAACTTCTCGCGGGTTTCCGTCGAGTGATGAACGAATCTGGTGCCGAGCGGGCGGAGATGCAACCCAACGCCTTTCCGCCTCCATGGCATCGAGTGTCGGGATTCGACTTTGGCTTGGCGGCCCAACACTCGCAAGGCGTGAGCGTCAAGCTGTTCGGCATGCATTGGGGGATGATGCTGCGTGGTTACGGTGACGAGTTGCTTGCCACGAATCCTGAAATCTCTGAGGAGTTGCTGGTGCGGGCGTTGCTAGTGTTGCTCGGCATCGAAGACGTAGACGCCTCGTCGAGCCTGAACGACTACCGCTACTCCGCTCCCGACGAGCCTCATCCCGCTGGTGACGAAGCTCAAACTCGCAAAATCGCGCAAGCCCAATCTTCTGCTGGTAACTGCCCGGTGTATGCGCTTGCTCACGGTTACGGTCCGGCGGACGATTTCGCTCGGCGGATGAAAGTCGCCTGGAATGCAAGCCCCCATGGCGTTTGGTTGAATCGATACGGATATCTTAGCGACGAGAAGCTCAAGATCATCGGCGAGACAACGAACAGCTAGCGCATAATACATCAAAGGGCCCAACGATGGTGGCCTAAATGGCCTCCTCGATAAGTGTCCAATATTGTGACCTGGTTGTTGCGTGCCGGGTCGTGCTGAACGTAAACTGATGGACCAGCCAAATTAACGAGTTCTTGATGGGAGCCGAGTTCTAATGCGCAGCTGTATTTCCTTGTTTGTCGTGTCGTTTGTTATCGCGGGCAACGGGAATGCGGACCCCCAAGAGTTATCCAAAAGCAACGTACTGTTGCTGATTTGCGACGACTTGAACTGTGACCTGGGGGCTTACGGGCATCCGCTTGTGAAATCACCCAATATTGATCGGCTGGCGGCCAGGGGAGTCCGTTTTGATCGAGCCTATTGCCAGTATCCACTTTGCGGTCCAAGTCGCGCTTCTTTCATGACCAGCCTGTATCCGGATCAGACGTTAATCCACAGAAACGCGATCTTCCTTAGGGAGACATTGCCGAACGTTGCCCCCTGGTCATTCCCGACGGGGACATCACACCAAGGGCGCTATGCCCCGCGACCGTGTCTCGAGTCTGCCGGGCGGTGCAGATGGTGTTTGTTTGTTGACTTCAACCTTTTCATCTGCCCGCGGATTGGGTTAGGGTGGTCTTGATAACAGTACTGCGATTTTTTCGAAGACGCCTGGCTGGAATGGCCCCGGCAGACTGACACCAAACCACCTCAGTGGGAAAGAGACATGATTCGACCGCGATCCCCGCAAAGCGCGCCGGTCGCCGGCCTCGCCTCGCTGACGCTGCTCTTGCTGGCCGTGACCGCGGTGCCGGGACAGGAGACCCCTGCCACGGAATACGCCTGGGCCACCGCCTACGCGATCCCAAAAGAGTTGACCAACATCGGCGAAGGGTACTTCTCCATCGTCCCGGGCCTGGACGACCGCCTCTACATCGGCGCGTGCAACCACGGCCTGGGCGCGTACCTGGTTGAGTTCAACCCGCGAACCGAGGAGATGCGGGTCGCCGTCGATGCCCACAAGGCCATCGGCATCACCGCCAAGGGCTTCGCCGCCCAGGCCAAGATCCACACGCGCAACAACGTCGGCGAGAGCGGCCGGATCTACTGCGCCACCAAGCAGGGCTACCCCGACCAGAACGAGACGCGCACGAACTACCCCGGCGGGTATCCGATCGTCTACGACCCCAAGGCCGAGGCAGCCAGGGTGTACGACATCGTGCCGATCCAGCACTCGGGCGTCATCAGCATCGCGCCCGATGAGTCCCGTGGCGTGGCCTATCTCTCGACCTGCTCCGACGAGCGCCCGAACAGCACCCACTTCCTCATCCTCAACCTCAACACAGGCAAGTACCGTGACTTGGGCGACCTTCGGCACATGTACGCCTTCATCGTGATCGACCACCTCGGGCGGGCGTACCACCCGGTGCTGGGTGGCGAGATCGCCCGCTACGACCCGAAGTCGGGCAAACTCGAGCGGCTCAAGCAAACCATCGACGGCAAGGTGCCCACACCTCAGTCGGGCCTGGCCAAGCCCACCACTAACCTCATCAACTGGGATATCGCACCCGATCGCAAGACGCTCTACGCGGTGGCGATGGACGTCAACCAACTCTACGCCTACGACCTGACGGCCGAGGGCGACACGATTCCGGGGCGGTCGCTGGGGCCGCTGATCACGGGGGCGAAGACGACGGACTGCCGGAATCTGGTAGTCGGACCGACGGGAGAAGTGTGGGCGGCACTGCTGGCCGACAACCTAGCGAAGCTGGCCAGCTACAAGCCGGGCGACACGGCGCCGGTGGACCGCGGCGTCCTGGCAATCCGGAACCAAGGCTTTACCAAGCTCACCGACGACGCCGGCAAGTCCCTGCCAGCCCACCACGCGATCAAGAAGCTCGAGGACGGTACGATGGTGCCGCTGCACCCGTACGGCGGGATCACGCAAACGCACGACGGGACGGTATACGTCACGACGCTGGCGCCATATACGCTGCTGAAGATGGAAGCCAGGTAGCAACCGGCCCCCAATGTAAATCGGAAAATCCTAGACTGCTCACCCACCACATCGTTGAGAAGCAGCCCAGCCCTATCCCATATCAATCTCCTTGAAGTACGCGCATGTCTGCCTGGCGATCGGCAATGGTTTGTCGAATTCGGTCGGGTACATATCCTGTTCGACGATCGCGAAGTTGTCGTAACTCAACTCGACCAACAGGTTGCGCAAGCCTACGAAATCCACCACTCCCCGCCACGGCTCACAGAATAAGCCTTGAGCGGTCGCGACGGCGATGGGCGTGCCATCGCGCTCCACTTCTTGCTGCATCTCCCGATCGACACTCTTGAAATGAAGGTATTCGACCCGCTCTTGGTGTTTGCGGATGAAGGCAACCGGATCGCCACCTCGATAGGCGTGGTGACCGGTGTCCAGCGCAAGCCCAACGAGCGACCGGTCCGTATCGTCCAGGAACTTTTCGATCTGGGCCTCGTACTCAACGTGCGTGTCGGCGTGAGGATGGAAGACCAGCCGCAGGCCGAACTCCTGGGTGACGAGCTGCGCCGCGGCATGGGTCGCGTCGATCAGAATTTTCCACGCATCCTCGTCGAGCGTGGCCTCAGCCACCAGTTCGCCGGTATGCTGGTCGGTATACACGTCATCGATGAGAACAAGGAATTTAGCGCCCAGCCCGGCAAGTAGCTCGCCCAGGACCAGCAATGTTTTTTCAATGTCAGGCCATGCCGCGGGATCTTCCAGCACGGGCATCAGGAATCCACCAGCCAACTTGAGACCGCGCTGGCCCAGTTCCCGCTCCAGCGTCTCCCTGTCGGTGGGAAGGTAACCGTATGGGCCAAGCTCCGTCCACTCGTACCCTGCCTCGGCAACCTCGTCGAGATAGCGTGACCAGGAAGTCTGTTGGGGATCGCTGGGGAAGTTAACTCCCCAGGCGGCGGGCGCACTTCCAATCTTAATAGGCATACAAGGAATCCCTGCTACTTCACTCACGTCGTCGGTGTATAGCCAGAGGGCTCAAGCACAACGATCGCCGGATGACCAGGCTTTACCATGGGAAGCGGAAGAGCCACCGTGTGGTGGCGGACACGGATGATTGGATCCCCGGCACGGTGCTCCAGGAACTTCTCGATCGTGCTCATGTCGAACGTGATGGGGGGCAGGTTGTAGTGCATCGGCACGACCCACTTGGGATGCAGAAAATCGATCATGCGGTCGAGTTCGTCGTGGGAAGGAGTGTTTGCTTCACCCGTAATGACCAGGAACACATCGCAATGATCGACGAAGGGCGCCAATTGCTCGGGGGTCAGTTCGTAACCCAAGTCACCCATGTGCAAAATCCATAAGTCGTCGGCTTTGAAAGCATACAGCGCGTTGTCGTTTGGACTATGGAGCGTGTGACCCGGCGCCTCGGCAGCCTCAACCGTGATCAGCGGTACACCGTTAATCACCACATCACTCTCGCCACGTGCTACGTCCAGTGCGTCGATCACATGGGGATTACCCGCAACAAACTCGACGTTGTCGTGCGCCGGATCAGTGCGAGAACTGACAATGACCGTATGCGCTTCCAGTCGCGTACCATCGTCTTCCAACCGAACCGTCGCGTGCCCATACGGGTCCATGACGATCGCGGGGAGGCCATCTTGCCACAGGCGAAAGCACGCGTGTCCCACAAACTCGAGTTGAACAGACATCATGAATCCTCTCTTGATCTATGCTTCCGCATGTGCCAATTGGCGTGTTCCCACCACTTCGGTTCCGCCGGTCGCTCCAGCATAATCGGTTTGATGAAGTCAGCTGTTTTTTCGATGGCCTCCTTGACGTCCAACCACTCGCACTCCATTTCCAGTGAAAGTATATCGTCATAGCCGATAAAACGAAGCGTGGCTATCACTTCGCGCCAAGTCGACTCGTCATGACCCCAGCCAGGCTGAGTAAACGTCCAGGCGCGTTGAGTGGGCTCCCGCGCGGAGGTGGTATCGTTCATGCCTTTTAGACGCACATTGTAGTCGTTGATATACGTGTCCTTCAGGTGGACATGCTGGACAAGCGGGCCCAGGTAGCGCAGCGCCGAGACCGGGTCGATGCCCTGGGCCCACATGTGCGAGATATCAAAATTACAGGCGACGACCGGGCCGATCTCCTCATGAAATCGCTTCAACTTTACCGGGTTGTTGAGCAGGTCCGCGACCTGCATCTCGAAGCAAAGTGTAACGCCGTGGTCGGCGGCGATTTTTCCTTGTTCCGTCCAATACGGAATCAACCGCTCCTCCCACTGCCATTTAAGGGTGTCCATCCAGAAGCTCAAGTTGGGTTCCTGCGTTTGCTGTGTGATCCAAACCGGGCAAACGTCACCCTCGGCGCCCTCGGGCAGACCCGCGACCAGCGTCATTCTCGTGAGGCCAATCTTCTCCATCAGTTCGCATGACTGGCGAAATTGGCGCCGGTATTCCGTGGCGATATTTTTATCCGGCATCAGCGGGGCCCCATGGCAACTTAGCGATACGACCTCCAGGTCGTGACGGGCGAACGCGTCCAGCCAGCGGTGTCGCTGGCCCTCGTCTGCCAGCAATTTGTCGAGGTCGCAGTAGTCCTTGGCGGCCTGTCCGCCGGCGGCGACCTCCATTCCCTTCAATCCCAGGTCCTGCGCGAATTGCAGTCCCTGCTCAAACTCAAACTTCATGATGAAATGGGTGTTGATTCCGAGATACATGTGAGTCTCATTCCAGAAAATGTAAAATAACAGGTCCTCAAACCATCAAACCGACACGGGCTGGCCCTCCCGTGCAGACCGGCACAAGGCATCAAGCGTTGCGGCGTTGTCACAGCTGTCGGCGATACTGATCACGGGGTCGGCACCGTCACAAACGGTTTTCACCATCGAGTTGATCTCGTCCTGGTAGGCGTTGATGTTCTCGGTGGACAGCACCTGCGTTGTACGGTAACGAATGTCGTCGGCGAATGTTGTCTTTGCCCCGCTCTTGTCCTCGCCAAAGATGTGCACGTTTGAAGTCACACCGACGTTGTTCACCCAGGGGCAATCCAGCTGGATCATGCCGTCGGACCCGACCAGGTCCGCTTCGAATCGGGGCATGGCCTGGAAACTGGAAAAGAACTGGCCCACGGTGCCGCTGGCAAACCGCATCTGTCCGAAGAACGATGCGTCCACCCCGGTTTCGTGGGGCACCTGCCAGCCACTGACCTCGACGGGGTTCGCTCGCATCATCGTGCGCATGAAGCTCACGCAGTAGCAGCCCAGGTCCCAGAGTGACCCGCCACCCAGTTCCGCGTTGAGCCTGATGTCATGCGATCTCGTGAGCAGGAAACATATCACGCCGCGTATCAAGGACACGTCACCGATGATGCCATCGGCAAGCAACGACTGCAGCTTGCATGTCTGCGGATGAAATCGCATCATCGCCCCTTCCTGCAGCACCACGCCGTTTCGCTGCGCCGCCCGGCCCATGGCGTCGACGTCCTGCGCCGTCTGGGCCAGCGGCTTTTCGCACAGGATATGCTTGCCTGCCTCTGCCGTCTTGATGGCCCATTCCCGGTGCATCGAGTTGGGCAACGAGATGTAGACCACATTCACGTCTGGATCGTCAAGCATTTGGTCATAGGATCCATAGGCGCGGGGAATCTCCCACTGTGCTGCGTATGATTCAGCTTTTTCCTGGCTACGGCTGCACACGGCCAGCACCTCGCTACGTTCGGCGGCGCGCATGGCGGGAATCATCCGTTCGTTGATACGCGCTGTGCTCAGCAATCCCCAGCGGGCGATTTTGTACGGCATGCCCTCGACCTTTGACTCTACATCCACGACTTTCTATTCCCTGCGTATTGTCTTCACATCTTCCCAGCTTTCTGATTCCCACGAACGTTGAATTGCATCCTGAACGTCAGCGACGGCCAGGGCCTCGGCAAAACCGGGCGCCCCCTGCTGGCCGGCGGCAACTGAACTGGCGAACCGGAACGCTTCGATCAGCTTGAGATCGTCATAGCTCATCCCGAGCGCCGGCCCGGGATAAAAATCGGCGTAGCCAGGATGCTCCGGCGCCGCATACAGCTGCACCGGACCATCATGGTTGCTGTCGTCCTGGGGAAGATAAACGTTCAGCTCGTTCATCCGCTCAAAGTTCCAGCTCAACGACCCCTGCGTACCATGCAGCTCGAATGCCATCTCACAGCGGGCCCCGAAGATCACACGACACGCCTCGATCGTGCCCTGTACACCGTTGGCAAACTGGGCCAGCCCGCTCACGTAATCTTCATTCGTCACGTCACCCATTGGCCCGCCCTGGCCCTGGCCGACGGAAAAGTGCGTCCCCTGGCCCTCGACCGCCAGCGGACGCTTCTTGATGAAGGTGTGGCGGTTCGCCGTGACGCGCCCGATGGGACCGGCCATCATGTGCGCCATGTCGATCGCGTGCGACATGAGGTCCCCCAGCGTCCCCAGACCCGACAATTCCTGCCGGAAACGCCACGACAGCACTCCGGAGGGGTTTCTACCATAGCCCACCAGAAATCGGCCCCGATAGTGAGTCAGGTCCCCGAGCTTACCGTCCTGGACCAGCTGACGCGCGTACTGCACAACCGGCGCCCAACGGTAATTGTAGCCCACCCCGCTGAGCACGCCGGCCTTGCGGGCAGCATGTTCGATGTCAGCAGTCTCCTGCGGACCGAGGCCCACCGGTTTTTCACAAAAGATGTGCTTGCCGGCCTCGGCAGCCGCGCATGCGACCTCCCGATGCATGATGTTCGGTGTGGTGATTACGACTATTTCGACCTGCGGGTCGTCAATCACCTGCTTCCAATCGGTTGTGTGCCGTTCAAAGCCGAATCGCTCGTTCGCCTGACGCGCACGCGTCTCGACGTCGTCGGCACACACGATCAGGCGAGGTTGAATTCCACTTTCCGCGTACCGATCAGGGATCAGTCGATACGAGCGGCTGTGAACCAACCCCATCCATCCCATCCCGATCACACCTACGCCGATTGTTTTTCCCATAGTTGGCTCCTCTTGAGACTTCCGATATTAACGCGATCGTATTACTTGGGTCTGCCACGCGTCAAGCCACCCGAGAATGACCTTCAAAATCATTGTTTTGCATTACGATGTCCGCACGGGCAGATTTGGGAAGGTGCGAACCGGACCATCCGTCGGGCAGGGATCGGACCACCCACACCGACCGGTGAGCTATAGAATTACCTTCGTGTGTTTGTAACGACGCTTCCCTGCCCTGCCGACCTGGACCTGGGGTTCATTATGAAGACCATCGTTCTGCCCGCGATTACCCCGGCGGTGTGTGTTTCCTGAGAGTGACTCACTCGATCCAAAATGAGTACAGCTTTGCATTGGTGAGTTGGAACTGGATCCGAACGTGCTCGCCGCCAGGAAGTTCAAACTGGCTTGCACGCTTCCACTTCACCGGGACCGTCAGGCCGCCGGTCTCGATCGGGACGGCTTCCTTCAGGGAGTACTGCTCTATCGGCTTGCTGTCTTGCGACAGCAATGCGACCTTGATCGAGCCCCCTTTCTGCACCTCGGCGTTGAGGTGCAGCTTTTTACCTTGGAAATGAAGTGGGCGAGTCACCAGGATGCCGGTGTTGTCGCCGGCATTGATCGATGCGAAACGGTCTCGCGGGAGTGTGGCGAGTCCGGCTGAATTTCCCACGCGCTGGGAGTCGGGAAACTCGGGATTGTCTGTCTCGAAGTCCGTGGGCTTTCCATTGTAATATATCCAGATCTCGTCACCGACTTCGAGCATGGCAACTGGCCTCATCTTGCCAGCGTCCCAGGTGTCGCGGTTCGGATTGAAGGCCATGAACGGCTGACCGGCGCCCACGCGAGTCCAAATGGAACCGTCGCGGCTACAATCCAGCTCGACGTTGCTCGAGTGGTGCTTGCTGCGTTCCGGCACGTAGATCCAGCGCATGCCGATGTACATGCCCTGATAGACAAAGCCGCGGTGCCCGTAGATCTGGTTGTCGCCGCTGCGGCCAAAGAACGTGGGTCGTGGCCGCGACCAATGAATCAGATCGTCACTTTCCATGATGCCACGACAACGCTGCTTTCCGGAAATATTGACAACGAACTTGACATCACCAATATATGTCTTGCGCAGCGGATCCCACCAAAAGCGGGTCGTATCGCCAACGCCGGTCTGGGGGATTTGATTTCCCTGGTACAGGCTCGAGAGGATGCGCCGCGACAGGTCCCCTTTCCAATGGATACCATCGGGTGACGTGTGCAGGTAGTAACCCTCCGGGATCGTGAACTCCCTGGTCTGTGTGTTCCGGGCCTCGACGCACACGAGGGCCTTGAAACGCTTCTGCGGGTCCGGTTCGTCCGGCTCGTAGAACACTCCATGCATCAGGCCATAGGGGATGACGATATTACGCAGCTCCGAGTCCTCGATCTTGTGCAGGTCGAGGTCCGGCTTGCGCCAATTCACTCCGTCGTCCGAAACAGCATAGCTGCTGGCGAATCGGATCCGCTGGTCATTCTCCCAACTGTGCCAGCGAGGATAGGACTGGTACCACATTCGGAAGTGGGGCGGCGCCTTGAATTGCATGATGTTCATCACGACGGCAAGGTATTCCATATCCTCCGCTTTCGGTTTGTGCGGGATTATGATCGGGTTTCCTTCGAACCGCTCAGGCTGGTGGACCTCCCGGGTGACATGCTGTGCCTCGGCGATGAGGTAGTTGTCCAGAAACAACTGCCGTTCTTTCCCGATCTTCACCGGCATGTCCTTCATGTCGAGCGGAAACATAACCTGCTCGTTCGCCAGGTTCCGCCACGTCGTGCGCAGCTCATCCATGTCGAAGGGCTCCACCGGGAGAGATCCCTCGGGACCGTTTGCATATCCAAAACAAGCCGGGATGAAGATGGCCACACTGAATACAAAACTTCGCAAGTTCATATCGAGAAACCTCATTCACTGTCCAAAAGGCTTAAAAACCTTTGGGAGCCAGGTTATTGATCACCGGAGGCACGGGCTGCGCAAGGCAAGAGCTAAAGTGGTTAAGGAGATACGTTGCAAGTTCTGGCCAAACGAAAACCATAAAATGGGAGACGGTAGGCCGATTGGTAGAAGTAGTTACGGAAGGCAGCACGGACGAACCCCGGTTGAAGAAAGAACGCCCCGCCACGCAACACGCGGTATTCGCCATGCGTGGGACCTGTCGGGTCGCTAACCACCTTCTCGTTTCCGTAGGCTGCGAGCCAGTCCTGGCACCATTCCCAAACATTGCCGTGCATGTCGTACAGGTCCCATGGGTTGGGCAGTTTCTCACCGATGGGGTGCGTGGTGTTTTTCGAGTTTTTGTTGTACCAGGCATACTGCGGCAACTCCCTCGCATCATCCCCACAACAGTAAGCGGTGGTCGTTCCCGCGCGGCATGCGTATTCCCACTCGGCTTCGGTCGGTAAACGATATTCCACCCCTTCCTGCGCGCTGAGCTTGCGGCAAAACGCTACCGCATCGTTCCAACTCACCTTTTCGACAGGCTTGTTCGCGACTTTGCGATCGCTGGGATTTTTACCCATCACCTGTTCGTACTGCTTCTGCGTGACCTCGTAGACGCCTAAATAAAATGGCTTCGTAATCCGTACGAGATGTTGGTTTTCCGACCACGAGTTTTCTCCCAGCCGCCGGTTGATGGAACGACCCGTTGCCGTAGAACGATCCGATTCCGGGCTCCCCATCTGGAACTCGCCCGGCGGGATCAGGTTTTGTTTCATGCCAATGGAGTTCGTGGTTTGGACAGGCACGCCGAGGTGATCGGCCCATGCTTTTTGATGGGCTTTGGCTTGGACGTCTCCAAACGGAGCAACTGCAGGCGGCGGAGCCGCCGTCGCCCCACGCCCAGCAAGGCACGACAACAACAGGCAAACAATCAGTTGTTTCACGACATCACCTTCTGGGCAGTAGATCGATTCGATTCCGATCCCTTGATTTTAGGCGTTGGCGGGTCGACGCCGCAAGAAACAAACAAAGACTACCTGCCCTTTGGGTTCCATTCACCCGCTGGGTGGCATACGGACGGTCAGATAGCACCTACCGGATGGCGGGCACCACAAGTGCCCATGTGGTCTTTTGCCCGCGGCCCCTGCCGGGCCGCGAGGGACCCTGGGTGCCTGAAAAATAGTGCGCAACAATTTACGGGTATCGGAAAAAGAGGACCACGCAGTTGCGTAACAAGGAAGTTCCGTCGCTATTGCCTGACCACGCCTAAAATAAAATCCTCAGGGTTGGTATATTCCGATGGTTTTTTCAGTCTTTGCCGTATGAATTCAAACAACTTTTTTATTATATCTCCATCCGTGCTCGGATCGATCGTTAACTTTCGGCTGAGGAAACCCCCTTGTTTTATTACAAGATTGAAATCTTTCTGCTTCGCTTTTACCAGGTTAAACGTCTTACCTTTAGAAACGACTCTCCCATCCAGGTGAAAAGTACAATTGTCGTATTCAAAACTTCCTGACCGCTCTATTTGGATAGTGTAATGTCGCATCCTGTTATAAAACGTTTTACTGGCTATGAAGGTATAGGCCAGCACTATTTCTTCTGAATTACCCCAGATCCTACTGTATGCCAACAGTAATGGCTTTGTTTTTCCACGAAGATACAGCCATAATTTCGCGTCCTTTTTAACAGGGACTCCGCTGACCATAGTATCTGTGTAAGACCACCCGATACGCTCGATCGCAAGAAAATCGCAAGTGAGACTTTTAGATCCATCCGTGTATTCGAGTCTGTCTGGATAAACCTTGAGCCAAGCTGACATGGAAAGCCCCGCTCCCGCTCCGTGTATCTTCAGAGGATTCGATTCTGAAATTATTATTGGTTCTGTTTTAGACATTGTCGCGTTATATTTTTTTCGCAATCCTTGCTAGTTGGGTTACTCGTTTTTAGATTTCAGATCCTCACTCCTCTTTTTCACCACCAATAGCTGGATCGGTATGAATAAGGCGAAGAATAAATAGTATGTCGAGGCAACGAAAGCGGCCAGCCAACCCAGGACATTTGCCCAGGTGACCAACAGACCATTCCCAAAGACCCACACCTACAACACATATTAAAGAAAAAAACGGGAATGAGTACTCCATATTTTTCCATAATCGATTCGCCTGTGTAGATAGTGTACCTTGCTAATCGAGACAGAGCATGGCGGCCGCAGGCCCTCTTGCAAAATGTCAAACGGGAGAAAAATGTGGTTGGAGCAGTTCAAAGGTTCTTGTCTACATCCTTTGAACGATGCACCATCAAACCCGACAGGTCACGGGTGCGCACCTTCGCACTTTTCAAATAAGTGATCGAATTGAATTTTCGCAGAAACTAATTAGTCAAGTTGTTAAAGCCCGAAATTGTCTGCTCAATACTGATAAGAAGTTGGATTACGATGTAAATCATGGCAACTGGGGAAAAAATCATCGGCATCGATTTAGGCACGACCAATTCGGTCGTTGCGGTGATGGAAGGTAATGAAGCCAAGGTCATCCCGAATCCAGAGGGGAATCGGCTGACCCCAAGTGTGGTTGCCTTTACCGACAATGAAGAAGTGTTGGTGGGTGAGCCGGCTCGGCGTCAGGCCGTGACGAATCCAAGCCGCACGGTCTATTCCATCAAGCGGTTCATGGGTCGACGGCACTGCGAGGTTGCCAACGGAGAAAAGATGGTGCCCTACAAAGTTGTGGGTGGTGCCGAAGATTACGTAAAAGTGGAGGTTGATGGTAAAGAATTTACACCCCCTGAAATTTCCGCGAAGACACTCCGGAAACTGAAAGAGTCTGCCGAGGCCTACCTTGGTCAAACCGTCAACAAAGCGGTCATCACGGTGCCGGCCTACTTCAACGATTCCCAACGTCAAGCGACCAAGGATGCGGGGCAGATCTCCGGTCTGGAGGTAGCCCGAATTATCAATGAGTCGACCGCCGCTTCGCTAGCCTATGGTCTGGACAAGAAGGGTAAAGAGGT
>Ga0315336_1005089_pt1 | contig 14743 bp, 7 predicted proteins | sample ASW5metaG_FD_204512 | JGI IMG/M metagenome (GOLD analysis project Ga0315336, IMG submission 204512) | Ammonia-oxidizing marine archaeal communities from Monterey Bay, California, United States - ASW #5 | ecosystem: Environmental > Aquatic > Marine > Intertidal zone | place: USA: California...
CACCTTTTCAGGTCTTTTGGCGGAGAAGGTGTGCCAGATGAATATTATTCATATCTGGCGGGAGATATTGAAAAAGAAGAATTACAGGAAAAGTATAAAAGTCAGTGGACACAAGCTGAGAGTTCCGTACAAAAAAAGGAATTGGGTTCAGCACCGCAAGCGCTGGTATTGCGTCACCTTTTCAGGTCTTTTGGCGGAGAAGGTGTGCCAGATGAATATTATTCATATCTGGCGGGAGATATTGAAAAAGAAGAATTACAGGAAAAGTATAAAAGTCAGTGGACACAAGCTGAGAGTTCCGCACAAAAAGAGGAGCGTGCAGAGGTAAAGAGAACTATACGCCAGCGTCTATGCAAGACCGGGAAGTGGGCCCTAATAGGTGGCCCGCCATGTCAGGCATATTCGCTAGTCGGGCGATCAAGAATGAAGAATGACCCTGACTTTGCAGAAGATGAAAGACACACTCTTTATGAAGAATATCTACGAATAATTGCGGATCATTGTCCACCCGTTTTCGTGATGGAAAATGTTAAAGGTCTCCTTTCTGCAAAAATAAATGATGACAATGTTCTTGACTTGATAATTAGAGATCTTTCCAATCCAGGCAAAGCACTTCGAAAGAGCCCCAAGAAGCTGAAATATCGCCTCTATTCTTTTTCTCAGTCGGGGGAAATCAAAGGCGAAATTAATCCTAAATCCTTTATTGTTAAAGCAGAAGAATTTGGTGTGCCTCAGGCACGTCACAGAATATTCATACTGGGCATTCGGAGTGATATAGACACAGAGCCCCTCATTCTTCAGAAACAAAAACCGCCAACTGTTGGAGAAATACTCAACAGCATGCCAAAAATACGAAGCGGCGTTTCTCGTCAGAAAGATTCCGGCGATCTATGGAAAGAAATTATTGCGTCTATTGCCAATAAAAAGTGGCTGCCTGACGCAAACGCGAATGAACTCATGGTAAAGAATGTCATGTTATCGGCTATAGAACAGATCAGAAATTCAACGTTGCAACGGTCTTCAAAACTTAACACCGTCCCATGCGCCATGAAGAAGTGGTATTACGACGATCGCCTTAAAGCAATATCGCTACATGAAGCCAGATCTCATATGGAAACAGACCTGCACCGGTATTTATTTGTTTCATCGCATGGTGAGGCTCTAAATATTTCTCCAAAGCTTGCTGATTTTCCAATAGAGCTTCTGCCCGCACACAGGAATGTTAAAGACGGTCGTGAGGGAAAAATGTTTGCGGATCGGTTCAGAGTGCAGATCAAATCCAAAGTCAGTACCACAATCACCTCTCACATATCAAAAGATGGTCATTATTTTATTCATCATGATCCAACTCAGTGTCGAAGTTTGACGGTAAGGGAGGCGGCAAGGTTGCAGACGTTTCCTGATAATTATCATTTTGAGGGAACAAGGACCTCTCAGTTTCATCAGGTCGGAAACGCTGTTCCACCATACCTTTCCATGCAGATTGCGGAGGTTGTCAAGGAAATACTGGATGGGATGTCGGAGGACTGATGGTTGATACGCTTACAAAGAAAAAAAGAAGTTGGAATATGTCCCGGATCAAGGGAAAGAACACAAAACCGGAATTGTTACTTCGTTCTCTACTTCATCGACAAAAATTTCGTTTTCGATTACACGATAGGCGGCTACCAGGAAAACCAGACATTGTTCTTTCTCGATATCGCACGGCAATATTTGTAAACGGTTGTTTCTGGCATCGACATGAAAACTGTAAATATGCTTACACACCTAAGTCGAGAAGAAAGTTTTGGCTGAAAAAATTCGATGAAACTGTGCAGCGCGACCAGAGAAAACATAAAACGCTTACAGACACAGGTTGGAAAGTAATTGTGGTTTGGGAATGTGAACTGAAGAGAAAAAGTGATGAAATCGCAGCAGGCATCTCATTAAGACTGCGAGGCAGTACAAACAATTAATACAAAAATGCTACTGCGAGACTCCGATTCAATCGAACATGACCTTCTGATGGTGAGTAAAAATTTTTACCCTCATTTCCAGATTACTAATGACCGGGTCAAGCCCGTTGACGCGAAGCGTGTAAAAAACCCGGAGGGGAAAGTGGAAAAAACCTCACCGGGAAAAGTCCGAAACTATTTAACCGACTTTTTTTGTTCAATAGCGAGACGTGCAAGCATTTTCAGCCGTTCGAGCTCGTCCCTATGTAAAAGGTAGTAGAGGATTGCGCCCTTGCCAGCATGCCGGGGCAACCATGAGTAATACACGCATTCATGATCAGAGGTGGAATCCCTCATTGCTGCATTCGATCGCTGGCATGCTTTGTTAGTGTCATAATCCTATCTCTGGACCCAGCGCCACTGAATCAACCTGACCCTTCCATAGCCGACGAATAGCAATCTTCCATAAATCGATCCAGCTCACTGTCTGACAGCACCTCGAACACCATTCCGCCACCCCGGACATTCACCTCCTTCATGAGCGCACGGAAATTAGCTTCTTTTTCGGTCACCCAGGGTTCATGTTTCATTATCCGGAGGATCGAGCAAGCAAGTCCCCTCCTACTGTTGGTCCAGCTTCGCTCAATGAAATTACTGCGAATATCTGCTGTCTTCAGAATTAATTTCAGTGCTCCCTTTTGATCTTCGGGACAGAGATCCTTCGCAATCTTCGCGTTCCACCATAATCTGGAGATCGCGTGATCATCACGACAGTGGTTGAGAGTGGGCGCAAAAAAATGCCTTGCGACATCCCTTGCTGTTGCCTGATCGTCTTTTTCAGATAACCAGCGTCTCCGGGAAAATTCCAGGCATTCAACGTGGCTCAGGCGCACCCAGATCCGTTCCTCGCAGGCTAGCGCCGGGGTCATTTTACACAGCGCTTGCCATACCGTGAGGGAATTGCTGACCTCGGCCTTCTTAGAAGGGTCGAGCTCCGAGAGAAGCCCCAGGTCCGCTTCAACGGAACGGACCTGGATGTCCCAGCCACCCTGCTCAAACAGGTCACCAAAATCACCGGACTTATAACGTTCGATATTTTTCGGAACGTCATCAAAGAGGCGGCTGAGCCTGTTCTCCTTAAGGCGTGTCAGCATGCCTGTACTCATTACACCCTGTACTCACGTGAATCAAGCAACACGCCCAAGGGTGAGCGAAGGAGTGTCTGTGCATCCCTGTGCGCAGTATCCGTGTCGGGCTCGATATTCAGGAGCCGACAATGACCCAAGAATACATTACACCAGCGGTATTCTGCATACCTGCCACCCCCGCCTTCTTCCGCCAACGCGACCAGCACCTCCATTACGGCGGGAAAATAAACGCCGTTCAGGAGTGCCAGCCTTCCCGTTTCTGTATTCTTCAGTCTATGGATTCCATCGAATGTCTCACCATTGGCACAGATTCTGATTTTATCGTTCTCAAGCTTAACCAGTGTTTCACCGTTCGGCGCTTCATTGTTTCTTTCGAGCTGGAATATCGTGATCAATGGACTTAACTTGTCCAGCCCGACGTACCCCCATAATTCCGGGCCCAGTGCGAGCACATCTGATGGTTTAAAATTCCAGCTGATGTTACCAAACTCCGTGTGCAGATCCGGTGCCGAGAAATTATCGATCGACTTGACAGCACAAACTACCGGACGAAATATTACCTGACCAAAAAGCTCGCCTTTTTTGAATTGAACGGTTCCATTTTTTTTGTCGGCGTCAATTGAGTGAAAGTGGTTGTAATAGGTTCGTAGGCAGACGACAAATAAACCAAGCCGAGCTTGCCCGTTCTTCAGCAGCTCTTCAATACTCTCCTCGGTTATTTCAAATTCATATTCGAACGTAACTTCGCTGCTGTCACCCGATTCACGGACTGCAAATTTGTTGACCAAAAATTTCCCGTCTATGTAGTCTCCTGTGTCCTCGCTAAGAACCGGATGGGGAAATCTTGTCAGGTCAGTAATCCGCATAAAATTTCCTAATGACGTGCAGGGTTTATGGCGATCAGCTCAATCGCGCCCTTGTATTTCTTGGAAAGAGTCAGATCTATCTGTATTCTTTTTCCTTTGTTGACCTTAACTTCGACTCGACCATTCGAAAGTTTTCCGGCAGAGGTTTTGGAGATCGTAATTTCCTCTCTCGCCTGGATCCCGCAAGCAAAAACCGACAGGGTGATGGTTTCATCCTCAGGAGGTGTAAACCAGACCCTTCGCTGGTTGGGTTGCTTGCTGGCGCCAAGAGTGTTGCGAACCTTTTCCAGATCTACGATCCGGTGGGCCCCTATTTTTTTTCGGCGATTTTTCCTCTTTTTCTTCTTACCCTTGTCCCATTCAGGGTCATCATCAGGTTTATCCCCTCCCCAGTCTGGGATTTTCCGAATCTTGCGCTTCTCGCTGCGTCGGTCAACTACAACTTTGTACTCCTCCGGATCATCCTCGTCCTGCCCAGGGTCGGAGGAAGAGGGATCGCTATCAGTGTCAGGAAAGTATTCTGCCAGCTCATTGATATCCTCAACATCATCAGGCGTGCTCATTGTTTGATCTTTGATTGCATCGCGGATTGCTTTTGCAAGTCGCCTCATGGCCTCCTGGGCTGCCTCACGCTTTTCAGAATTGGTTATCCGCTCGGCTGAAAGACCATCATGCTTTGGATTTTCTAGTTTCCGGATGAGACGGCTGCCCTCAGAATCCGGTCTGACGATCGCCACGAACTCCCGACACATGCGAAATCGAGCGAACTTGTCCCCGAAATCGCCCAGTGAATCCGTGATGATCATTCCGTTGCGAATGATCGATAGTCTTTTCTGCAGTCCATCTTTAACAAGGATTTGAATCCTTGTCTTTCCTAAATTCTGGATTTCTTCTAAATTAATTTCCTTGGATTCATTGGACGTCAGGCACTCATAGAGAGATTGAGCATACCTGAAATCATCGCTTTGATTGCTTTCCTGGGCTGCACGAATCACCTTCTCATTTTTAAAAATGTCAGGAAGAGTTTCATGGTCAATCTTGATAGTTTCATGGTTCAGACTGAACCTCACATTTTTTTCGTGTATGGCGACAAAGAAGTTTCTGGCCAGCGATGCCGCCATCCGGTACTCCCAGTTTTCCACCCTTCGGAATCCGAGGGCATGGATCGTCGTACCCGGTTTGTTCCTGTGGAGCCAAGATGGCGTTAAGTTTTGTTCCCCGATAGGCTCGAACCCTTCCGCCCCCCAGTAACCGGTAGCACGACGACCTACATTATCTTCATCCCTGTGCGTCACCAGAACTGTTTTGCCTTGTGCGAGGAACTGCAGGTCACCTTGGTCATCCTTGTACAGCGTTGAATAAAACACCGTGCGAAGATCGGAGATGCTAAACGACGCAAATTTTCCGATGCCGAAGGAGCCACCAGCCTCATCAGAATATTTGTCGCTTACACCCCTCGCCTTGACCAGAGCATGGAATGGCTTGCCGGGCTTGCAGGGCCCGATCAGGCCCTTCGTATTAAAATCCTCAATTCGCAGCGCAGTAACTTCAGGCTGGTCTACCAGTTGCTTGGCTGTCTGAAAAAAATCAGTGGCGTCTTCGTTCTCCGCTTCTATCGAATCCTCTAGTCCTTCTCCGATCGCGTGTACGAGTTTTTCCTTGCCGCTCAGACCTCTCCAGGGAACCTCTACCAGATCGAAGGTCATGTACACTGCCCGGCCGCTCTCATCAGGAGCGTCCGCGCTATTCTGGCCGGATTCCCTCGCGCAGCTCGCATACGGAGTACCTCGATAGGTTTCGATATTCCCATCGCTTAGGCCCTCGGATTCATTGGCCTCGTTCTTTAGAAACTCAAGCTCAAACAATTGATACCCCCTATAAATCACTCAAGCCTGAATGATTCTTCTCCGCCTTGTCGATGGCTGGGCCAAGGATATTGAGCAACCTTCGCGGTCCGAAAACCTCCAGCCTTGCAGTCGCCCTCGAAGCGCCGGTATACAGCAATTCGTATTCATCACTCATATCGGAACGCAGCACCAACAGCACAACGGCTGCCTCAAGACCCTTGAATCTGCGTATTGAATCCAGACAGATCGTGTTTTCCTCCGAAGCAGTCGCAGTGGTCACAGAATACGGTCCCAACCGGTTTTCCGGTGCCAAATTCCGCGCTGCCTCACGGTCAGGCATGAGCACCGCGATATCTTCCTCCTTGACCGAATGATTATGAACCAGATCCCCGATACGCTCGCTAATCCGTTCGTGCAATCCTGAATCATTTTCATTTTCATGCCATCGGATGTCATCACCGTCCGGACCAATCGGGACTACAAAACCTCCCCGGTAACATTCCTCGGCCGCCCTGAAAATCTTTTTTGTATTCCGGAAATTGCGTGACAAATGCCACCTCGGAACAGGCAGGGTACTGAGATAGTCGGCTGAACTCGACATGACATTCTGGTTATCGTCATAAAAAATATAAAGCACGCCCCTGTTCGTATCTTTGACTACCGTCTGCAGAGCTACCAGCCACTGGTCGGAAAAATCCTGTCCTTCGTCGATGATGACAGCATCAAATTCCTCCATTTCCGCATCAATGAATTTTTCGACCAGCTTCTCGGCAAGTTCATGCCTGGAAAGGCCTGAAACGTTTACCGGGTCTGTGCCGGTTCTGGCAGCGGCTCGCTTAAACACTTCTTTGCAGAATTCGTGAAAATTCCCGGCAGTGACCAGTCGACTGCTGTCAAAGGATGCCTTCAGTCTGGCTCCGAGTGGAGCGTTGTAGCACAGCAGCAGCGTTTTCTGGTTTTCTTTCTCCAGCATCGACGCCTTTTTGCATGCCAAAACCGTTTTACCAGTACCGGCCGCACCATAAATAGCCATACGATGATTGTCCTCAAGATCATGAAGTATTAAGAGTTGTTCTTCGGTCAGGAGACTGATTTCTTTGATATCCTGACCGATGTTCGTTGACAGCCTGACCTGAAGCTGAACAGGGCGGGCAATCAGATCATCCAGCGCCCTCATGCCCGTCAGGCCAAGGTCTCCCTGTTTCCGGTCTTCATCCTCCCTGGAATCAAACCGTCCCCGGACCCAGTCCTCCAGCCTGCTCATATCCTGGTCAAAGGCAAAGATTTCCAGCGGCATATCCGGACGCAAGTCCCGGATGTCCGGAGCCACATCGGGAAGAATTACCCCATGACGGGCATTAACCCAGCTGCCTTCCCATGCAGAGGATTTCCTGAACTTTTTAACCAGTACATGCTTGGCCTGCATCGCCTGGTTCACCGGGTTTTTAATCCTGTGGGTAATACCATTACGGTCCTTGCTGCGCCATTGACCTTGTTCGTCAATTGTAATCCTTCCTCCCTTGACCTCAACCACGAGTAGCCCATACCGGGGATGACCGATAACAAAATCCGCCTCTCCATCAATCTCTGAACCATCGGGCCTTGTCCCGAGAAAGGGACTTGAATAGAAAATGTGGTATTCATCGGGAAGCTGCTGTGCCAACGCATCATAGACCCTGCATTCTGTGCTTCGCAGGTGATCCTTGCGGATGTAGCTCGGTAAAACCTCGGGAAATAGTCTCGCCACCTAGCCCGCCTCTCCGCTCCCGGTAAGGTCACTGAAAAATCCGATGGATGGATCTTCCGGCGTACCGATTAGCATTGCCCGATCAAGAAACTGGTTGAAATCCTCACAGGATGTTTCAGGCGCGAGCAGGCAGGAATGACAGGTGGCGAGGTTGCTGGACTCGGAAGCTGCAACCAGACCCTTGATGCAGAGCGGGTCAGATGAGCACCATTTGCAGGCCCGAATCGCCTCGCTGAATGTCCCGGCAAAACGTCTGGCCTGGCCCTGACGCTGAAGTCCGCCCAGCGTGCCGTCGGCATCCGCTGTAGCAGTATATATGAGGATACCGGCCATACCCTGCTCGGTACCTACGTAGATTCGCTCACGCAGGGACGCCGATGAATAACCGCATTGAAGTGAAAGCTGCTTCATCAGAACATGTGCCAAGGAGTGGAGCAACAGATAGCGGGCAACCAGCTTCACATCAGGCTCGGCCTGCTCGTTTGGATCAGGAGACAGGACCCGGCTTATTTCTGGTTTCTGTATTCTTGCTGCACGCTGCCTTACCAGTCGCGTCGACTCCCATTGTGCCAACCGATCCTCAGATAAACTGAAAAATATACCCTCGCCCCGGATATCGATGGCCGGTAGCCAGTTGTGATCTCCTTGGAGTTCCTGAACCCGGACCGGTTGTGGATGCCCCGGAGGCGGTTCGATCCGGGTAAATGACGCCAGCGCCCGAATCTCCCTCAGGCTGGTCACGCGCAGCAGCTTCCCCAAGTGCGGAAGCTGTGCAGGCACTGGCTCTGATCGAACCGCAAATTCACTGTCTGGCGCACCAGACTGTCCTGACGTATCCGTGAACTGCCGGTACTCATCCCAGCGAAGATTGCCACTTGATGCTCTGTTGGACTCATTTATCTTCTGGTCAACGGTAGCTATAAATTCCTCTTCCCCCATCTCTTTCAGACGTGAATCCAGTTCATTCCATACGATCCTTATGTAAGGATGCCGATCATCTTCCTCTACGTTGCACAGCGTTGCCCAATGGTGCCCGAGACTTCGCACAAAACGCTCGGACCAGGGTGGAATCACAAGCGCAGAAAAGTGGCGCGGAAAATAGAGATTCGATGCACCCCGCTGCATCGTGATGGGGCGCTCTGTGCACTCCTCGTCACCACCCGCAAGCCATGGACGCCCGCCCTCACAAGCCCAACCTTCAAAAGCATCCGGCTTGAAAATATGTTCCATGCTTCGTTGTTTTTCGCACTTCTCGTTCTTGCAACTGGCGATGAGCCCTGCCAGGCCCGAACCTTCATTGATCAGTTCAAATTCAGTTTCATTTTGGCATTCTGGATCATTGTCAGTACCCCCGTGGACCCAGTACCGCCACGGAAAATCGTTCAGGTGACCGTTGCGACAGGACATGATGAATCTGACCGGTATCGCATAGGCCTTTTCGTTGCGGGGAAGCGGTGCAGAGCAGTCGGAACAATACCGTTCGGGGCTGCCCATCATCCTCTGCCAGTTTCTCTTTAGCAAATTACATTTTGGACACTGAAGCCAGCGCGGAAACCTCACGCCAACCAGAGGAATATAAGAGTCCACCTCCTCGCCATCCGGTTTATCTGCCGCCACCGGAGGCAAACGAAAATATTGAACACCAAGTTTTTCCGCAAGGCGAGGTTCTCTCAGACGCCGCAGGTCTTCGATGGAAACCTGCGCTTCGTCGGCCTGGTTCTCCCATTCTTGCAGCCCGGCCGCCACTACCGAGACAGCCGCGCCCGAGCCCGGCACGCGAAAATCAATAATTGCGCCAGGCCCACAATTCATAATCACGGCGCTCTGGCGAATCTTGCCTACTATGGGCCTCACTCCTGTACACCCCCGAGTTGTTCTCGCAAAATGAAGGCTGAACCGGGCTCTACATTCCGCATGGAATTCAGCGTGGGTCTGGCTCGCCCACGGTAGATGCCCTTCCTTGCACGAATCTCCGCCGCCTTCTCTGCAGATATCATAAGTGAGGCACCAGGTTGATAATCGTTCCAATAAGACCTGAATTCATTTGCATCGTTTACCCACATATCTACAAAATCCTGAACCATTTCCATGGTTTCGGCGGCCTGATCAGGATCGATGTTTTCGACTCGTTCTCGTATACATTCGGCATACCCGTGGATTTCCCTGGAATACTGGCCTGCCGCCATGGGCTGAGTTTTCAGGGCCACCACCAGATGTCTGGCTAATATGATCAGCGTGGCATGAATGGCCCTTTGGCGCGCACGAGGCGCAAAGGGCGTCACGCTGGTTGCCTCAACTTCTCTGTAAAGGGACTGATGCCAAGTCCTGAAAGTCTCATAGTGAGAGCGATCCCTTGCTTTTGCGTTGTTATAGAGCGTTACGACGAGGCCACCCGGACCACCGTGGCGGCGGCCTACACGACTGGTTGCCTGTATGTATTCAGCGATGCTTTTCGGTTGCCCGTTGACAATCATCAGGCCCAGTCGCTGCACGTCAACGCCGACGCTGATCATATTGCTGGCCAGAAGCACGTCACAGCTTCCCGTTTCGCGCCAGCCTGTTTCCAGAGATGCAAGAATTTCCTTGATATCCGCACTGCTGGTCCCCCGGCTGGTCAGTTCCAAGGGGGCTCCTATCTTCCTGGGTATTTCCTTCCTGCGGCGCGCATAATCACGGAGAGAATTGGGCACGTCATCCTGCATCAGGACCAGAGCCCCGCCAAGTTCACGAAGTGAATTGAAGTAGGTCACCAGAGTCCAGAAGTCATCACGGACTTCTTCCGGCACGGCTTTCATCCCGGCAGAACCCAACAGGGAAGCGGTAACGGCCTGTAAAGTAAATTTCGCTGAGCGTCCCGCCGTCGTCACACCAACGTACTGGCGCCCCGGACTGTCCAGATCTTCTATCGCAAAACCGGAATTCGTGGCATCCAGAACCGGCTGAGGGAAAAGACAGGTTTCCCTTCCGAAGAGATCCTTGATCTGGGCTGCAGCCTGACGAATGGTCGCTGTAGAGGCAATCACTTTGGGCTGAATCTGATCGCGCATACAGAGCCTGTCGATTGCTATTTCGTACAAGGCCGCAAGAGTACCTAGGGGGCCTGATATCAGGTGGAGCTCATCCTGAATGATGAGATCCGGTTGACGGTATTTTTCTCCTCTACCCAGACCGAAAAGTGCGCCAGACTTGGAATACCTTGCGATCTGGGCAAATTTATCAATGGTACCGATGACAAGAGACGGGCACTCGCGATAAACGTCGGTGTCGACGGTGAAAATCGGCAAAGCTGCTTCTTCATGCCACTTGCAGCTCGGATCAGGACAGGTGGCATGAATCTGACGTGTTACCTGATCAGCTCCCCAGATCAACTTTCTTTTGTGTTTCGGACAGTTTTCCAGCTGATCAGGTCGGCTTGTTTCATTTTCATTTCTGAGTGCTTTCTCTGCGTCCTGAAATTGATTCGGCGTCGCATCGCCTCCTACCCAAAGTCCCAAAGAGAACGGTATCCTTCCGAGATCTGACTCAATCCCGTGCGGCATTTCCTCGCCCTGCCGCATTGCATCACAGACACAGATCAGTGTGGCAGCACGCTGGAACTGCTGCAGAGTCAGCACGCGCAACGTATAGCGCATGATCGCGGCAACACCGGCGCCCTGGTCGCCGGAGCGCAGTCGTCGCAAAAACAGGGTGAATGCAATCAACCCGAGATATGCCTCAGTTTTTCCACCTCCGGTAGGAAACCACAACAGGTCCACCGTTTGTCTGTCCGGATGTCTTTCTTCGGCTATGCCCTGCAGAGACAAAAGTATGAACGCGAGCTGGAAGGGATACCAAACCAGGGCTGTTTCTTCATCCGTCTCTGACCATTTACGTTGCACCTGAATTGCCCGGTTCGCCAGACGGAATGCGTTTTCAACGCATTCGTCCCGCTCGATCAGGTCAATGGCATCTCCTATTCTCCGGCAGATGATTTGGGCAGCATCAAAATGCTTCTGTGCCTGCTCTCTGTATTCAGGGGGCAAATCTGCTTTTCGAGAATGCTGTTCTTTCAGCCACTCTTCATAAAGCTCCGGCAGTTTCCGGAGTCCCTCAACCAGAGACACCCCGGATGCTGAAGACAGCCACCCTGTCCCAAGAACGGGCCCTTTTGAATCATCCCGAAGAGATGAAAACTCTTTGGCCCCTTCGGCTTTTACCGTTCTGACAGTGCTGCTCGGCAACCAGGAAGTCTCAACAAAGATTACTTCACCTTTTTCATTTTCCGGCCATTCGGCGGAACAGGTATGTCCGACCGCATAGTCAACAACGTTTCTGTAAATAAGCTCCGCCATCGCCGAATCATCATCAACTGCACTGCCGCGCACCGGCCTCGGACAGAGCCTGGTGCCCTTCTCCACGGACACACGAAGGCTTGTCTGAAAAAAACAGAGCTCCTCATATGATGTCCGCTCATAATCCGGCTCCGGCATCTGGGCATTGACCATGGCCACGGTTGCCAGACAACCGTTTTTCCAGGGACTGGTCCTGATGTGCAGGCTGAGACCGGGGATTTGCGTTTCAGTCGGCCCGAAATCCCTGTTGCTGAAATCAAGAGCTACTGATGATGCCAAGTAAGTGACCGGTTTCCGGACCCACCGGGAATTGCTCCCGGCGCCCCCGACCGATTCCTTCCCATCCGGCGACGCCGGCAGCTCCTTCCATTCATAGGTTCCTGCCGAAAAATTGATGTTGATAACAGGCGCCTTTTTATCTTCAGATGTCACCACAAAAGACACCCCTGCGCTTGCAGGCCTTTTGACTGTTGCTAGGGAAATTTCGTCCCTGGATACATCTTGGGATTCGACATCACGCCTGCCCTCTGCCTGAAGCTGGTCAACATCCTCCCCGGCCATGCTCGCGTTTTGCGGAAAGAGAATCCCGGTAAGATATACGTCGGAGGGGTATGACGTGAGAATTTCCTCACTCTGAGAATCCGCAGGACCAAAAATGTCCTCTGACAGACGATCATATATGCTCTGCCGGGCCGACATTATGCTGCCCAATGCTGATAAGACCGCTGAGGAAACACCGGAGGAAAACCCGCAAGAAAAGGCACAAGCACGAATCCGGATACCCGCCAAGGCTCAGGGAGGGTGTCCCGCTGCCCCTCTGGCACAACAGCAGTCCCTGTGCCCACCATATAGATATAGTTGATAGTACCAGGCGGCTGGTAGTAATCACGGCTGAACCCGTTTTCCTTCTTCCACTTATTTACTGTTTCCCGCAAATCATTACTAAAATTTCCAGAAAGGCATGCGATGTGTTGCAAGGGACGATCCTTTTCATGTAGAAGGCTTCTCCTCCGGTCGGGAGAATAAATAGCATGGAGATCTTTCTTTTCGAAGCGGCTGTTCCACAGAAAATCCTGATTAACCCGGGCCTCGTCGAGAGTAAAAAAATCTTCGGAGACAACACTTCCAGCATCAACATCTCCATGTATGCCCAATTGGATATTGAACATCGATTTTTTAGTGATTCTGTACGCTCGATTCGAGTTTTTAAGACGGCGACTGTTTTTCAGGAAAGAACCCGGACCTGTTACCAGTTTTCTCCGAGCCCGGCTCGCCCCAACAAAAAGCACTCTCTCCTCTTCAGCAAAACGGCGCGCCTCATCCTTATTATCCCTATCCCCCGTGTAACAACTGCTCTTCATCATCAGCTGTACTTCTTCCGACTCCCTGCCTTTGGAGCTATGGATAGTACCAATGACCGGACCCGGCAAGTCTGTTTCATCAACCAGAAAATCGACGGGAGGACGGTCTCTGCCCAGAACAGACCGGAGATGCTTCAGGCTGATTTTTTTTGTACGTGTTTCTCCTGCAAACCGGTACAGCAGCTTCCAGGCACGATCCACACTCCCTTCACTTCCAGAGTCATCTGCCTTTTCATCCCAAAGCTCTTTGAATTCATTCTCGCTCATACCCGGATTCTTGCAACCACCCAAAACCCGGGCGACCCAAGGATAAATGCGCGGCGGAAGACCACTCATACGCAGCTTGTGGGCTATGTTGTCCCCCAAAAGATATGAAGAGCACGTCAAAACCTCCGCCCGCGACCGGAACAGAACAAGGACATCGTGTCTGTCCGCAAGACCATGTTCTGTTATCTCCCTCCCAACCTCTTCATGTGCATACTGCTTAATAAGATCCCTCATTTGACGCCATCCAGCGGCATTAGACTCTCGCTTCCCAGTCAGTCTCGCCCTGCCAGAATGATAGAGCTCACACAGATGCGAATCCTCGGTGCGATAGATGTTTTCCAGCTGCCTACATTGAAACTGGTACTCCCCTTCGGTAATTTTTTCTTCGAGCGTTAACGATTCTCCCTCGGGAGCTTCATCTTCATTGGTGAATCCGTATATAGCCTGCGCGCTATCGGCGAATACTGTTATGCCACAGCCCTCAGAAAGGTGACTGATCACACCCAAAACAGCTGTCGCACGGCGCCCCACAAGATCCTGAGCCTCATCAATTACTACATGCTTCAGCTCGCAAAACATCTCAAGCAGTTCCGGACCCGGTTCCTTCAGACGTTCAATAAATGTGTCAATATTCCCATCGTAGTTTCTTCTCAGAAGTTCTGCCCTTCTAGTGCCAGGCAAGCCTCCGAGTATTTCAAAGCTGAGTTGATCGAGTGTGCATATTTTCAACCCGGCCACGCTGATTTCAGGCCCCGAAAGCTCCCGGATCCGGTTCTTAATTTCCTTGACGGCTGCCTGTGTGAAGCTGAACAGCAGAATACCGGTAGGATCTAGCCCTCCTTTCACAAGATATGCCACGCGGGCACATGCGACAGCAGTTTTCCCTGTACCAGGCCCCGCATCAATCAGTAATCTACAATTTGAATCAGCTTTAATAACGGATTCTTGAATATTGTCAGCCCTAAAGCCCTTTTCCATTTCATCCCCCCGAGTCACTCTTCTTTTAGCCCTTTCTTCAGTGATCCTTCTCTCAATTTTCTTGTGGGCGACTTTCTTCCCGGTTTTCTTGCGAACAACTATTTCACCATTGCATTTTATTTTTCTTTCGAGCGCTTTCGCTTTTTTTGTTTTACGATGTTTCAGTTCACTGAGAATGGCCTCTGCAACGACCGGGTCATTTTTGTGCCGTTCATACTCCAGTTCCAGCTCGTCGACTTTCATGCATTGATATTTTTTGTTACG
>Ga0315336_1005090_pt1 | contig 14743 bp, 6 predicted proteins | sample ASW5metaG_FD_204512 | JGI IMG/M metagenome (GOLD analysis project Ga0315336, IMG submission 204512) | Ammonia-oxidizing marine archaeal communities from Monterey Bay, California, United States - ASW #5 | ecosystem: Environmental > Aquatic > Marine > Intertidal zone | place: USA: California...
TCGAGGTGGGCGAAGCCTCGTACCGGATTGAAGAGGCGACGCAGCAAGATGCCGAAGCCTGGTGGGCCGCCAACCGGCCCAGCCTCTCCGTACTTCCCACCCTGGACCCTGACTACAAAGAGTTTGCCAGCTTGGAGGAGATCGCCACCATGAGCTCCGCCGCGCCCACGCCCCCGGTCGAGGCCCGCTTCGGTGGCAAAGCCTCTAACCTGGCGCGGCTGCAGCCGATCCTCGAGGGCGAGTGGAGCCAGTACCAGGAACGAGGCTTCGCGATTCCCGTGCACTACTACCTGGACTTCCTCCGGTCGAACCGCCTCCTGTCCGCCCTGGATCTGTCGCGCGAGGTGAGTTACGAGGAGTACCTCGAGGAGCTTTTCGCCGACGCGGAGTTTCAGACGAACCCCCGCTTCCGCTTCGACGCCCTGGAGTACCTTCGCGAGCACATGACGAACGAGGGGCGGGTCGACGCAGGCCTCGTTCAGCAGCTCGCGGCGCGCATCGTGGCTGTTTTCGGGACCTCCACATCGCGGGTGCGCTTCCGGTCCTCCAGCAACGTGGAGGACGCCATCGAGTTCAACGGCGCCGGGCTCTACGACTCGACTTCGGTTTGTGCAGAGGACGACCTCGACGTAGGCGAGGGCGGTCCCTCCCACTGTGACCCGTCGCGCGCGGGCGAGCGTGGGGTCGCGCGGGGTCTGAGAAAAGTGTGGGCGAGCCTGTGGAACTTCCGCGCCTACGAGGAGCGGGCCTTCTATGGAATTCCCCAGGAGATGGTGGCCATGGGGATCCTCGTCAGCCGCGCCTTCCCCGACGAGCGCTCGGGCGGGGTGGCGCTCACCGGGAGCCCCACGAATCCGCTCGACCGCCGCTATGTGGTCACGGCACAGATGGGCGAGGAGAGCGTCGTTACACCGGAGCCCGGGGTGCTGCCGGAAAAGGACATCCTGGAGGTCGAGGATGGGCAAGTGGTCCGGATTACCCGCGCCGTCGCCTCCTCACTGGTGCCGCGCGGGAGCTTTGTCCTCTCCGACGACGAGCTGCGGGAATTCGGCTCTCTTCTGTGGCGCATGGATCAGCAGTTTCCAGTCGATCCCGGGGAACACCCGCGGGAGGATTTGCTGCTCGATGTCGAGTTCAAGATCGAGCCGAACGGGGACCTGGCCGTAAAGCAGATACGGCCTTTCCTGCTGAGGAAGTCCGGGCCTCCTGCGCCTACTTTTGAGCTGGTCGTTCCCGCAGAAGCGGTGGCCTGCGGTATGTTCAGCATCGGCCGCGATCCGCAGACCGAGTATGACGTCAAGAGCACGCTGCGCCTCATCGCAGGAACGATACTCTTGCCGGCCGGGGCGGGGACGTTCTCTGCGGACCTGGTGGAGGAAGTCGTCCTGGGTCAGGATCGGCAGGTCGCCATTCCGGAAGGGCAAGGTGTGTTCAGCGTGGAGACGCTGCGGGGGGTGCCGGGCGAGCTGATCTATCGCTTCGACTTCGAGCAAACGTTCGTCCTTCCGGCAGGGGAACGGTTCCAGGTGAAACTCTCCCAGCTGGACTACCGGTCCCGTGACGGAGAGCCGGTTGAAATCTCGCAGGTCCTCGACGACGAGTTGCTCACCGACGGAGTGTTTTTGCGCGCCGAGGGGGATGGGTCCTTCCTCGACGTTTTGTACTCCTCCTGCACGCATGAAACCCTACCGCTCTGGGAGGTGCGGGCGGAGTTCGCGGACGGCGTAACAGTTTTACTCGAAGAGAGGTACCGGCCGGTACTGGAAGAGGACTTTGGACCGGCTAGCGTGACCCGCGGAGATATCAAGCGCTCCCTCGGAGCGGACCGCGAGGCGGACGACTACTGGGATCTCGTCTATTCCGCGATAAAGCATAACGAGCACGTCGTCTACTGGGTCGTCCTGGACCCACCGGTGAGGCCGCTCGGGTTGGGGCAGCCAGCCTACTTTGTCGAGCTTATCGCGCCGATCCCCACGGACAATCTCGGAGCACAGGCCAACTACCTGGGTGAGAACTTCGAGGTGCTGGCGCCCGTCGAAGTGAAGTCGTACACCAAGGAGTTGCTCCAGGGGCCTCCCGAGACGGGTTTCCGCCGCGGCGACTGTACTGCCGACGGGGCGCACGACATTGCGGACGTCATAGCCTACGCGGCCTTTCTCGTTTCCCAGGAAGCCACCCCGGATTGCCTCGAGGCGTGCGACGTGAACGGTGACTCGAAGAACGATTTCTCCGACGCGGTCAGCATGCTCGACTATCTCTTCAGGGGCGGGGCGGTGCCGGAGGAGCCTTTCCCGTGCTGCGGTCCCGATCCCCATCCGGAGAGCAGCCTGGGGTGTGAGCAGCGCGCTTGCCAGTGAGCTCACCGCCGTCACTCCTTGAATCCCCCGTTGGAAAGACAACTCATGGATAGATCTGAGCCTGCGAAACCGGGCCGCCAAGCGTTGCAGATCCGAGAAGACTCTCACGTTCTGGCGGCAGCCGAAAAGGTAGCCGACGCGCAACGCCGTCTGACCGAGCAGCTGAGCCGCGTGATCATCGGTCAGCGGGAGGTCGTCGACCTGATCGTCCTCGCGCTGCTCTGCCAGGGACACTGCATCCTCGAGGGCGTGCCGGGTCTTGCTAAAACGCTGATGATCTCCAGCATCGCCAAGCTCCTGGGCTTGAAGTTTGGCCGTGTCCAGTTCACGCCGGACCTCATGCCGAGCGACATCACCGGCACCGAGATCCTTGAAGAAGACAGAACGACGGGCAAACGGCTGATGCGATTCGTTCCGGGGCCGGTCTTCGCCAACATCATACTGGCCGATGAGATTAACCGGACACCCCCCAAGACCCAGTCGGCGTTGCTCCAGGCGATGCAGGAGTATCAAGTCACCGTTGCCGGAGAACATCATCTCCTGGACAAGCCCTACTTCGTGCTGGGCACCCAGAACCCGATTGAGTCTGAAGGCACCTACCCGCTGCCGGAGGCTCAGCTCGACCGCTTCATGTTCAAGATCCAGGTGGACTATCCGAGCCTCGATGAGGAAATTGATGTGGCGATGACCACCACCAGCGAGGACCCCGAAGAGCTCGAGCCTGTGCTCGAGAAGGAGGACATCCTCGAGATGCAGAAAGTAGTTCGCAAAGTGATCGTCGCTCGATCGGTGGCCGAGTACGCGGTTCGCATGATTCGCGCTACCCGCCCCGGTGTCGAGCAGAGTCTGGACTTCGTCAGTCAGTATTTGACCTGGGGCGCGGGTCCGCGCGCGTGCCAGGCGGTGCTCCTCGGAGCCAAGGCCAAAGCTCTCGTGGATGGCCGCACGAACGTGTCGGTCGAGGACATTCAGTTCATTGCGAAACCGGTTCTCCGCCACCGCCTCGTCACGAACTTTACCGCCGAGAGTGAAAACGTCAGCACCGACGCCGTGATCCAGCGGTTGATTCACGAGCTGCCGGAAACGACGTGAACAGAACTCGGACGGCAGCCACATGCCTGAAAATCGCCTGATCGACCCCGAAGCCCTCGCTCTCGTTTCTCGCATGGAGCTGATCGCGCGCAAGGCCGTTGAAGGGTACCTGTCCGGCCTTCACCCGAGTCCCTACTACGGCTCCAGCGCGGAGTACGCCGACCACCGACCCTACGCGCTCGGCGACGAGATCCGCACGATCGACTGGAAGCTTCTCGCAAAAACGGACAAGTACTACGTCAAACTGTTCGAGGAGCAAACCAACTGCCGGTGCACGATCTTCGTGGATACGTCGAAATCAATGTCGTTCAAGTCGGGAAAGCACAGGAGCAAACTGGACTACAGCTTGTACGCCGCTGCGGCATTGGCGTACCTGATGTTGAACCAGAACGACGCCGTCGGCCTGGTCCTTTTTGACAGCAAAGTGCGCCACTACATACCGGCCCGCAGCACGGCGACGCATTTCCGTCACATGATCAGCGAGATGGCGAAGGTGAAGCCAGGGGCAGATACGAATACGGGTAGTGTGCTGCACGAGCTAGCTGGCCGTATTCGTCAGCGCGGCATCACCATTCTCATCAGCGATCTGATTGACGACCCCGAAGCGATCGCGGACGGCTTGTCACACTTCTGCTTCAAGAAGCACGACGTGATCGTATTTCAGGTCCTGGATCCTGCCGAGCTGAGTTTCCCCTACGAGCGCATGACCTGCTTCAGAGACATCGAGGGCAGCGGCAAGGTGTTCGCCAACCCGCAGAGCGTACGCAGCAAGTACCTGGAGCGTTTGAAGACATGGCTGGACAGCGTCCGGCGCATTTGTCACGAACGCGACATCAGCTACGAGCTCGCGACGACGGAAACTCCATACGCGGAATTGCTCAGCGCCTGTTTGGAGAAGCGGTCGAGGATGACGGGTTGAATTGGCCGGGGCAAGCAATACCGATTTCGGAGCTACGGTGACGCATCATGAACTTATCATCGTGCCCGAGCCCGTGCCCGAGCCCGAAGCGAAAGCCCGGGTGCCCGGGCCAGGCTGCGGACTCCCAAGAAAGACCCGGGGAGGGGCAGGGGGACGGGGTCGGGATCGGGCACGAAGTAAAGAACAAGCGAAATACCAGAGGAGCAGTCCTTAGCGCGGCATGTTCACCAACACCCTCCTCCTCTGGTTCCTACCGCTGGCTCTGGTGCCGATCATCTTGCACCTGCTCGCGCTGTTCCGCATTCGAACGGTAGAGCTGAGCACATACCGCTTCCTCATGGACAGCTACGTTCAGCAGCGTTGGCGACTGAGACTGCTGGAGTACCTGCTGATGTTCCTACGCGCCGCGTTCGTGGCTCTCATCGTGTTGAGCTTTAGCCGGCCGGTGGTGCAGAAGTTCGAGTTTCTCGTCGCCGGCGGCACGGGACGCGACGTGACGATCATCGTGGATGCAGGGGCGACGATGACGCTGCGTACCGGCGGCAAGACAAGCCTCGAACGGGCACAAGACGCGGCGAAAGTCATCGTGGATCTCCTGGGCCCCGAAGATCACGTCACGGTGATTCGTGCCGGGCGACGCCCCCAGACCATGGCCACAGGTTTTGCTCTGCGGACCGAGACGATCAACACGAACATCGCCGCGATCAAGCCCGACCCTTCGAGGGCTGATCTTTCGCTTGCGCTGTCCGAGGCCCTTTCGACCCCGGCCCGTGCTCCCCGGATGATCTGCGTCCTCACGGGCGGAGGCCGTACTGCTTGGTCCGACCTCGAAGGCCACCCGGCCCTGCGGAAACTCGGCCCGGATACGCCGTTCGTCGTCATGAACGTTGGACCATCGGAGCCGGTCGTCAATGTGGGTGTACTGGGCGAGCCGCCCCGACCCTTGCGAGCCGTGATCGGCTTGCCCGTCCTGCTCGAGGCCACCGTAGCCAACTGTTCGCGGGATCGGCCGGCAGACGCTACTCTCTCGGTCATGCTCGACGACAAGCGGGTCGACTACTCCAATGTGGCACTTCAGCCTGCCCAGACGACGACGCTCCCGTTCACCGTGACGCCCACTCGTCAAGGTCTGATCAAAGGCAGCTTTTCCTTGTCTGCAGATGCGTTTGCAGACGACGACGCGTTCCTCTTCTGCCTCAACGTCGAGCCTCGTCTGGAAGTGCTGATAGTGATCGGGCAGTCTGGTCCGCAGTCTTCGCAAGACCCGGGCTATGAAGTCAACTATATCAACGCCGCAATGACTTCATCGCTCCACGCCGGCAAAGCGGACAGCAAAGCGACCAGGGGTCGCAGCCTGGCCGACGCACTTTCCGTCACGACCACCAGGCTCCGTGAGATGTCTCGGAGTCAGCTCGAGGCAACGGACGTCGTCATCCTCGACAACGCGGTCATGAAGCCCCGACACGGCCGCATGCTGCGTCAATACGTTGAATCGGGCGGTGGACTTCTGATCTTTCCGGGTTCGCGCTCGGACCCCGCGGATTATGCGAAGTCCCTTTTGAGAGGCAGCGAGCTGCCGAAGCTCGGTAAGCCTGTTGGCGACCCCGACGTCGAGTCGAGCTTCTCTTCCCTAGGAGAAATCGATCTGCGCCACCCGGTGCTCAGCGCCTTTGACGATCCGGAGCTCGACTCCTTCAGCACGGTGCAACTGTACCGATACTTCCCCATCGAAGCCGATGCGACAGCAACCGGGACGGCCAAGGTGCTGGTGCGCTTGCCCGACCAGACACCGATCCTGGTCGAAGCCGCGATGGGAGAGGGCAAGATCCTGCTGGCCGGCTTCGCGGCCACACCGAACTGGTCCAACCTGCCCCTGAAACCCGAGTATGTACCGCTCCTCTTGCGCTCCGTTGCCTACCTGCGCCGGCCGACGCAGGCGCAGGTGCAGCCGGCGGTGCGACCCCACATGCCGGCGAGCCTGCGGCTGACCGAGAGCTGGTCCCAGGCCCGCGTCGAGGCGACCGATCCGGACGGCCAGCTGCACCCCATCGACGTAAAATACACCGGAAATGGCTACACGGGCACCTTGCTGCAGACCGGCCGCAAGGGCTACTACTCGTTCATGGTGGAACCCCCTGTCGAGCTCTCCCCGGAGCGAATAGAACTGGCTTTCGCCGTCAACCTGGACACGAGTCGGGAAGACTTCGAGACGTTGAACGAGGCGGAGATCGGCGGGTTGCTGGCCCCCGTGGAACCCCTCTATCTCAGCGGCTCACCGGACGATCCCACCCTCAAGAATCAGCTGACCCAACGGCGCGAAATCTGGAGGCTTCTGATCTGGGTTCTGTTCTGTGTCATCGGCGTGGAGTTCTTCCTGGCGACGCTGCGGCCGTCGCGAGGAAGTAAGGGCAGAGAGGTTGGCCATCCATGACCGAGTTATTCCTCAAAGTCATTCGCTCCGGGGACACGATCACGCAGAACGTCGATCGAGTCGAGTGGCTGGTGGCGCGACCGGCCGTCTTGTGGATCGGTCTGATGTTGCTGGTCGTGGTCGGCTTTGGCGTCGTCCTGCGGCATCGGTCGGGTCTACCGCACGTCGGGGCCGTACCTCGTGCTCTCCTCAGCATCTGTCGCATCGGAGTGCTGTTGCTGCTGATCCTCGCCCTTTCCGGACCGTATGTCCGCTTCGAAGAGACGGTGGAGCAGAAAGCGGTCGTAGCCCTGGTTGTCGACGAGTCGGGGAGCATGACACTGCCGGCGGGACCCTTCAGTGCCGAGCAGGCCTCGGCGCTGCTGCGCGCAACGGGAATCGCGTCAACAGAGGAGTCAGAGGACGATAGCAAAGAAGATAGCAACGAACCGTTCGCGCTGCTCTATTCTCGGCTGAACGACTTCAATCGAGTCGAGCTGGTCGAAACCGTTTTGAAGAACGAGCAGGCACTGATGGATGAGCTCGGGGAGCGCTTCGAGCTGCGGATGTACCGCGTGGCCCGTAGCGTCCGGCAGGCCGCTTCGGTCGACGATCCGCTCGTGCCGCCCGTGCCTTCGGAAACCAGCGACACTCGGCTGGGCTCCGCGCTCCGGGAAGTGATCGACGGCGCGGCAGGTCGGACGCTGGCAGGCATCGTACTTTTTTCTGACGGGCGGTCGACCGCTGGTCCAGAGCCGATGAGCGTCGTACGAGAGGCTGCCAAGCGCGGCGGAAGCTCGCGGGTCGACACGCCGGTCTGGGCGGTACCTGCCGGGAGCACAGAGCCGCATCCCGACGTCGTTCTGCTCGACGTAGTGTCTCCACGGCAGGTAGCGAAAGAGGACACGGGGACGATCATCGCCACCGTCAGTTCGCAGGGGTACGCTGCGCAGGAAGTGAATGTCGAGCTCGTCGAGGGCGACAAGATACTGCAGTCGAAGAGGGTTATCTTGAGAGGGGGCCAGCGCCACCAGGTACAGTTATCGTTCCTGGCAAAAGAGTTTGGCGACAAGCTTTTGACGGTTCGAGTCGACGTGCTTCCCGGAGAATCCGTTAGCAGCAACAACTCTCAGGAAGTGGCGATACGCGTCGACGCCGACAAGCAAAAGGTACTTTATCTCGAGGGCATCCCACGGTGGGACTTTCGGTTCCTGGATCATGCGTTGCGCCGCGATCGCGGCCTGGATGTGACGATAGTGATGGAATCACAGCTCGTGGCTTCGGGGGTGGAGCCGGAGAAACTGCCCGGAGCGGCAAAGCTGCCTAGAGATGCTGCGGCCTTCGCGGAGTACGCCACGGTCCTCCTCGGCGATATCTCTCCTCACCTCCTGCCGCCCTGGTTGCAGGAGGAGCTGATCAAAGCGGTGGAAGAGGAAGGTGTGGGGCTGTTCGTCCAAGCCGGTACGGAGCACATGCCGCACGAATTCACCGACGGGCCTCTCGGGAAGGCGTTACCCGTGACATTCACCGCCGCCATTGGAGAAGCGGCAGCGGGAGCCGCCATCGAAGAAAAGACTGTCGACGCAGACGCTTCAGCTATCCAAACTGGACGGGGGGGGATTACCGCAGCGCCGATGGATCCGTTCCGGATGAGAGTAACGGCGGCCGGGTCGTTTCATAGGGCCTTTCAGTTGTACGACAGCGCCACGAAGAACCGCAACGTTTGGGGCCGGATGCCTACGTTTTACTGGGCGGCCGCTGTGGATTCGGCGCGGCCCGGCGCTACCGTGCTTGCCGAACTGGAGACGGCGGAGCGCGTACGGCCCCTTATCGCCGAACACCTCTTCGGTCGCGGTCGAGTTCTCTTCCTCGGCCTGGACTCGACGTACCGCTGGCGGCGAAACATCGGCAGTCACCTCTTCTATCGGTTCTGGGGTCAGACACAGCGGCGTTTGGCGCGTGTCGACGATGAGGAGGGTGAGGGCAGCCGGATTCGGGTAAACCCCGAACGCCTCGAGCCCGGTGAGGACGTGGTGATCGAAGTCTACCTCGAGGGTTCGGACTGTCAGCCCCTGGAACAGCAAGAAGTCGAACTTCGTGTCGTCCGCCGCAAGAGCGGCGCGTTCGAACCACTTCTTATCGATAGCGCCGGGATGGGTGACGGCCACTTTCGGGGCTTCTGGACAGCGACGGAGCCGGGTATTTTCGACATCACCAGTGCCCTCGAGGGAGTCGAACCGGTCTCGGCGATGGTGCACGTCCGGGGCTCGAGGCGCGAGATGATGAATCCGAGCATCGACCTGGACGCGCTGGGCGAGCTGGCCGATTTGACCGGGGGTGGGGTGCTCCAGCTGGGCCAGATCGGCCAGCTCCGGGACAAACTGGAGGGCGAGACGGTCCAGTGGGTTCGTACACACGAGGAAGAGATCTGGGATAACTGGTTGGGGCTGCTCCTTCTGGTGGCCCTATACTGTACGGACGTGGGACTGCGACGCATGATGGGTTTGACGTGATGAAAAAGACTGTCAGGCTTTTTTCTTGTCTCGTGATGGCTTTCGGCCCCAGTGCGTCCCGGCTCGGCGTGCAAGCGCAGCCGGGCGAGGCGGAAGCAGTGCCCAATGCGCGCGAGATGCAGCGCATCGAGACGTCGATCGATCTGGCCGTGGAGTATCTGGCGCTAACGCAGAAGCCTGACGGGTCTTGGCCTAGCAACTATGGACAAAACAATGGAGTCAACGGCATCTGTCTCCTGGCATTTCTCGGACGAGGGCACGTCCCCGGCAGAGGTCCTTTCAGTAGCGTCGTCGGCGCGGCGATCGCCTTCATCGGGGACACGCAAACGGAGAGTGGTCTGTATAGCTCACCCAATCCATCCAGAGGGCAGATGTACGAACACGGCCTTGCCACCTTGGCGATGATCGAGGCCTACGGTTTCGTGCCGACCGTTAAAATGCGCAGCAGCGTGCAAAGCGCGGTGAACTTGATCGTCAAGGCCCAATCGAAGAATGGAGGCTGGCGTTACCACCCCCGACCCGGCGACCACGACCTGAGCGTCACCGTCATGCAGGTCGTCGCTCTCCGTGCCGCGAGGAACGCGCGGCTCGAGGTTCCCGAGGAGACCCTGAAGAAGGCGCTCGGGTACGTCCGGCTGTGCATCGTGCCCAGCGGCGGTTTCGCCTACCAGCCGGGCGGAGGCGCTGGGCCCGCTCGTACCGCGGCCGGATGTCTGAGCCTGCAGCTCCTGGGCGCCTTTGACGACCCGGCTGTCACGAGGGGTCTCGAGTACCTTCAAAAACGAGGACGCGGTAGAGGCACCGAACACTTCTGGTACATGAACTACTACGCCATGCAGGCCCAGTTCCAGGCGGGTGGAAAACACTGGGCACGCTGGCACCCAAGGGTCAGAGCGTTTCTTCTCAAGCGCCAGAAGGAGGACGGCAGCTGGCCCAGCCTCAACGCCAGCGGACACAACGGCCCGGCCCGCTGCTATTCGACCGCGATGGGCGCCATGGCTCTGGAGGTCTACATGCACTATCTCCCGGCATATCAGCGCTGATGGAATGATGATGCGATTTCTCCTCCCGACCTTGATTGTCGTCCTCGGCCAGGACGTCACGCCCGAGAAGGTCTTCAAGGGGCACCAGGGCGATGTCTACGATCTCGCCTTCAGTCCTCGAGGGAGCCTTTTCGCTACCGCAAGCTTTGACAGGACGGTCAAGATCTGGAGTCTCGAGACGGGCAAGGAAGTCGCCACTCTCAGGGGCCACATGGGAAAGGTGTTTTCCGTGGCGTTCAATGCTGACGGTAGCCAGCTGCTCTCCGCAGGCGACGACAAGACCCTCAAACTCTGGAATGTCCAATCGCCCAGCGAACCGGAACGGACATTTACCGGTCACCATGGATGGGTTCACGCGGCGGTACTCTCACCCGATGGGAAGACCGCGGCCTCTGCCGGGGGGGACAAGACACTCCGCCTCTGGAACCTGCAACGCGACAAGCCGTTCCGCACCGTGGAGGCTCATGGAGCGAGTGTGTACTCTCTCGCCTACAGCCCGGACGGCAAAGTGCTCGCCTCTGGAGGCTACGACACGATGATCAAGCTTTGGAATGGGCGGACGGGACAGGAGTCGAGAAAACTCGCGGGGCATGGTGAAGTGGTGACCGATCTGGAGTTTTCAAAGGACGGCAAGTCTCTCTTCTCGTGTAGTTTCGACATGACGATCCGCAAGTGGAGTGTGGAGAAGGGAAGAGAAGTCGCTGTTTTTAAGGGGAGCTCTTTCAAAGGGCACTCCGAGCGCGTCATGGGCTTGAGCCTGAGTCCGTCGGGTAAGGAGATGGTTTCGTTCGACCTTGCCGGTCACCTCCTGACCTGGGATCTCGACACGGGGAAAGTTATCGACCGTCGCACTATCTCCCAAGCCATTTCTCCTGCCTCTGCGGTTTACGACATAGCGCTGTCCCCGGACGGCAAGTGGCTCCTTGTGGCGGCGGGGTCGGGCGGTGTTCTTCTGTTCCGTTACGAGCAAGGGCGGTAGAAGTGTTCGGTGGTTGGGAAAGGCAGGAAGAAGTGTTCAGTGTTCGGTGTTCAGGGCCTCCGATGGGAGGCCTCCCTGGCATTCTGTCGTAGAACCGCGCCGTCTTCGGTCATACTGGATGTCTCTCTGACTTCTTCGTTCATACTCTTTCCTGAACAGTGAACACCGAACACCGAGGCCTGGGCGTCGTTATGAATCCGGCTGTCCTATAACTCTAAAGTATGAGTTACAATTACCAATTGACTCATGGCTATGGCCGTTAGATGAATACCGAAAGAACGCACCCGGACCCAGGCGAAGACCTGGAGCGGCTGGTGGCGACAACGCGCCGGCGGCTGCGCGCCGGCTGGCTGATCACCGGGGTGGCGGTGCTGTTGACTGCCGTACTGGGTTGGCTGATTTTCGCGGCCGTCGTGGACATCGTTATGCCTCTGCCCGTGCCGCTCCGCGTCGCGGGGTTCGTAGCCTTCTGGTTTATCTTCGGTGCGACACTGATCGTGGGTGTCCTCTGGCCGGGTCTTCGGCCCCTCAGGCTTCAAGGGATCGCCCGCCGCATCGAGCGCACCATCCCCGATATCCACAACCGGCTCATCACGGTGCTGGACCTTCGCGAACGTAAGGGCGCTGGTGAATCGAAAGGGAGGGACAGCCGTCAACCCGAGGTGGCCGCGCCGTTCGTAGAGCGGCTTCTGGAGCAGACGCGGAACCGACTCAGTGGCTACCGGATCGAACAGGTGGCCAATCCACGTCCTCGGCGCCGCAAGCTGCTCTGCGCCGGTACGATTCTCACCGTCGCTCTATTTGCATGGGTGGTGGGGTCGCAACGCACGTCCACCGCGCTGCTGCGTGTGATGAGCCCAACGGCCGACATTCCTCCGCTCACGTGGGTGAAGCTGGCGGTGCCTGGCGACCTTCAGATACTGCAAGGCGAGCCTGCCGTGATCCGGGCTGACGTGAAGCGGGGTCAGGTGGACAGTCTCACGCTTCACCTGCGAGCGCAGAGTGGATCCTGGTACCAGCACCCCATGGTGCCCAGTGACGACAACGGGTTTGCTTTTCGCATCAGTCGGGTGGACACGTCGTACGAGTACAAGGTTGTCGGAGGGGGCACCTGGACGCTGCCGTACAGCATCCAGGTCGTGGAGCGGCCGGTGGTGGAGTCGGTCGGGGCGACAGTCTTCTTCCCACCCTATACCGGTGTCCAGGAACCGCGTGTGGTTGATCCGGAAGCGACGGAGATCCGAGCGCGGGAGGAATCGCATGTGCGCGTCGACGCGACCGTAGGGGGCGAGGTAGCGCGGGGCGAGATCCAGCTCCACGAGATGGTTCTCCACGAGGACGAAGAAATCGTCGACAGCGAGACGGTCTGGTTCGACGACGAGCTTCCGGACTCTGCTGAAACGTCGGCTCCGTGGCGCTGGACGACCGTCCGCGCCCAGAGTGGGGTCCGGTCGCATACTTTCGGCTGGCAGGGCCAGGCATACGGGTTCAGCGCCCTCCGGAGTCGCCTCAAGGTCCCCGCCGGCGCTTCGCTGTTCGTATACGTGTGGATCGATCCCGAAGAGAGGGCCGAGCGCATCACCCTTACCTTCCACGAGGGCAAGAGGCCGCACCAGACCTCCTGGAGCGAGCTACCGGAGCCGGGCCGCTGGGCACGGCTCGAAGTGCCCGTCTGGAAGGCGACCACAAAAAGAGGTGTGCAGCTTACAGGCGTGTCGTTCCTGCAATCTGGCGGTCGCGTTTGGTTCGACCGGATCGGATATCTCACGCGCGAGAAGCGGATGGTGAGGGTGACCCGTAGGGAGCCGACGCGACGGGTACCGATGGCACGTGACGAGAGAACCGGTCAGTGGTCGGGTAGGTTCGGTGTCCGCGCGGTCGACTGGTCGGCGACCTTCTACAACTCCATGGGCCATCCCAGTCTGCCGATGGAGCCAATGAAGGTGGTACCCGTCGAGGACCAGCCGCCGACGGTTCGGGTCGAGAGGCCAGGCGAGACGGTCACGCTCGAACAATTGGAGCCGGTGCCTCTGGTCATCCGCGCTTTCGACGACTACGGGGTCCAATCGGTGGGGATCAAGATCGGCACCTTGGCCCAGAAGCTGGACCAGACTCGCTGGATAGAAGAGTACCGGGAACTGGAGACGAGCCGTCTGGTCCTGACGACCATCGACCCGGGGGCGTATCGGCTTTCTCCGGGCAGCGCGCTCCACTACAGGATCTTCGTCCGGGACTGGGTGGGGAACGAGGCGATCAGCGAGCCGCGCCGTGTGCAACTTGCCGCCACGAAGACGAACGAGGACCCGCCCGGTCCAGACGTCGAGACGTTATCCCAATCCCAGACGTTATCCCAGACGCCACTCGATAGCTGGCTCGAAACTCTGGATGGGATTATTCAAGGAGAGGTGGAAACCGCTGGGAAAGTCGCCGCGTTGCTGGCCGCGTTGCCCGAAGAGTTGCTGCGCGAGCTGCCGGGGGACTTCGCTGAAGCGGGGAAGAATGAAGGGTCGGAGAATGAGGGGTCAGGGAATCAATGCTGGGAGAGTTTCGACGACTCAGGGCTGACTCCCGCTGAGTGGCGCGAGTTCAACCGCAGGTATGGCGAAAGTCTTCGCGGTGCAGAAGAGCGGCGGCTCGACGAGCTGAGCCCTCAGCTGGCGGAGAACAGAGAGCGTATGGCCGCGCTGGCCGCGAAGCTGGAAAAGGCGGCTCAGGAGGCGGAGAAGTCGCCGACGGCTCTACCGGTCGAGGGGGAAAACCTGCGCCTCGTGGCGCAGGCTTTGGAAAGAATGGCTGAGGAGCTTCGGGAACCGGTCGAGCTGGGCGAGAAGGCCCTGGAGCGTTTGACGAAGCTCGCGAAGCTGACACCCGAGCACCAGCGGGAGCTGACGATGCTCCGGCAGCAATTGGAGCAGCTGCGAGCTGTGCGGCAGGCGATGAGCCACGATGGTGACGACTTCCAGAGCAGGGTGGAGTCCCTCATGGCGCAGGCCCAGCTGCAGCAGGCGATGCAGGATTTGCAGCAACTGGACAGCGACATGCTGTCCGAGCGCCAGCAGCTGGAAGAGATCCGCGAGCAACAGGAGATGCTCCAGCGACTTGCCAAAGAAAGCGACGCGGGGAGGCTCGACGACGTCAGTCGGGAGCAGACCGAGCTCGATCCGAAAGCTTTGGCTACGCTGAAAGAGGCGCGGGATCTCCTCGGGGAGGAGTTGGCAGAGAAGGAGCTCCACTTTCCGCAAGCTCCGTGGGAGGCGCCGGGGGAGCGTCAAGAGGGTCTGCCGGCCGAGGAAGACAAGCCAGAAAAAGATGCCGCGGGGCCGACTGGGGAGCAGGAGCAAGGCAAGCAGGAGCAAGGCAAGCAGGAGCAAGGCAAGCAGGAGCAAGGCAAGCAGGAGCAAGGCAAGCAGGAGCAAGGCAAGCAGGAGCA
>Ga0315336_1005091_pt1 | contig 14741 bp, 18 predicted proteins | sample ASW5metaG_FD_204512 | JGI IMG/M metagenome (GOLD analysis project Ga0315336, IMG submission 204512) | Ammonia-oxidizing marine archaeal communities from Monterey Bay, California, United States - ASW #5 | ecosystem: Environmental > Aquatic > Marine > Intertidal zone | place: USA: California...
TTGCCCGACGGCAACGTAGACACACACGACGGCTTCATCGGTGCCCCAATATTGTTTTTGGTTAATAATGGCATCAACCGCAACGGCAGTTTTGCCAGTTTTTCGATCGCCAATAATCAATTCACGTTGACCCCGGCCGATTGGAATCATAGAGTCAACGGCTTTGATACCAGTTTGCATTGGCTCTACAACAGGTTGCCTTGCTGCAATTCCAGGTGCAACGATATCGAGCTTTGCACTGCTTGACGCATTGATTGGCGGTCCACCATCCATTGGATTTCCGAGTGGGTCAACAACACGACCAAGAAGTTCAGGTCCTGTTGGAACTTCAAGCAAACGATTCGTTGTTCGAACCGTGTTTCCCTCTTCAACGGCAAGGTAGTCACCATAAATGATTGCACCAACGGTGTCTTCTTCCAGGTTCATAGCCTGACCCATGACTGTCCCGCGAGGCGTTTCAAATTCCAGCAATTCGCCTGCCATACAGCCAGAAAGGCCATAAATTCGTGCAATACCATCACCAACTTCAACCACTTGGCCGACTTCAGAGATTTCAAGCTCACTTGTGAACTGTTCAATTTCTTGTTTGATAACGGATGTAATTTCGTCAGTTTTAATCTTCACGGTAATCCTCGCCTTCTAAAAAAGGACTTTTAATCATTGTTCTCTAAATAGGTCTCAAATTGTTCTCTAATGGCCACGGATCCACCACTCTGAATACTTTCAGAGAGTCGCCTTAACTTTGTTTGTACTGAGCCATCAATGAGTTGGTCACCAATACGAAGTTTAATTCCCCCAAGCATTGCCCGATCAACATAAGGATGAAGCACGGGTTCTTTTCCAAGCATTTGTTGCACTTTGGTTTTGATGGAGTTAATGGAATCAGCATCAATTTCAGTTGGCGTAAAGATGTCAACTTCAATTCGCCCCATCGCATCTTGGACAAGTTGGTCGTATGCAGTTTCTATTTGCTGAAAGTGGTTCAGCCGTCCTTTATTATTCAAAACAAGGAGAAACCGAAGGGCAAGGTCCGTGATTCTGTTTGAGAAAATCGCAGAGAGCGCCTCGCTTCTTTTCGTACCGTCTATAAGTGGAGAGGAAAAGAACTGTCCAATCTTCTGGTTAGATGTTATTAGTTCACAGATTTGTTCGAGTTCATCTGCAATTTCAACCACCTTATCATTGCCACCAGCATCTGTTGCTAATTCAAACAGACTTCGTGCATAAACATTGGCGAGGGCATCAGTTTGCTTGTTCACGTTGTTCCCGCCATCTCAGTCAGTGATTCGTCAATAAGTGCCTGTTGATCTTTAGCGGAAATCTCACGGTCAAGAATCCGGCTTGCAATCGCAACGGCAAGATTGCTCGCCTCAGTGTGCAATTCACCAATTGCAGCTTTCTTTGCAGCATTAATATCTGCTGTGGCTGCTGTTTTCATCTCTGCAAGTTCACGCGTATTGTTAGAGCGAAGTTCTTCTGCAACGGCTTTAGCATCTTGCCTGGCCTTCGCAATCATTTCGCCCGCTTCGGCCCGAGCCTTTGTTAACTCTTCTTCGTATTCTTGAAGCGCATCGTTTGCTCGTTGGCGTGCTTCCTCGGCAGCGTCTAAATCGTTGCGGAGCTTTTCTTCTCGTTGGTCAAGTCCTTTTAGGATATGAGGCCAAACGAATTTTGAGGCAAGGAGCAAAAAGAGAACGAAGACGACAATCGTTGTTCCTAACGTGAGGAACTGAATGTCGAATGGCGATCCAGACGCATTGTCAGATGCAATGAAAAGGTTCATCATAGGGGGGGCCTTCCGTGTAATGCGTTGTTGTGAGAAACGGCGAGAATCGCCGTAGATTTCTCACACCAACCTTAGATAATGGCAAGCAGACCAATAACGACTGCGAATAGTGCAACACCTTCAACAAGTGCAGCAGTAATAATCATATTGGTACCGATTGTGCCAGCCATTTCGGGTTGACGAGCAATCGCTTCAACAGCACCGCCGCCGATACGACCAATACCAACACCAGCGCCAAGAGCACCAATACCAGCAGCGAGACCGCCACCGATTCCTTTGATACCCGTACCGCTTGCTTTTGCAAGTTCAATAGCACGATCATGTGCGAGTTGCGCTGCATCAGTAGCAGCATCAACACCGTGGGCAGCATCTTGAGCGAGGGCAGGATCAACATCAAATGTGAGGAGGCCTAGTGTGGCCAGAGCAGTGAAAGCAACAAGCTTTTTCATAATTTCATCCAGTTTGTCTTGCAGTTGCCGTGGGTGCGACTGCGGTAAAAGTAAAAAGTTCAAGACCCATTCCCACGATGAGTCATTCGTTAGTGAGCCGCTGTCTCCAGTGCATGTTCTTCATGTTCATCACCATGGTGTGACATTTGTCCAATGAAGACAGTCGTGAGGAACATGAAAATGAATGCCTGTAAGAAGGCGACAAAAAGTTCAAGAAAACTAATAACAACTGCAGCGATTGTCGAAACAACTTCAATTGATCCGGTGAGGAACCAACTTGATGTGGCATCAAACGCCATCATGCCAAACATCATTAGCACGGCGAGCATTGTGTGTCCACCAACCATATTCGCAAACAAACGAATGGCAAGTGCTGCTGGCTTGATAAACATACCCATAAATTCAATGGGAAGCATGATTGGTAATAGGTAGAGTGGTGCACCTCCAGTTAGGTGGTGTGCCCAACCGCCGATACCTAGCGATTTAAACGCATGGACTTGAATCACAAAGAATGACACAAGGGCAAGTCCAATCGTCACATTGATATTGCTTGTTGCAGTTCCACCAAACACGGCCCAGTTATATTCAGAATCTACAGTGATTTTTCCAATGACCGTCTGAAAATCGACGAATGGAATCATGCCAAGTAGATTGCATGTCAAGATGAAGTAGAAAACGGAGAGAAGGTACGGAAGAAAACGATCTGTATCACTGCCAAGAACTGGCTCAATGACTTTGTCTCGCAAGTAGAGCGTGACTACTTCAATAATTTGTGCGACACGACCCTTGGTGAGGAATCGATCTGTTCCTTGACCCGCATCGCCGACAGAAATTCGTCTTGCAGCGTATCGCAGAATGAAAAAGGTGACGAACGCCGCAACAAGAATCGAAGCCATGTGAATCGTAAAACCAGGGCTTCCAAACAATGTGAAAGATTCGGTTCCTGAGACAGGTTTGTCTAGGATGTGGTGAATCGGGTTATTGCTTGCTAGGACTGGAAACATAAATTCTCTTACTGGGTTGAATTAGTACTGTTTTTTGTAAACATTTTGGAGAGGGTTTTGGTCTCAAAAACAAGGAGAAAAACAGCAGTTAACAGGAAGGAAAACAACAATGGGCGTAGCCCAAATTGAGCCACGTAGTATAGCAAGGAAGATGCCAAAAGTGCAACGATGAACCGCACAAAGGAGGTCAACGACCAGAGGGTTGCAACGGTTGCGATAGGTCTTCGTTTCCGTGGCGAAAAAAGACCCAAAATCACAAGGGAAACGGCAAGAAGTGTCCCTGCCTCAGCAGGACCCGCGAGTGCAATTTTGATTTCAAAACCACCCACTAAAGCACCACCAAACCAAAGTACTGCTGCGGCGCTCGATGCGAGGCATTGAGCGAGCGCTAACTGACCAAATGAAAGCGAAATTTCAGTCGATTTCACTTTTCACCCTCATGAACTGCTTTGAGTGAGTCTCGGATGAAATCAACCATGGCGTACACGATTCCAGCGACAGCGCCCCAAACGATGAATCCACGTTCGTGTTCAGTTTGTCCGAATACCCAAGAAAATCCCCAGCCGAGTAGACCACCAGCAATAATCGTGGACACAAAGGTGAAACCCATCGCAGAGAGTCTCCATAACCTTCCAGCAGGTGTGCCTTTTCCCATTTGGGCATTGTACAGGGACAGGGCCGAGTACAGGACCCGGTCCTCTGTATAATCCAAACTCTATGATGCAACGCAACGACAATATTATTGATGTCACTCCAAAGCCTTTGAATGCGGCGGATTATTTTTTTGTACCCGCAGTTTTGCGGGGTCTCGGAACGACTCTTCGTCATTGCCTTGGCAATATGGGGCGGGGGGGATCGAACAAGAAAAACATTTGGGTCGTGCAATATCCAGAGCAGAAGCGTGACGACCGCGCGGTGCTTGATGGCGGGCAGGAACGCTCGACATTTAGAGGCGTGCATCGACTCAATCGAGATGAACAGGGTCGCGAAAAATGTGTGGCTTGCTTTATGTGTTCCACGGCATGCCCCGCAAATTGCATTGAGATCGTTGCTGAAGAGGCGCCTTGGGATGATAGGGAGAAGCGACCGCTCTCATTTGAAATAGATGAGTTGAAATGTATCTTTTGTGGCATGTGCGAAGAAGCGTGTCCTTGCGATGCGATTGAACTTACACCCAGGTATGAGATTGTTGGGACTTCGCGGGAAGAAATGATTTTTGATAAAGAAAAACTTCTCTCAATCTACGACATTACGGTCGAAGATAAACCAATATGATGAAACACTTACCTTGGTTGTATGTGTGTGATGTCAACCCAAATCCCGATGAAAGTAAACATCGCTGCAACGAAAAATAAGAGGATTGTATAGTTGAACCGCCTTTTGGTTTGTCTTGAATACTCTCCTGGTGCAGGTGTCCATTCGACTTGGCATAACTGACCACATTCAGAGCAGACTTTTGATTTTGTATCAAGATATGACAAGTCATAACCACAAGCACACGTCCATCCTTCCTCCTCTTTGAAGGGGAATTGAAGAAAGCCTGTTAGACAAAGAAAGAAGGCTCCGATGTACAGCCACCATTGTTCGTCAAACCCCTGAGGCAAGGGAATATGCATTACTCGCATCGCTCGAATTAATGAGTACGGAAAGAATGTATAAACAAAAAGCGGGACAACAAGAACTGTTATGCCAACTACTAAAAAGAGTCGACTGCATTGTTTTTTATTCACGAACTTCGCCAAAACCTTGGGACAAAGAGCACAAGGACTGCGAAAATTTCAAGCCGCCCAATGGCCATCAAGATGCAGAGGAAGAGCTTCGATGCGTCGCTAAACCACGCGTAATTTTCCATTGCACCAACTTTTGCAAGTCCTGGACCAACAGTACAAATGGTCGCTACAGAAGCCGCCGCTGCGGTGGCGATTTCGCAGTCGGGATTATTAGATTCGAGCAACATAATCACACCAGTGCCAATTAAGAATAAGACAAATACCCCGAGTACATATGAGATTGTTGCAAGTTTTAAATCAGAATCAATTGAACTCTTTCCAACCTTAAGCGGCCTAACAACATTTGGACGGAAGGTTTTTTCAATTTCACTGAGCATAACGCGAAATGCAACCCAAACTCGAATAATTTTAATTCCACCCCCAGTTGAACCCGCACATCCCCCAATGAACATCATTAGCACAAGCATAGCTTGTGCTACAAATGGCCATGTATCGTAGTTTGCAGTGGTGAATCCTGTGCTTGTTTGGATAGAGACAGCGGTAAACACGCCTTGTGTTAGTGTATTGGGCAGTGTTGCCGGGATTATTTCTCCAGTTGTTGTAGCGATGTTATTGCCTGATCCTAGCAAGGAGCAGACAATGATGGCAGAGCCGATTGTAAGGAGAAAGAGGTAGCATCGGAATTCTGCATCCTTCCAGATTACGCGAAGGCGACCACGTACCGCGGCATATAACAAACCAAAGTTTGTGCTGGCAATGACCATGAATACAATTGTGATTATGCTTACAAGTCTTGAGTCGAATCCACTAATACTTGCATTTTGCGTACTAAACCCACCTGTTGCTAGAGTGGTGAGTGCATGGCAACTTGCATTGAACCAGGTTAAACCAGCAAACTTATACGCAATGATTTCAATTAGGGTTAATGATACATAGATTAACCATAGAACTCTTGCGGTCTCTTTAATTTGTGGCCGAACACCTTCGGGGTTAGGACCTGGAGATTCAACGCGAAACAATTTTTTGCCCCCAGCACCTAGACTTGGAAGCACCGCGACAAAGAGCACAATGATTCCAAGACCACCGAGCCATTGAATCATCGCCCGCCAAAAAAGCAGCGGGGCTGGGACCGAGGCGATGTCAGTCAAAATAGTTGCGCCAGTTGTTGTCAGCCCACTCATTGCTTCGAAGAAACAATCTACAACAGAATAAAATGGATGCGCTTCATTTTGCGTTGAACGTCCCCAGATAAGAAACGGTACACAGGCAACAACTGCGCCAATGAACCAACTTGATGAGACTAGGAGTAGCGCTTCTCGTCGCCCCATTACGCCGGCATCATTTTTAGATTTTGTATGCTTCCCAATAAAAAATAAAGTACTACCGAAAATTGTACTTACCACAGTAGACCAGAGTAATGACTGGACTCCATCCCCTTGAATACCAAGGGCGATGGCAGACCAAGCCCAGATACAAAGAAGCACCGCACTCAATACAAGCACGATTATGCCGAGTTGATGAATAATCAGGCGGTAATTCATAGGATTACTTTACTGCGAAGAGGTTTCGCAGTTGATCCTCATATTCCCCCCGAACAACAACGAAAACGACATCCCGCTCTTCTAAGACTTCCCGGGCACTCGGTACGACACCAAGATGTTCATCGTGCTCAAGGACGATAATCATGCAATTGGGCATTAAATCGAGTTCGGAAAGTGGCTTGCCTGAGACAGGTGCATTTTTACCAACGCGAATCCTATAAATGCCGAGTTGGCCCCCGGAGAGTCTCGTGACCCGTGTCATCTGCTTCCGAGCGAGTCGCTTTTGAATCTCTTCTACCGCGAGTTCACTTGGGCTGAATGTATTGGTAAGCCCCATTGCCTTCACAAAAGGAGCGTAATCTTTCCTTGAGACGACGGGGTATGTTTCCTTGACCCCAAGATCTGCAGCCCACGCACAACTGAGAATATTGTGCTCATCATTTGTGAGGGCAACGAAAGCATCAGCATTTTCGATATGCTCATCGGTGAACACATTTGGGTCTGTGGGGTCAGCCTGGATGACGGTGACCCATGGCAACTTTTCAGCTAGTTCGTTTGCTCGTTCAACATCTGTTTCGAAAAGTCGAATGGAGAATCCGCGGTTCTGTAGCGTTCTGCAAAGCCAGACAGCGACTGGCGAGCCCCCCATGATGACGACGCTTCGTCTACCAGAATCTTTTGTTCGAAAGACTCTTCGAGCATCATGAAACACGTTGGCATTCGCAACGAGTAGCACTTCGTCACCTTCATCCACAGTACTTACGCCAGTTGGTAAATACGTTTCACCCTTGCGAGTGATAGCAGCAATTCTCGCTCCACCAGGTAACTTCACATCTGAGAGTTGTCGACCGATTCCTGGAGCACCCTTACTCACAAGAAACTGTTGCACTTCAATGGTATGACCAACAAGACGTTCGACACTCATCACGGCGGGGTTTCGTAAGTGCGAAGCAATCGCACGCGCCGTTGAAAACGCAGGGCAAATCAAACTATCGATGGAGAATATTTTGGAATAATCGAGGGGCTCTCTGTCGAGATACATGCTGTGGGTTACTGTTGCGAAGGTTCGATCAGCACCCATATAGGATGCAGTTGAAGCACATAACAGATTGACTTCATCATCATCAGTTACAGCAATCACAACATCAGCATCATCAGTACCAGCAGCCTGAAGAATTTTTGAAGCGGACGGATGTCCATTCAAAATTGCAACGTCTAATGAGTCAGCGAGTGACTCAAGCAACGCTTGGCATTCATCGATGACGGTGACATCCGCACCTGTGGCGGATAAAATTTCTGCTGCGTGGGCACCGGTTTTCCCGGCCCCACAAATAATTATATTCATGGTGATAATCCAATCATCGACCAAATGGTCGGGCGGGAATGATACTCTCCAGAAACAAAAAGCCAAGTAAAATGACAGATAATTATTACCCAACCCCTCTTTACATAGCTCAAAACCCTATTTTCGAACGAAAGAAATCGTCAAAAATTTGAGGATGGAACATATTGAAGATTGGAGATATTTGGTTTCTTCATTTCTAGCCTCAGCAAGAAATAGAAGATGATCGCCCAGAGTTTCAAAAAGGTTCTTGACGAGATGCTCAGAAACCGCCATACTAAAACATAGCACTGAGGTATGACGTGCTGGCACTGAAAGCAGAGTCTCGAGAGAAGTTGAAAATGGGAGGTTCGTTTGCAGAGAAAAGAGTTAAAACACCGTGCGTTCAATGCCAATATTTTTGGCGAACCGCTCGCTGTTTTTTCTCTTTTTTAACAGCGACCTCCCAATGAAGAGATGAGAGAGGCATTGGCTGGAGGGAGAACCAGCAACGAATGTTTATCTCCAAGACAGTTCTTAGGAACGGAAAGATTGGATGATGTCTACAACAACTAAAAAAGATTTGATTGACAGAATTGCTGACGGAACTAAGTATAAAAGAAACGATGTCCGCTCAATTGTTCAAGCCTTTCTTGATAGTGTTATTACGGAATTGGGTGAAGGCAATCGACTTGAGTTTAGAGACTTCGGTGTTTTTGAAATTCGAGATCGTGCACCCCGTATGGCACAAAACCCACGTACTCTCGAACGAGTTCCAGTTCCAGCTCGAAGGACGGTCAAATTCAAAGTTGGACGTCTTATGAAGGAAGCGGTTGATAGCAAAAATACACAACAAGCAGACTTCCCTGTTGTCGAAATTCCAACGAATGAATTTGCATCTGTGTGATTGATGGTAGGGGGGGCTCAAGGGTTCGGGAGTTCGGTGGATGACTTGTCGTTTCAGCACTATGGTTAGAAATTCAAAGTAAGGTTACGCTCAAGGATGGGCAAAGAACAAACACAATCCAACTTCTCGAAAGAGAATACTAATCAGGGGGTAAAGTCTCAAGCAATTAATCGCTTGATGGATGCGCTCCCGCCTCACGCTGTCGAGGCGGAGGAGAGCCTCTTGGGCTCAATTTTGATTGACCCAACGGTACTCAACGATGTTCAGCTGATTCTCAAAAGCGGGGATGACTTTTTCAAGAAAGCCAATGGCTCTATTTACGAGCTCATGACCGAACTCAACAACGGCTCTTTGAAAACAGTCGATTTCGTGCATCTACGGCAATTACTTCAAGACAGGAATCTGCTCGATGCGGTTGGCGGGGTGGATTACCTTGTTTCGATTGCACAAGCAGTGCCAAGTGCAGCGAGTGCATCCCATTACGCTCGTCTCGTGAAAGAGAAATCAGTTGTCCGTCAATTGATTGCTGCAGCAGGGGAGATTCTTCATGATGCGTATAGCAACCCCGAAGATCCAAGTGAGATATTGAGCGAAGCCGAGCGACGTATCTTTAGTATCGCCCAGCAATCCGAACAACGCCATGCTGAGAAACTCGACGAGTTACTTCACTTGGCGATCGAACAGCTCGAAGCAAATGATGGTCGAATGATTACTGGCGTGGCAACCGGATATCCAATTCTCGATGAAATGACAAGTGGGCTCCAAAAAGGTGAAATGATTATCATCGCAGCGAGGCCATCGATGGGAAAAACTTCGCTTGCTCTTAACATTGCCGAAAACATTGTGATGCGAGACACACCAGTTGCGCTGTTTAGTCTTGAAATGAGTCGGCAACAACTTGTGCAACGTCTGCTCAGTTCAAGGGCATCAGTATCTGGCCATGACATTCGCAGGAACATGTTGAGCGACAAAGACATGGAAGCAATCATTCAAGCAACCGATGACCTAATGGGCCAACCACTTTTCATTGACGACACACCCGGATTGACTATTACTCAACTCCGCGCAAAAGCAAGGAGGTTAAAGCAATCTGAAAATATCGGTGTGGTATTAGTCGATTACTTGCAATTGATGACAAGTGGCAAGCGAGCCGAATCAAGACAACAAGAAGTCAGCGAAATTAGTCGAGGCGTAAAAGCGCTCGCCCGCGAACTTGATGTTCCAGTGATTTGTTTAAGTCAGTTGAACCGAGCATCAGAGCAACGCGAGGGTCACCGTCCTCGAATGAGTGACTTGCGAGAATCCGGTTCAATCGAACAAGATGCGGATGTTGTTGCAATGCTTCACCGAGAATCGTATTACCATCAGAATGACCCTGCATGGTTAGAAGAGAACGAGGACAAGCAAGCGCTTGCCGAACTCATTATTACAAAACAACGAAACGGCCCAACAGCAAGCATTAAATTAAGTTGGGACAGTCGATGCACACGATTCTATGATTGGACAGACGCGACCCCACCTGGCGGAACTGGTTTTGCAACGGTCATCTCACAGTCGACCACCGACAACCCATTCGCAGACGACGATTTCAGCGACTTGACTGTGTAAAAAGGTGTTATCTCCATACGGAGATATACACTAAGAAAAGAACATAAAACCCCATGAGAATTGCACCTTCATACGGTTGAATTCTATTTTCTTTAACCCCATCACGTTTTGTTAGGAACCAAGCAATCAATGTAATGGAAACCATGACGTAGATATACGTATCAATGTTCTCCGGTGGCGTGATGGGATTGACAAGCATCGTAATAGGCAGAACAAACAAAATATTAAATATGTTTGAACCCACTACATTTCCAACCGCAAGGTCGGCATGTCCCTTTCGAGCAGCAACAATTGTTGTAACAACTTCGGGCAAGCTTGTTGCAATGGCAACAATTGTACTTCCAACGAGAAGTTTACTTATTCCAAGAGTTAAAGCGCCAGAGACAGCCCCAATTTCGGTCGCTTTTCCACCAAGGCCTAGGAGAACGAGTCCCCCAATGAGCATGGTCCATGCAGCAAATGCTGATCGTGGTCCTTCTGGAGTGACATCCCCACTTTGTTCAGCAACCTTAGATACACCTTTCTTGCCAATCTGAAACCACTGCCACATGACAAAAAGGAAAAAGCCTAGAAAAAAAAGAGCCCAAAGTCTATTCAGTGAGCCGAAGTATGTCACTAGTCCAACAACAAGCGTAAATACAACGAGCCATGGAAACTCAACTTTTACGACTCGACCTGTGACTGGTAGTTTGCAAATGAATGCACCAATGCCTAAGACGAGAGCAAGGTTTGCGATGTTTGACCCAAAAATATTTCCAAGACTCAAGTCCCCATGTCCATTAATCGAGGCAACGATGTTGAGGGCAAGTTCTGGAGAACTCGTACTGAATGCGACGACTGTTAGACCAATGACGAGCGTGCTTACACCAAATCTTTTTGCGATGGCAACGCTACCATCCACAAGGAGATGTCCACCCCCTATAAGCATTGTTATGCCCACTAGGAGTGAGAAATAGTAGTGATTTTGAGCAAATTGGAGAATAGTATCCATGAAGAAAGTGAGATTGTACGGATGTTATCGATGAAAGTACCCCCGCCTATCTGCAATCTGGTAGGTTTTGTATCGTTCTTCTAGCCTTCGCGACAATACAATAGAGAGATATGACAAATCAGTCAGACAAACAAGAACTTCATGCCAACATCGTTGCAGCAGCCAATGGTGATGAAGTCGCGTGGAAATACATCGTTGATGCCTATGCGCACCGTGTTTTCGCACTGATTCGCTCGAAATGTGCGGATGAAGAACTCGCAGAAGAAATTACCCAATCGACGTTTTGTACGATCGCACAAAAATTACCTACGTACACCGAAACAGGCAAATTTGAAGCGTGGCTTTTTAGAATTGCCATGAATCGCCTTCGGGACGAAATGAGGCGTCGAAAGCGACATGCACTCCCAATGGCCAATGAGTTGATAGGAGTCCTCTCTGGAGGAGTATCGGACGTTGAAGTCGATGACGAACTTGGGGCCCAAATACAACGGCTCAGAGACGCTGTACGGCAACTATCAAGTTCCGACCAAGACATCATCCATATGCGTCATTCGGCTGGAATGAGCTATAAACAGATCGCAGAGGTGCTTGATGAACCTCTAGGCACCGTATTAGCTCGCCAACACCGCGCTTTGAAGAAATTGAGAAGTATTATGGATAGTGAGGATTATCTCCAAAAGACAGGCAATAAAGGGGCAATCGATTGCGACGAAGGGCGTTAAGCAGGAGCACAATTATGGATAACGAAGAACGACAATTTGAACGAGACTTGAACGCGGAAGAGCAACGTATTGATGCTCTTCTTAGTCGTGCAATGACGGTTCCGATGCCAAGGGGTCTTGAAGAACGAATCGCTTCAGCATCAGTTGAACAACTAACCGAATCATGCGATAAGGCGCTCGAGCCACAACTCGATCGAGCATTCACTATTCGCGCACCTGAGCAACTCGCAACACGTGTGTACAACGCATCGGTTGGCGACATTCACAACGAACAGCCACCGGTGATTTCTCGAATAGACCGTACAGTGGTTTGGCGCGAAGTCGCACTTGCCGCTTCGATTGTCTTTGCCGTGTTTGTTGCAATCCGCTTCGCACCTCAGCAACCAAGCGTCTCAAACCAATTACCTGTTGCAAGTAACGCAGTACTGAGTTTGGAAGACGAAGAGTTACTCCTTGAAGATTTGAACCTCAGCCAATATGCATACCTTACCGATACTCGCGAACTCGCATTCGCTGATGTTGCGATTGGTCTTGAGAACCTTCGAAGCGACTTAGAGCTCTGGCAATATGGTTTACTTTCAGATTAATTTGATTCAACGAAATGATCGTAGTTTGATGGATGGAGATTCCCAAAAATGAAACGCATAACAACCCTTGGTTTATTTTGTATCGTGTTCCTATTGCTTGGCATGAAGGAACCGAGCACGCAAATGTGTTGTAGTTTGAACTGCACGACTTCTTGCATGATGCTCTATCTACAACCGCCGCCCGAGGATCATCCAAAAGGTGGTGAGAGGGATCACCCACGCGGTCAAGGTAAAATGCGAATGGACCGTATGAAACCAAATAGCGAAGGCATGAACCGCACAATGCCCGCGAATATGGTGGAACACATTATGGAAGTTGCTGCCGAGATCGACCCAGACCTTGCGTCAAAACTTTCGGTGATGTGCGAAAAAGACCCTGATTCGTTTGATAAGATTATCCGACGGCAGGGGCATCGTTTAGGTTCGCTTATTCGACTTCGAGAGCAGGATCCCGAACTGTTCGAAGTTAAGCTTACGGAGTTAAAAACCGATGCCGAGATTTATCATGTTGCGAAATCACTTCGAGGTCAGAATCTTGAAGACCCAATTATGAATGCAAAAGTAGCAGAACTTGAAGGTCTTGTGCGAGTGAAGACTGCAATTTCAATTCGATCCCAAATGCTTTCTATTGAACGGCTCGAGCGACACATCGAAGCCCTCCGCACGCGCCTCGAGGACACTTCTCTGCGCTTCGATGAAATTGTAATGGAGCGAATCGACCAACTTTTGCATGCTGTTGGTGATGAGAGAGCAAATCAACCTCCGCAAACGGATTGATCTTTCTACCATATAGGGGATGGCGAAATCTCGGTTTACCTCATTTGTAACTCTGCGAAATGTTTGTTTCGCATTTCTTCTCGTTTATACGATCTTATTTGTTTGGGCGACTTCAAACGCTGATCACGGCAGGCGATTTGAACAGACGAATGTTCAAGCTGCATTGTTACCCCCATCATGGTGGATGCATTCTGAAAGTCAACAAGCACAGTTAGACGGCTTAAGACAAAACGAAACATGGTTCACCCTGTTTGGTACAGATCAACTTGGGAGAGATGTTTTGGCAAGGTGTATAGTTGGTGGCGCGATAAGTATCTGCGTTGGATTATTCGCAGCATGTATTGCAGTGGTAGTGGGTACGATTTGGGGAACGGTTGCTGGAATTCACGGAGGCAAAACGGATGCCGTCATGATGCGTGTCGTAGATATTTTGTATGGGCTTCCATCAATAATGCTTGTTGTACTTATCACAGTTGCAGCAAATAGTTTTATCAATCGGAGTAAAAGTGTTTCTCCATTCCTGCAAGAAACCATTCCTGTGGTTGCGCTTTTAGCAGCAATCGGAATTGTGAGTTGGCTAACGGTGTCAAGGGTCATTCGCGGTCAAGTACGAAGTCTTATGGCACGACCCGCAATGGAAGCATGTCAAGTGATGGGTGTTGGTTCAATCCGCACATTTACACATCACTTGTTTCCAGCGTTACTCGGTACGGTAGTGGTGTACGCGACACTTACGGTTCCTACGGCGATTCTTTCAGAAGCCTTTTTAAGTTTCTTAGGAATCGGTATTCGGGAACCATTACCAAGTTGGGGAAATCTCGCTGCAGATGGGTTGAGCCAACTCAACCCCGTTCACTCACGATGGTGGCTTTTGCTTTGGCCTTGTCTTTGTATTGCCGTAACACTCGTTGCGATGAATTGGCTCGGTTTGCTTCTTCAACGCAAAGTAGATCCTTCAACCTTGGTGAAGGCGTGAAAAGCACTCCGTTGAACATCGCAGATTTATCAGTTTCGTTTCAGAAACAGAACGCAGTACAAAACCTCAACGTACGTGTGAAGAAAGGAAAGACGACAGCACTTGTTGGTGAATCTGGCAGTGGCAAAAGCGTAACAGCAATGGCAGTGCTCGGGTTGCTTCCAGGGTACGCAACTATTACTGGTGACATTGAATTCGAAAATCAGCAACTCCTTGCTCTTTCAAACAAAAGTTTACGTTCAATTCGAGGCAATAAAATTGGGATGATATTTCAAGAACCAATGACTTCATTAAACCCAGTATTCACAATTGGTGAGCAAATTGAGGAAGTTGTTCGGTTGC
>Ga0315336_1005092_pt1 | contig 14739 bp, 9 predicted proteins | sample ASW5metaG_FD_204512 | JGI IMG/M metagenome (GOLD analysis project Ga0315336, IMG submission 204512) | Ammonia-oxidizing marine archaeal communities from Monterey Bay, California, United States - ASW #5 | ecosystem: Environmental > Aquatic > Marine > Intertidal zone | place: USA: California...
CACGTGTAGGTGATTGGAGAGAATCGTATACGTCAGGCAGTCGATGGCGAACACGCCGGCCAGAAACTCCAGCCGCTGCCGAATCCAGGCGCGGCGGTGCTCGAACGATTGACCGGTGAAAGCGTCCTGGCCGCACAGAAACGCGCGGCGAACACAACGCTGGACCGCATGCACGATCTGCACTTCGCTGGGGTTGAGATACTCACCCCGGGCTTGTCTGGGCATTCCGGAACCTCACGCGATGAATGGTCATCAATGCGATTCTGGACCGATGCCTCGGGTGTGCAGCACACGTGATTCTGACAACACACACACAGTTGTCAACAGAAAGTGGGTGTCCCCTTTGTTCCTTTGTTCTCGTTCCCTTTGTTCTCGAGAAAATGCCCGTTGGTTCACTTCGTGCGGCTGGATGAACCTGCGCGCTTCCTATGTGACACATCGGTGAACGCCGCATAACAAATCGATGAACCGGAGCGGAAAACGCCTGTCCGGATCGCACCCGCTTGCTACAATCTATTTGCCGCCCGGTTATCTCAATCGTTTGGCAGGTTATTCGCTGGCGGTTCGTCTGGGGGCGGAGGTCGTCAGAAAACACTGTTATCTCTCGGTGACAATCGCGGTTACCGTGGTGAAACAGCCGCAAACGCTATGGGGCGTTGATGGGGCTGTGTCTACAGACAGCACAAGGCGCACATGGTGTCCGGAGATTCACTGCAGGTATCGCCCCGGCGCCCGACACTTCGGGAGCTCGGTGATGATCTCATTCGGCTCTCTACGTTTCGCCGCTGGTGTTCGGTCATCAGCCCCTTCGCGTGGTGTGCCGGGTACTGGGCTCTGACCGCGTACGGGTTCTGGATTCCGGCCGTCTTCTGCCTCGTCGCCCTCAGCTTTGTCACCTATGGGTCGGTGTCGCACGACCTCGTCCACCGGAGCTTGGGACTGCCACGGCGGATCAACGATCTCCTCTTGGGACTGATCGAACTCTTGGCCCTGCGCAGCGGCACGGCCTATCGGCTGGCCCATCTGCACCACCATCGCCGGTATCCCGCCGCGGATGATATCGAAGGGGAGGCGGCCATGATGGACCTGCCCGGGGTGCTCCTCGAAGGCGTGAGGTTCCAGTTCAAGATATTCGGTTGGGCATGGCGAAACCATCCCGACCACCGCCCACGGCTGGCCCTGGAAGGTGGCTTGATTCTCGGTGCCTATCTCGCAAGCATCGCCGCCCTTTCCTGGAGTGTAGTGCCCTTCGCCTTTGCCGCGCTGCTGACGGTTGGCGCCTGGATCATTCCGCTCATCACGTCCTACCTTCCCCACGATCCGGGTGGCCAGGACGAGGTGCATCAGACACGCGCCTTCCGTGGCGTGGTGCTCTCGCTCGTCGCTTTCGAGCACCTGTATCACCTGGAACACCATCTCTATCCGGCGGTGCCCCACCACAACTGGCCGAAGCTCGCCTGCCGGCTTGAGCCGTTCTTCCACGCCGCGGGGGTGCGTCCCGTTCGACTCTGGTTTTAAGAGGCGCGTCATGATCGGTCGCTGGGTCAGACATTTGTTGTGGAGGCCGTATGAGCTGTGCTGCCGGATCTATCCGCTCCTGCCTCTACACGCCGTGGTTACGCAGCCCCTGCCGGAGGTGAAGTGCATCCGGATCAACAACATGATGACTCGCGCCCTGAGCCGTTTCGGCGGCGGCTACGACTATGCCGTCTGTTACTGGGTGGATGACACGCTGCTGGTGGACACCGGTTTCCCCTGGGCGCGGCGCTGCTTGCGGCAAGTGCTGATCGAGTTAGGCGCCGATAAGAAGCTGCGGCACGTGGTCAACACGCACTACCACGAAGACCACACGGGGAATAACGATCTGCTCGTGGAGTTAACGGGCGCTGAGATCCTGGCCCATCCTCTGGCCGTTCCGGAGATCCGCTTCCCACCCTCGTTGCCCTTTTATCGTCACTTCCTGTTCGGCCCGGTCCCGAGCGTGGATGTTCGGCCGATCGGCGAGCGCCTGCGTACCAGCCAGTTTGAATTCGAGGTTCATCATCTGCCGGGGCACTGTCCGGGTCATATCTGCTTGTTCGAGCCGAGAAGGCGCTGGCTGTTCAGCGGCGACTTGTACATTGCCGCCGAGCTGGACAGCCAATTGAGTGACGCGAATGGGCCCGAATGGATCGAGAGTCTGAACAAAGCCATCGGTCTTGCGCCCGCCTGCCTATTTGATGCGCACGGGGTCATAGTTATCGGCGAGACCGAAGTAATGGACTTGCTGGTCCGCAAGCGCGACTTCCTTTGCGAGTTACAGCGCCGCGTCCTGGCGGCGGCTCAGCAAGCACGCTCGATTCGAGAGATTACCCGAAGAGTCTTTAACCGTCAGGATCTCGTCGATCGCTTTTCCTTCAACGATGGTTGGTTGTCGCTGCTGACCGGATCGGATTTTTCGCGTGGTAACTTGGTTAAGTCCTTTCTGCGGGAAGCAAACATCAAGAATTCGGAAAGGTGGTTGAAGGACGTGTCTGCTGCCGGATCGTTATCGCCCGCCGTTTCACCGCTTGCGGGCGATTCTGGTATAAATCACCCGGAAAAACCTCCAACAACTGCGACGTGACGGCCGCGCTTCACGGGTGTTGGTCGGCGAGACCTGTTTATAAGGTCCTGATCGAGCGTTGGGGAGTTCACTACAATACCGTGCAACTGCGCAGTTCTCTGGGCTACAGACCACCGGATCCAGAGGTTGTTGTCGCGACCAGGCACAGCAATCAAATCACCACTCAACATGTGATACCATCCGTGGGGGCAACAGGGGACACCGGGGCAACAGGGGACACCCACTCTTCCCGATCACGGGCTGATTCCCTGACGCGTCAACCGGAAAAATGGGACATGTGCGCGAAGCAGGCCGAGGTGCCGGCATCGTGCGACGCAGCGGCGGTCTGGTCCGAATAGGGGCACTCAGCCACCCGTTTCCGCTCCCAGAGCTTCGGGGTTCGCAGGCCTGTGCCGACCTGGCAACTCGAGCGGCAATTCCCGCTTATCTGCCGCGATCCACTGGGTTTGTGCTGTGGAGGTCACCACCGACAAACCGTGATTCGCTGAGCGGCGATCACCAAATGTGGGTGTCCCCTTTGTTCCCTTAAATGTGGGTGTCCCCTTTGTTCCACACCCTTTGTTCCAAATGTGGGTGTCCCCTTTGTTTCAAATGTGGGTGTCCCCTTTGTTCCACAGCGGACCCTACGCCGTGTCAGGGACGCGCTTTGTCAGGGACGAACAAGAGTGCGTGTGCCCTTTGTGACGACGAGGCGGACGCGCGGGATGCCGGCGCCCTCTGAGGCTTGATGGGCCTCGCCTAGATATTGTGGGCGGCCGTAGGCACTGTCACGGGAGTTCGCTCCGATGACAAACGTGCCCACCTTGGTCGGTTTGAGCGTCCACGTCTGTTTCACCTCCGTTCGATCGAGTCCAAACAACGCTCGTCCGAATCGCAGGGCCGGGTCGCCGGTCTGCTCGCCAAACCACCAGGCATTGACGAGGCACTTGTCATCGGTCGCCTCGAGCGTCAGGGCGACTGTTTCGCCCAGCCGGATGCGGTTTCGGTCAAGCGTCAGCTTCACGGTCGGTGGCTTGTCGCTCTGGTTGGGAAACTCCCGCCGCATTGGCACCGGGAAGGGCTTGTCGCGCCAACCCTTCTCTCGGAGGAAGAAATTGCCAGTTCCCCACCGTCCCTCTTGGACGACGAAGAACCCCTCTTCCGTCGTGTACCTGTCGAACTCGTCGTGCTCAACATCGACCCGGTACCGACCAGGCGACAGAGGCAAGCGGTAGGTTCCCTCATCCCCCGAAATCGTCTCGAACTTGGACGCTCCGTCCTCACTGGTGAACGTGATCCGTGCCGTGGCGATCCGTTGGGTGCGATCGGCGTGCTCATAGACGGCCCCGGATTCTCCGGACGGCTCTCGACGTAGAGGAACGACGCGAGCACCCCTTGGTCTTGCAGGTCGACGGCCGCCGGTGAGTTGCGCCTCCAACTGCTCGATACGGGCTTCGAGAATCTCCACCTTCGCCTTGAGCCGCAGAAACTCAGTCGGGCTCGGGCGTACGCCCTCGCGATGCTCTTGAGCGTACGTAGTGGCCGACGCGATCAGCGTGGCGGCGACAACCATCCAGGAAAGCCGCTTCGAGCGGTGAGGTGAGTTCATCGTGGTCTCCGCACGGCCTCGGCCAGAATTGCGAGTCGAACGGGGCTTCGGTTCGCCCATGTCAGAAGGCGGAGTCCGTCGCAGGTTATCACGCGGGAATTGGGCTCAAACTGCTGAGCAACAGCGCAATGGGTTCAGAAAGAACAGGCTGTGCGCAAAAACGGCAAAAGGGGAGGCAAAAGGGGACACCCACTCTTCTCGCTCACGGGCTGATTCCCTGACGCGTCAACCGGGGATATGGGCAATGTGAATGAGGCAGGCCGCGGTGCCTGCCTTGTACGACGCCGATGCGGTCTGGTCCGAACAGGGGGCACTCAGGCACGCGTTTCCGCTCCGAGAGCTCCGGGGTTCGCAGGCCGGTGCCGACCCGGCAATGCAAGCGGCAAGTCATCCTGATCTGCCGCGATGCACGGGGTTTGTGGCGTGGATGTGAGCGGCGACAAACCGTGTCGCTCCCCACTCACAGCAAGTGCATCTCCGCATTGTGATTGCTGGACTTCACACAGTGATTTAGGCTGAAAACGTGTGGAACATAAGTCCGCAGCACGGGGCGTGAACGGGGCCCGGTGGTTTCTGAATTGTGGTTGGAAGTTCAAGACCTCATGAGTGAGTAGTCAGCTCGTTCGGTGACTGAGTGGATTCTTGAGCTGAAGAGCGGGGATATGGAAGCGTTCGAGCAGTACTTTGATCATCTGGTGCAGCTGGCCAGAACGCAATTGCCCGGCAACCGGCGACGTGTCAGCGACGAAGAGGATGTGGCTCAGACCACGTTCACCAGCCTGGTGTTGGATGTCTCCAATGGACGCCATCTGCAACTGACCAACCGGCACGATCTGTGGTCACTGTTGATCGCGATCACAAAGCACAAGGCCGCGGACAGGATCCAGTCGGAGTTGCGCGAGAAACGCGGCGGTGGCCAGATCCAGGATGAATCGATCCTCAACCGGCGGGTCTGACACTCAGGCCCCCTTGGCCGCCGGCTTCTCGGCCGCATCCGGTTTCGGCTCGTCTTTGGCCGGCTCATCTTTGGCCGGTGCGGCTTTGAGTTCCCAGACGGCGACCTTGCCGTGCCCCACGCCGTACACGGTGTCGTAGGCCTCATTGAACTCGAAGCCGTGCACATGCATTGGCGTCTTTTCCTGGTGGATGATCTTGCCGTCGGCGGTGTTGTAGAACTTGACGTAGCCGGCGTGATCGCCGCCGGCCGCCAGCAACCACTGGCCGCTGGGATGAAACTCCATCTGCTCTACGAGACCTTTTTGTTTGTCGTCTTCCAGCAGGTGCACGCGTTTGCCCGTCTGCCATTCGAAGATCTCCACGCGCGTCGGCCCGCCCAGGTGATCGATGTTTCCGATCTTGCCGATCCCGCCGGCCGCCAGGAATTTCGAATCGTGACTGAAGGCCAGGCTGCGGATGCCGCCGATCGAGTGTCGCCGTTGTTTGGGATCCCAGGTGTACATGCCGGGCGCTTCCAACGCGCCAGCCGGTTTGCCGTCGGCCAGGTTCCAGACGACGATGTGTCCCACCTTGTCGCCGGTGGCCAGCCACTTGCCGTCTGGTGAAAACGCGTTGGCGTACAGCATCGACGGATAGTGATGGGGTGTTTCGGCCTGATGCCCCTGCAAGACATGCCGAACTTCGCCGGTCGCGGCATCCCACACTTTGCATTGCATGTCATCGCCCACACTGCAGACCATTTTGCCGTCGGGCGAGGCGATGACGTTGCGGATCCATTTTTCGTGAGCGTCCAGCTGGCGGACCACGTGGCGTTGTTCCAGATCCCACCAGATGAGTTTTCCGTCATAGCTGCCGGTGACGAGTTGACCCGCGGCCAGCGCCACGCCGGTCACGTAGCTCTGATGACCCTGCTGTTGTTCTTGCGGCTGGAAGGCCACGGGTGCCGGTTTTTCGACGGCGGTATCGAATTCGTAGACCTTGAAATCCGAGCTGCCGTAAAACAGGCGTCCGGTTTCCGGCGTGCGGGCCATGCTGAACAAGATGCCCGGGCAACTGAATTCCTTGTTCTTCTTGAAGGCGCTGGGGTCGGCGTTCATCAACATGTTCCTCAACAATCTCGCTGCGTTCGAACCAAACTCGCGGTCCACGGACTGTGGACTCGGACGCTCAGGCCAAGACCGGTTTGATGGGCTTGGCTCCGAAGTCCACCAGCGGGATGGGCCGCGATCCCAGGTGATACTCTTTGTGGTAGTCGATCCCCAAGGCCTGGAAGATGGTGGCGAACACATCGCCGGCGTTCGCCTGGCCGTCGGCCACGTGCTGCCCATCGGCGTCGGTCTTGCCGTACACGGTGCCGCCCTTGATGCCGCAGCCCGAGAGCGACATGCTCCAGGCCCGCGCGAAATGGTCGCGGCCCAGGCTGGGATTGATGTTGGGCGTGCGACCGAACTCGGCCAGCGTCACCACCAGCGTGCGTTCCAGCATCCCGCGTTCCTGCAGGTCGTCCAGCAGCGTGGACATCGAATGATCCAGGTCGGCGCACAGTTCGCGATGCGTTTCAAAGTTCTGGCCGTGACTGTCCCACCAGGCGCGGGCCACCTTCACGAACGGCACTCCGGCTTCGCACAGGCGGCGGGCGATCAGACACTGCTGACCGAACTGCTTGGGACCGTACCGGGCCCGGGCCGATTCCGGCTCCTGCTCGATGTCGAACAGTTTCTCGCTGGCCATGATGCCCCGCACCCGCTGGTAAGCGTTCAACTGGCTGCCCACGGCCTGGCTCTGCCGCTGCCGCGAGAACCGCGAGGCGATCAGTTGACGCAGGTCGTTCCGCTCACGGTGATCCAGGTCGCTCAACGCGTCCAGCCGGTGTATGTTCGCGGGAACCAGGCTGTCGGACAGAAACATCGGCGCGAATCGGGATCCCAGAAAACCGGACGTCCCCTTGCGACGTCCTTCGGTGGACGAGTACATCGACACGTAGTCGGGCACCTGGCTGTCGGCACGTCCCAATTCGCGGGCGCTGATGGCTCCCAGATCGGGAAACTGCAAACCCGGCTCCTTGCGGCGGCCGGTTTCCATCAGCGACGCGCCGCCACCGTGATCACCGATGCCGGTGTTCAGCGAACGGATCACGGCCGTGGTCTTCATCCGCTGAGCCATCTTGGGCAACAACTCGCAGATCTCAATTCCCGGCACGTCGGTCTTGATCGGCCGGAAGGGTCCGCCTGTGGGCCGTCCCGGCTTGGGATCCCACGTTTCCAACTGGCTCGCTCCACCGGCCAGCCACAGCAGAATCACGTGTTTCTGCTGCCGTTTGACTTCGCCGGCCAACAGCGGGTTCTTCAGACCGTCGAGCACCGTCATGTCGGCGGCCAGAGCGGCGGTGCCGGCCGCCGTGCCCAGAAAACTGCGTCGGTCGATGCTGCGACCTGCGTTGCTGGCTTGTCCTGACATCACTGGGTCTCCTCGGTCAGTTTCCGACCACCGTTGGCAGACCGCGTTGTTCTCGGTCCACACTGTTTGTGAAAGTCCTGTGTTTTCAGGACTGTGTTGTGTCGAGGTTCCGTATTGTATCTGGTGTTTCGCATCTGTCGTAACCGGCAATCAGTAATTGAACCGCATTTCGGGGCTGGTGATCAAGGCCCAGACCACCTGCTGCAACCCGGCTTCCAGCCGATCCTCGCGGCGTGTCAGGTATTCCAGACAGGCTTTCAGTTCCTCATCATCCGGACCGCGGGACAGCACATTCCAGTAGGCGGCGGTCACGGCGGCGGTGCGATCGGGAATGGCTTTGAGATGCCCCAGCAAGCGGTCGTCGGCCAGCCGCAGGTAGTCCTCCTGCACCTGTTTGTTGTTGCTCAGATACAGAGCTTCATCGACGCTGACCTGAAAATGTTCGCTGGCCCGTTCCAACTGTCCGGCCAGGCCCTGCGATTGGTTTTCGAATTGTTCGCGGCGTTTGGCCCAGTCTGGAGCCGGCATGTCGGCTGGCAACCGCTGAGGATTGCGGGTGGCGATGATCATCGACAGCGCGAACTGACGGGGCGACAGGACGCGTGCGTGGCCCACGGCAAACAACTCCGGCGCTGGCCGTTCGGCCGCTGCCCAGACACTCGACCGGCGGTAGGTGTCGCTCAACACGATCCCGCGAATCAACCGCCTGAGATCATAGTTGTGGTTGCGCAGATCGCGTGCCATCCAGGCCATAAGTTGCGGGTGACTGGGAGGATTCTCGGAGTGCATCTGGTCCAGGGGCTGCACCAGGCCGCGGCCCAACAGCCGAGCCCAGACGCGGTTGACAATCGCGTTGGAGAAAAAGTGCGTCTCGTTGTCCTTGAGTGCGTGCTCCACAAGCTGCGTGCGAGGGCTGAAGGCCACGGGTTTGGGTGGCGGCGCCTTGGCGTCTTTCATCTGCCGCTTGACTTCTTCGTCCTCGGCCTTGAGCTGCTCCTTGGTCTTTTCCACCTGGGGTTCTTCGACAACCGATCCGGTGAGGAACATGAACTGTGCTTCGAGTTCCTTGCCCTCGGTGGTTTTGAACTTGATCCGGCCGCTGTACTTTTCGGCCAGCGTGTTTTTCTTGGTGAGGTAGGTCCGCTGGAAGAAGCTCTGAAAGCCGTAGTAGTGTCTCTGTTCCCAATCGGCCACCAGCGGATGGTCGTGACATTTGGCGCAGTTGATGCTGACTCCGAAAAACAAGCGGCTGACGTCGTTGGTCAGCGTGTCCAGGTCTTTGACGCGTTTGACCAGGAACGCCGCGGCGGGCTTGGATTTTTCATCCGACGGGTCGCCGAGCAGCATGTCGCGAAACATCTGTTCCCAGGACCGGTTTTCCCGCACCGCGTTCCGCAGATAGGTGCGGTAGTCGTTGTCGTCTCCGACCGAGGCGATCAGCAGATCGTGCAGCTCATTGCTTTGATGATAGACGTAACCGGGGCCGGCCAGCAGACGGTCGACCAGCTTGACGCGTTTGTCGGCGGAGGAATCTTCGATGTAGGCCCGCACTTCGGCCGACGTGGGGATGCGGCCCGCCAGATCGAGACTCAGCCGGCGAATCGTATTCTCGTCGCTCAACAGCACCGCGGGTTGCACTCCGTCGCGTTCCAACCGCTGCGCGATGTAGTGATCGACGGCCATCGGGATTTCCCGATCCGGCGGCAGCAGTTCCTCCGCGCACACGCCGGCACACCACAGCACTCCACTGATGTGCAGCAGCACAGGCAAGCCAGCCATGTTCACACGTGACCGGTGGCTCAGCTCGGTCATCAGGGTGTGTCTCCCATCGAATCGAACGTGGATTGAGTCGCATCCTGGCGGCATCACAGCGGCGGTGCGGTCTGCACCGCGAGGCAGGAAACCCAGGCCGGGCGGTTTGGCGGGTCTGTCACCGGACGGCACCATCCAACATGAGCAAGATCTCACGGCAAACGGACGCACCGGCACCCTTGCATGCTATCAGAGGCACGGACTTCTATCAACAATTGTTGATATGCCGCGTGGCGCGCCAATCACCAGAACGGCAGGGGGACAGCCACCCGTATCGGCCAGTCGCCTCCCGTTGGAACCTGGACTCCGCTGTCCACGCTGTTCCTGGGCGCGGTGTTTCCAGCCGCATTTCCGAGGATTCCATCAACCAAGAATCGGCGGCACCGATGGGTCGCGCAACAGCAACAGGTCGAACTTGGCCAGCAAGTCCACCAGGTACCGGCAGACGCGAATCACCTCGGAACGTTCGGGCATCGGCTGATACTCGCTGGCGATCTGAGTGACGATGTCGTCCAGGCTACACTGACCGTCAACGGTTTGCACGAAGCGACGCACGGCCGGTACGACCTGGAAGCTGAGCGACACATCGACTCCATCGGCGTGTGCGTGTTGCATCACGTACGGTTCGTCGCCGGTGGCCAGAATCGACTCGACCAATCCACATTCCACGGCGCCGCGGCTGAAGTAGGGGATCAGTCGGGTGTCCGAGCGGTCTACGGCCTCGGGCGGTGCGTTGGTGGCCCAGAACTGGTGCGACAGAATGGAACCCCAATACAACTCGGCCGCGGCCTGCTGGTCCCGCAGCTCGAGCTGCTTGACCCGCCGGTTGAGTTCTGGATTTTGAAAGGCAAAGTCGGTTTCGTACAGCGCCCGCCAATCCACGCTGAACTCGGCGAAGTGGAGATCGACGCTATCGAGCAGCGCATGGACTTCGGGGAGCGAAAATGAACGTTCGTCGTCCGTCATGATGATCCGCTGGGTTTCCGAGTGGTCAAGTTCTGCCTGTTCGTCGGCAAACAGTGTGCGGCCCCGCATGTACCAATTGGTGCGCGGCAGACTGCTCATCACCCATTGTGTGTTTTCGGTTTTCTCGTGCTGCGAAGCGCTGTGACCATTGATGCGTTGCATCAAGTCCTGCACTTGCCGCAGACCGGCACAGCCATACCTGCCGTTTAGGCACAGCCCGACGACTCCACTGGGGCCAAGCATCGATCGCAATTGCCGCAGGTCGCGCTCGGGGTCGCAACTGGCGTTGAGTGCGAAAGGTGCGCTGATGTAGTCCAATCCGCTCAGCTGCATCTGGGCGATTTCGGCCAGCGATCCGTGGTGCCATTCGATACCATCCATCACACCGAGTTGCTGGGCACGACCTCGGGTGATGGTCATCGCGGCGCGATTTGGAGCGCAAAACACGACGCGGCTATGCGTGCCCTGGAGTTGTTCGGCCAGCGACAATGCGGATTCGCCACAACCGATCACCAGCGCGCGAAGCTGTTGCACGTGCAGTCGACCTGCAAACGCGTGGAAGCTGAGCGACGACAGGTCGTCCAGCCCGTTGTGCCGAATCGCGTCAACCGAAAGACCAGACGTCCGATGGCGTGCATCGGCGGTAATCGCGCTGGTGCCAGCGTTCCGAACGCTGGCATTCTCGTCGTGGGGATGTTGCATGGCAGCTGGGCTCTGGGACCTCGAAACGGAACCACGACGGTTGAGCGGAGCCATCGGCTTCACACCGCCGCACAGTGCGAGTATCGTCCAGTCCACCGTCGGCATTGAAGCGGATTCCGTGACGATGCCGTCACTGGGCCCAAATGGGCGGCCAACATCGCCGGGGACATCTCCCCCCAGACGGGAACGCGCGTCCGGGACGTCACTCGTCCTCGAGATTTTCCTTGGAGAACTGAGCGACCAACTTGCCGGCCAGGCGGAGGATGCCAGTGGCGACTTCCATCCGGCCGGCGACGTCGTTGCCGTCACGTGCGAGTTGCATCGAGACGCGGTCGTCACCTGCGGAGAAAGCCTCCAGGGCCAGTTTGCGCAATTCCACGTTGCCGGAATCGGCTTTGCCGGCCGCTTGTTGCTGCCGCAAGCGCAACCAAGGCAGCACGCGGAAGTCGAGTGAGAAAAACGGTATGGACTCGACATCTTCGGACTTGACCTCTTCGGCAGCCGCGGTGATGGCTTTCTTGAGCGAGTCGAGGGCGTCGGCACCGGCCGCATACCACACAATGTCCTTGGATGCGCCCAGGTAGATGGCCTGATCGCTCCCCAGAAAGTCCTGGAACGTTTGACTGCTGTTGGTCAGCGTCAGCTTGTGGATCTTGACGTCACCCTCGGTCGCGACATCTGTCTCGACTTCGACATTGGCAATCGATTTTGGCAACAGGTTCACGATCTCGGTCAGCGGCGCCGCGTCGGCGACATGAACTCCACCCAGCACCGTCCGTTTGTCTTCGGCGGGCTCGATCACTTGGACAAACGCGTCGGTCAGCCCCGCTTTGGCGTTAGCAGTCAGCATGTCCATCACGTGATCGACCAATGTGTCCGTAGCGGCTTTCCGCTCATCGCTGGCTTTGTAACCCTTGATCTTGGTGTGAAAGCGACCGCGGAGTTCCCCAAACAGTTCGGCCAATCGTTGTTGCCGCTGCTTGTCCAGCGGGTGGTGGAGTCGGCCACTGAAAATGCTCTTGTCGGGGTCTGTGATGTTGGCAAAGCAGCTGGGTTCCTGGCCGAGCAGGGCGATGGACGCCGCCAGGCTCGTGTCGGGAGTGGCCGCCAGCGACAACACGCCGCGGCCGAGTTTTGCCTTGGCGTCCGTCGTCCAACTCAAACTGAATTTCGCCGATTCGACAAAGAAGCGCTGCAATTCGTCCATCTGATGCTGAGTCACCAGTTTCCGCAACGCGAAGTCTTCGGCTGCTTCCTTGGGTTTCGATTTCACGCCGGCCATGATCTCTTTGCGAACGCTGTCAAAGGACGCGCGCCGCTGATCCTGTTGATCGGCCGCGTTGATCACTTGCACTCCCAGATCGGCACCCTGATCCAAGAAACCCTGCACCGACTTGCGGGGATCGTGGGGGTTGCCGGGTTTGTCCGCCGGCACGTCTGCCTGTTTCTCGGAGATCGATGCGTAGCGGCTGCCCCTGCGGTAGCGCATGAAGCCGTCGTATGCACCCGACAGCTTATACAGCGACTTGGGTTTGCGTTTGATGGCGATCCCAAAACCGTCCAGGTTCTCTTTGAAATCATTCAAATTGGATACGGGAAAGCTCGACAACATGCGGACCGACTTGTCGGCGATCAACAGATCCATGCAAATGGGCTTCTTGCCATCGATGCCGATCTGAAAAATCTGCAGGTAGTCCAGCACGACCGGCAGCTGTTTCTGTTCTTCCTTGCTGGTCAGTCCCAGCAGGAACTTCAAGTTACCGGTCAGCGCGTCCCCACTTGGCAACACGATGGACACTCTAGGTGTCGCATCTTCAGCGACGATGGGACGGCAAACGCCACCGATCAGGGCGGCGATCAGGGCGGCGATCAGGGCAAAACGAGCAATCAGGGTCACAACGAGCTCCTTGGACGATGTGTGTTCCAGGTTCTTCTTGGCTGTCAATCTGGCCCGCACACAGAAAGCTCACGCAGATGCGCGCTTCCCACACTCCTTGGTACCGCATCCGGTTGCCGTTGCGTTTCGGAAATCCTGCCACTCAGTGGAACAGAACGGTCAATCGACCATCGGCAGCGAGAACAGATCGCCCGACGCGGGCCACATGCCCGCGAAACAACCTGCGTACGCCGCTCGGCACCGGCGTTGGGTCGGCTAGTTAACTGGGTATCTTATAGAGAATAAGTCGCGTGGGGAAGCTTGCGGGCATCACCTGGGGCGACTCGGGGGCAAACTTGTCGGATGCATTGCCGTCGGACCGCTGGGCGAGATGGGTTGAACGCGCGATCCGACAGCGATGTTGAGATAGGTTCAATGTAAGCTTCGGCCGAGGCGGACACCGGTCTTGAGTTTACAGGGGCGGCCGCGTTCGATGCCATCACACGGTCACAATCGCCATTCTGATCACAGATGCCGACAATTGCCCAGCTTGACGGAACGTCCGACAGGCCACTCCGCCGTTGGCACGCTGGCCGCAGCGATTTCCAGTGTCATTCCGCCGGTGGTGTCTCCTCAGCCGACGGCTGTGGGGGGATCAGGCTGATGCCGATCAACAGACTGCGGTACACGGCAACCTGTTCGGTCGGCGAGAGTTTATTGTCCTGAGCAAACTTCCAGACTGCGTGCCCCCGACCATCGCGGGTGGCCACGGCGGTCACTTCGGCCAGCAGCAACTCCCGCCACACTTCGTTCTTGATCGCCTGGACAAATGTCAGCGCCGCCTTGACCGATTGCTTGCTCAGCAGCACATCGATCAGGTCCAGCGCAAGTTGGAGTTTCCATTCGTCCCATTCGGCGTTCACCTGTTTGTTGTCTTCGATCGTCCGCGCGGCGGCGGCGTATTTCTGATTGGCAGCCTGGACGCGCGCGGCGAGTTCCAGATCATCTTGGGGTTGCGGATTGCGATCGGATGCCAGAGCACGAATGGCCTTCAAAACGTCTGCGGCCTTTTGATTCTTCTCGTCCCGCGCAAACGCGTGTATTAGAAAAAAGGGCAGCGAGGTCTGCAGCAATGGTGATCGTTCCGATGCATCAGCGGGCGGCGGATCGATGACATCCCAGATCGACTCATGCATGCCCCAACTCACCGAATGCTGCAGGAGCTTCACTTGCAATTGAAAGCTCTGAGCAGACGCCTCCGCGATATTCTGCATCGACTTTCGGTAATTCCTGACAGCGATCCGCGCTTGGTCGGCGTTGTCCAGTTCGAGTTCGGACTGCAGTTGGCCCAGCAGTTGGTCGCCGGCCTGTTGGACCAATTGCATGTGCTCGTCAACGTCGGTCTTGCGTGGCGCGATGCCCTCGCAGAATTGGATGGACTTGCCCAAGGATTGCCACGCGGCTTCCTTCTGATTAGCGATGGCCTGAGCCCGGGAAACTTCGGTCGCCGCCACAGCCGCATTCACCAAGGATTCGCTCGACGGCAATTTGATTCCGAGAATGCCTCGGGTGTCGGGCAGCTCCATTGGCTGCGGAACGGTCACGGCGTTCAAGGCTTCCTGGGCCAACTTCAGGCTGTCGTCGGCCGCCTGTGGATTTCCACAATCCCTTTGCACGATGGCCACACCGGCAAACAACCGCGCACGGCCGGCGGGATCCATCGCGGTCGTCACCGGTTTGAGTAGCTCCAGTTGTTTGGGGTTCTTGGTCACACAA
>Ga0315336_1005094_pt1 | contig 14728 bp, 8 predicted proteins | sample ASW5metaG_FD_204512 | JGI IMG/M metagenome (GOLD analysis project Ga0315336, IMG submission 204512) | Ammonia-oxidizing marine archaeal communities from Monterey Bay, California, United States - ASW #5 | ecosystem: Environmental > Aquatic > Marine > Intertidal zone | place: USA: California...
TAGAGTGCCCAAGGCGTTTGGCTGAGGCCGTCACGCGCTTCTTTGACCATCAGGCCCCAATCAGGACTGGGAGGCTGCACGCCTACTCCCAAGAATCCAAGTGAGGAAGCCAGGAAAATGGCGTAGGAGAAACGCAAGGCCGCCTCAACTGTTAGTGCCGGTAGAACTGCTGGGAGTATTTCGCGGAACAAGATAAAGGAACCCGATTCTCCACGCACCCTAGCAGCTTCAATATATGCGCGATTTTTTACATTCAAGACCACTGAACGCACTACCCTGGCCACAATTGGGATATATACCACGACAATTACAAGAAGAACACTTTGGCGGGAGGGGCCCAATGTTCCGAGCAGCAGCAGGGCTAATAGCAGGGCCGGCAAGGCGAGGAGACTATCAAAGAAACGCATGAGCAGCTCATCAAACCATCCACCACGGTATCCACTCAGCAGACCCAGGCTGGTTCCGATTCCTACTGCCAATACAGTACCGATACCGGCCAATGCGAAGACGTCCCTAGCTCCCAGGAGAACGCGACTGAACACATCGCGAGCAAGATTGTCGGTGCCAAACCAATGTTGCGAAGAGGGTGCTTGACGCACATCGGCCAAGATTTGTTCGTTCGCCCCAAAAGGAGCAAGCAAGGGACCAAAGATGGCCATCAGCAAAAAGAGAAGAAAAAGGGCTGTGCCGAATGCATGAGTTGGCCGCCTGAGTAATTGACGGCCAAATGACAAGAAGCGCTGCCCCAAGTTAGGGGCAGCGCTTTTCGCGTTTGATGGCGCATTGGAGCTAATTGACACGCGCTATTTTAGGGTGATGGTATGTAAATCTGTTCGGCCAGCAAAAGCTTCCAGCTGGAAGCCGGTAAAGGCATCACTGATAGCGCCGAACTGAGGAAAGTAGTAGGGAATGATCACAGGACCGCGCTCTTGGAGCAATTCCTGAATCTGAGCATAAGCCTCTATGCGCTCTGCCTCATCCAAAGTGCTGCCCGCGAGGGCAACCAAGGCATCAAATTCATCATCGGCAAAGTGAGATTCATTCCAGCGGGCGTCGGTCACTAGCATCACATCCAGATAGAACTGCGGGTAGGGCCGTGAGCCCCAACCAGTGATACCGAGATCAACCTCCAACCAGCCGTCCTCACCGTAGTAAACTTCTTCAGGTTCTACGCTGATTTCGATGTTGATACCAGCTTCGGCCCATTGGGCCTGCAGAACTGCAGCCAAATCTGGGCGACCACCTGAATTAGGTACATGCAGCACCAAGTCAATGCCATCTTCGTAACCTGCTTCTGCAAGAAGGGCACGGGCAGCATCTACATCCCGAGCTGGCGGATTTGCGGAGTCATCATGGTAGCTACCATAAAGTGGGCCAATAGGGCTGTCGTTGCCGACTGCACCGTAGCCTTGCTGAACCAGTTCAAGAATAGCGGCTCGATCTGTGGCCAGTTTCATGGCTTGGATCACTCTGGGGTCATTGCCAGGTTCACGGTCTGAACGTAAGCGGATCAGGTCGAAACCATTAGTAGGAATGTCGTAAGTTTCCACGCCATCTACATCTTTCAGGCTCTCAAATAACGGGGTACTCATGCGCAGAACCAAATCAGCTTGTCCTCCGCGAATTGCATCAATCATTGCGTTTTCATCAGTGAAGAAGATGATTTCTACGCTTTCCAAGCCCGGTTGGCCGTCAACAAAGTAGTCCTCATTGGCAGTCAACATGATGCGATCCTCTGGGCTATAGCTTTCCACTTTGAAAGGGCCTGTTCCATTGAAATTGCCAGGGTCTTCAGTGTTTGCATCTAGCACAAGCGCATGGTTATCGCTCAGGTCGTAGAGGAAAAAGGGATTAGGTTGATCAAGGGAGAAAGTGACCTCAAGATCACCGGTTGCCTCAATATTGGTAATGTTGCCATAGAGGCTTGAGGTGGCAAATTCAAGCGCAGGGTCACGCAAGCGGTCAAATGTCCACACTACATCGTCGGCGCCAAAAGCGCTTCCATCATGAAAGCTAACACCTTCAGCCAATTGGAATACATAGCTGAGGCCATCCTCACTGATTTCCCAAGAAGTTGCAAGGCGAGCTACCGGGTTTGATTCGGCATCAACGTCTACAAGATAATCGTAAACACTGTTAGCCACCAGCACTTCCGAATCTGAAGAAATCAAAGCGGGATCCGTTTGCAGTATAGGCTGAATGGCCACCCGCAAAGCACCTTCGGCTACGTTCCCTGCCGGTGAACAGGCAGCTAATGCAAAGGCCAGTGACAAAGTTACTGGTAAAGCTTTTGCTAATAAACGCTTGGTTAATGAAAAACTGGTCATCCGTTATGCTCCTCCTTGAGAGCTTTGGTGCGGAATTTTGGGTGCACGGAGAATTGTCCAAGTGTGTCCCCTTCTTTTCTGCGGCATTCTTCGCACAATCCCATAAATATCATGTGTTCTGCGAGAACAAGAAAGCCTTGTTCATTTTCAGTTGCTGTGTAAAAGTCTTCTAAAGTGTCCTCCTGAATTTTCTGATCCTTCCAACATTTGTGGCATATCAGATGATGGTGGGGCTTTGGTGAAACGATTTCATATACTTTGCCACCTGCGACTTCGTTTCCATGAATTAATCGATAACGGCTAAAAATCTCCAATGTTCGGTACACTGTAGTTTGGCTGATGTTATGAGATGCAACTTGCACCTCGGTATAAATTTCATCGAATGTTGCATGCTCACCGGCATCTTCAATTGCATTCAATATCAGCCAACGCTGAGCCGTCATGCGAAAGCCCAGTTCTCTGGCTTTTTTCTGAATGTGTGCATTATTATTACTAGGCATACGTCAATTCGGCTCATTTTTATTGCAAATTTTTGCAATAAAGCGTATGCTAGCCTCTGACGTTTGCCAGGTCAAGAACATTACATTAAGAGAAGATGAGTGGCCTGCTATGCATTGCGCAGGGCAAGGGCAGAGGCTGCACTATAATCCTGTAGATTTTTCAAGGAGGCCCAATGGGATCAGCCCATTCAATAACAAACATCACAAACCGCCAAGCGGCTCTCTCAGATTTAATCGCAAATTCTGAGCTAGACGCAATAGTGCTCAACGCAGGGCCTAGTCAAAGCTATTTCACTGGATTGCATTTTCATTTAAGCGAACGCCCCTACCTGGTTTTCATTGCTCCCGACAAAGCGCCCATTTTTCTTTTAACGGAAATGGAAGTCGGCAAAGTAAATGCGTTGGAGTACGAGGCACTTAGTTTCACTTTCGACGAAGACCCCAACAGATGGCCAGATGCTTTTAATGCCGTGGCAGAAACATTGGGAAAAAATGTTTCTGCGATAGGTGTGGAAGATACCCAGCTGCGATTACTCGAGCTGAGATTGTTACAAGACGCTTTGCCAAATACGAAATTTGAGGATGGCTCAGCGCTTATAGCTGACATAAGACAGCACAAAGACGAAGAAGAAATTGCGGCGATGCAGAGGGCCGCTGAGATTGCCGAGGATGCACTTCTTGCTACGCTTCCTATGGTCAAAATCGGGACAAGCGAAAAGGATATCGCCGCTGAGCTCATGATGCAATTGCGAGCGCACGGCAGCGATGCCGAGCTGCCCTTTTTACCAATCATCGCATCCGGACCAAACAGCGCCAACCCGCATGCCAACATTTCGGAGCGGCCTCTGCAAAAAGGGGATCTCCTAATCATCGATTGGGGAGCAAGTGTGAAGGGCTACTATTCTGACATTACAAGAACCTTTGCAATTAGCGAGCTAGATGAGGAGCTGAGCCGAGTTCATAAAACAGTTGAATTGGCCAATGCAGCGGGCAGAGATGCTGTACGGCCGGGAGCAAATTGTGAAGCTGTCGATCGAGCAGCGCGGGATGTGATTGAAGATGTGGGCTATGGCGAGTTTTTCATCCATCGAACCGGCCACGGCTTGGGCATGGAAGCCCATGAGCCTCCCTATATTCGAGCGGGCAATTCAACGAAGCTCGAGAAGGGGATGACTTTCACCGTTGAGCCTGGGATATATTTGGAAGGCCGAGGTGGTGTGCGGATTGAGGATGATGTGTTGGTCACAAAAGACGGAGTCCACAGCTTTTCAAAGTTGCCGCGTGAACTTCAAATATTGAATTAATGCTTTTGCAACAAAAAAAAAGGGCGCCAGTTTGGCGCCCTTATGATTCTCAACGAAGTACTACTATTCTTCCTCTTCCTCTTCCTTAGCGTTAGCTGCAATTATTTCTCCAGCGAGATGAGCGGGCACTTGTTCGTAATGGGATTCTTCCATCGTGAACACACCCCGGCCAGCAGTGATTGAACGCAGCTCAATGGTATAGCGCAGCATCTCTGCCAAGGGAACTTGAGCGTTGATAATGGAACGACCAATTTCTGAATCCATGCCCTGCACTTTTGCGCGGCGAGAGTTCAAATCACCCATGACATCACCCATGTTGGCTTCAGGCACCACTACGCTCACGTTCATGATTGGTTCCAAGATAACGGGACCAGCATCCTTAATGGCCAATTTGAAGGCCTGCCTGCCCGCGATTTCAAAGGCCACCGGTTTAGAATCGACCGCGTGTTCCTTTCCGTCTGTAATCACGGCTCTCACTCTTTGGACAGGGTAGCCTGCAATTGCGCCGTCGTTCATTACCGAACGAATGCCTTTTTCAATAGCTGGCATGTAATTCTGGGAAATCGCACCGCCAAAGATTTCACTGACGAATTCAAAGTCTTCATCCTTGATCGGCTCTACGCGTAAATGAACTTCTCCAAATTGGCCAGAGCCTCCACTTTGCTTCTTGTGGCGATACTGGGCTTGGCCAGTTTTCGTGATGGTTTCAAGATAAGGAACATCCGGCTCTTCAATAACCAGGTTCACTTTGAACTTATCAGCTGCTTTCCGAATAGCCACATCAATATGCTGATCACCCATCCCCTGGAATATGGTCTGGCGCGTGGAAGCTTCGTTGTACCAGGACAGGGTCATATCTTCTTCGGCGAGCCTGGTCAGTGTTGTGCCCATTTTGGTGGAATCGGCTTCAGCCTTGGGTCTTACCGCCACGCGATATAGGGCACTGGGAAATTCGGGTACCGGAATTGTTAAAGGGTGATTCTTTTCGCAGAGAGTATCCCCAGTGGCTGTTTCCCCCAGCTTCGCAACGGCAAAAATATCGCCGGCATGAACCACTTTTAGAGAAATCTGCTCCCTTCCACGCATTGCAGACAGTGCACCCAAGCGTTCTTCCTCTCTCTTGTTTTGGTTCCAAACGCGGCTGTCGGAATTCAAAACACCTGATAAAACCTTGGCATAAGTAATCTTGCCAACAAAGGGGTCCGCGGTGGTTTTCCAGACATAGGCAGCGAGAGGACCGGCGTCCGAGGCGGTCAGTTCCTCATCCCCCGATTTTCCTTGTGCCGTAACTGGAGGGGCTTCTGCCGGTGAAGGAGTGAGCGCCAGGAAAGCATCAAGCAATTGGCTTAATCCCACTTGATCGCTGGCATCTGCAGCAAAGACTGGAACAAAAAGCCCAGTTTCCACAACTTTCTTGAGGCCTTGCATTATTTCACTGCCGCTTAACTTTCCCGATTCTAAGTATTTTTCCAACAACTCGTCGGAGCCTTCGGCTGAGGCTTCAATGAGCTGGGTGCGAGCTGCATTGGCTGCATCTGACATTTCATCAGGGATCTCAATGGCTGCTCCTCCCCCAACTTCGTAGGCCTTCATTTCCAGCAAATCGATCAAGCCCTTGAAATCTTGTCCCTCGCCCCAGGGTAAATGCACAGGGATAAGGCGCTTATCTGTGAGCTGTTTAACGGTATCGATTGCCTGCTTGAAATTCGCCGATTCGCGATGCATGCGATTGACTAAAACAAAGCGGGGCAATTGGAATTTTTCACAATAGTCCCATGCCAATTCAGTGCCCACCTGCACTCCAGCTACCGAATCGAGCACTACTAGAGCCGCATCACTTACGCTAAGGGCCGAAATGGCCTCGCCAACAAAATCTGGTGCCCCTGGCGTATCAAGCAAATTTATTTTGTTATCTTTGTATTCCACTGGAAGGAGTGAAGTGGATAATGATAGAGCACGGCGTTTTTCTTCGTCTTCAAAATCGGCGGTGGTGCTACCATCTTCCACTTTGCCCATGCGGTTAATCGCCCCCGTGTGAAACAATAAAGCCTCGCCAAGCATAGTCTTACCTGCACCACTATGCGAAACCATTGCAATGTTGCGGATATTTTCGCTACTGTACTCTTGCATTAGACAATGCCTCAACTTTTATTGTAGTAGGACAGAAAGTGATTCTAAGGGAACTAAGGGTCTTTGTCAAAGGAGCACTTCGAGCTCGGATGTAGGGCTGTGGAGTACAATGCGCCGCATGAATTTCCTCTTCTTGTTCATGGATGGTGTGGGATTGGGCAATAATGATCTCGAACACAATCCTCTCGTCAGTACAAAAGTTCCCAATTTAGAGAAACTGCTTGGCGGCAAAAAATTAGTGGCTGACAATGTCCCGCTTGAAAGTGAGCAGGCAAGCGTTATAGCCATTGACCCTAATTTGGAAGTGGAGGGACTCCCTCAATCTGCCACTGGGCAAGGGAGTTTGGTAACTGGCAAAAACATACCAAAACTGGTTGGCGAGCATTATGGCCCCAAACCGAACAAAGCTGTTCGGGTGATAATTGAAGAAGATAATTTATTTAGCACATTAACTAAGCGAGGATATCGCTCAGCTCTTTTGAACGCTTACCCCGAGGGCTTTTTTCAGGCAATAGACAGTGGCCGACGTCTTTTGTCGGCTATCCCGCTGGCAGTAAGCAGCGCTGGTATTGCGCTCAAAACAGCTGATGACTTAAATGCTGGTGAGGCTTTTTCGGTCGATTTTACGGGACGGGGTTGGCGCGACAGATTAGGCTATAAAGATTCTCCGATCATGAACGGCCGCGAAGCAGGCCGTAAATTGGCTGCTGTAGTGGAAAGTTACGATCTGGCCTTCTTTGAATTCTGGGTGAGCGATTACGCAGGCCATCATCAAGATCACGAGGCGGCCAAGGAGCTGTTAGAGAACTTTGATGCTGTGCTTGGCGGCTTGCTAGAGGTTTGGAATGACGATGAGGGATTAATTTTAATCACATCGGATCACGGCAATATGGAAGATCTTAGCAGCAGGAGACATACGGACAATCAGGTTCCAGCTCTGATCATCGGAGCAAAGGAAATGAGGGATCGATTTATCAAAGATCTAAAGGACCTGAGCGGTGTGACCCCAGCAATTCTGCAGTTTTATCCAGACAGGAATGAGGCCTATTAATTTGCCAGGGAAAAAAAGATTAGCAGCCGTAATAGGAGCATTCAGCTATAGCGGAAGTTACATTGCACGTGCCCTAATGGAAGAAGACTGGGATGTAGTCACGCTAACTCGCCGTCCAGACCGGCCACACCCCCTTCAGGGCAAGATTCCTGCTACAGATTTAGATTTCTCAAAGTTAGAAAAAATTAGTGATAACTTGCGAGGCGTGGATACTTTGGTAAACACGTACTGGGTGCGATTTAACCATCCTGGCTCCACCTTCGGCGAAGCCATAGCAAATACCTCGACCTTGCTGAAAGCAGCGAAGAAAGCGGGGGTTAGGCGTTTTGTTCATCTAAGCGTTAGCAATCCGGACATTAATTCAAAACTACCCTATTACCGTGGGAAAGCTGAGGTGGAGACAATAATCAAAGATAGCGGCCTGTCTTATTTGATTCTTCAGCCAACGCTTATCTTTGGCAAAGAAGAATTGCTTGTGAATAATATTGCCTGGCTGCTACGGCATTTACCGTTGTTTATTATCCCAGGAAAAGGTGATTATCGGTTGCAACCGATCCACGTAGAAGACTTGGCAAATGTGGCTGCGAATGGGGCGTCAAGTGATAATAATCAAGTGATTCCTGCTGCTGGCCCAGATATTTTGAGTTTCACAGATTTAATTCATTTCCTTTCCAAAGCTATGGGAAGCCGAACACGAATCCTATATGCTCATCCTCAAATTGCGTTAGGAATGGCAAAGGTTCTCAGCGTGGCTCTTCGAGATGTCCTGCTGACAAATGATGAACTAAGTGGGTTGATGGAAGAACGACTCTATGTGGGAGACGAGGTGGTGGGCACAACAGGCTTTAGAGAGTGGGCGTTAGAAAACGTGGAACTTCTAGGTAGGCAATACACGAATGAATTGCACCGCCACCACTCAATCTCCTAAGTTAATCTACAAATAGTTGTTAGTGGCGCTTATACTAGACAGGGCAGATGTCTAAGCCACTTATCTTTTTACCGGGTGATTCAAAGCCCTACATTTCGCCCTTGGAGCGTTTTCTTCCGCCAATACATCAGGGAGTAGTTGGCGATTGGCTTAAAAGGGAACTACCCACGGGCTCGTTAATTCTGGACCCTTTTGGTGCTTCCCCGCAATTAGCGGTAGAAGCTGCTCGCGCCGGATATCGGATTGCCATCGCTGCAAATAATCCGATTGCGCGCTTCTTAACACAGATGTTGGCCAAAGCGCCCAAGCAGGAACAATTTCAGAGCGGGTTAGCAGAATTAGCCAGTGCGCGAATTGGGGACGAACGCCTCGAACCGCACATCATCAATCTCTATATAAGTCGGTGTCCTGCTTGCGATGCACAAAGTTCAGCGCGGGCATTCATCTGGGCACGTGACGCTGACGCACCTCAAGCTAAAATAATCCATTGCGAGCACTGCGGGGAAAAAGGGGAACATCCCACAGATGCTGAAGACCTCGAAAGGGCTGCCAGTTTTCAAGCTGGAGGGCCTTATCGGGCTCGTGCGCTGGAGAGAATAGCAGCTCGTGGTACGCAAGACCGAGAGCACGCTGAAGAAGCGATTGACGCCTATTTGCCCAGGGCCGTATACGCTCTGTTTACAATACTAAATCGACTTGAAGGACTAACAGTAGCAGACGAAAAACGGGATTTGATCTTTGCATTGCTACTATCTGCGTTAGACCGCAGCAACACGCTTTGGACTTATCCCAGCGGACGTGCGCGACCAAAGCAGCTAAGCACTCCATCGATTTTCCGTGAACATAATATTTGGCTCGAATTAGAAGCGGCAATCGAGCTGTGGGAGCAAAACGCCCGGGATGTTAGTGTCGTTGCCTGGCCAGAAATGCCATCTAAAAATGGGGGCATTAGCTTGTTTGAAGGTCGCCTGCGAGATATGGCTAAGGGACTGGGGAAAGTAAAAATTGATGGAATCGTGGCTGCATTTCCTAGGCCAAATCAGGCTTATTGGACTCTTTCTGCCCTCTGGGCGGGCTGGCTGTGGGGGAGGGACGCGATTGGGGCCTTTGCCAAGGTTTTAAAGCGCAGGCGATATGACTGGGCGTGGCATACCGAGGCCCTTCAAGCTAGCCTCGGGCGGCTTTCTAGCCTAGTTCCGAAGGGAACGCCAATGTTTGGAATTATTGCGGAGGCTGAAGCTGGTTATAACAACGCCAGTATCACTGCTGCCAATCTTGCAGGTTTCAAAATCGAGGGCATGGCTTTCAGGCGAAAAACCGAGCATTTGCAGGTTCAATGGAGCAAAGGGCAAATCAGCGCAAACAAGGGATCTAGGGGCGACACAAGGAGAATACAGGAATCTGCCAGGGAAGTATTGCTCAGGCGTGGAGAACCAAGTCACTTCCTGCATTTGCAGTTAGCGGGTCTGCAGGAATTGGCCAAAGGACAAATCGCTCAGTTGCCCGACAATAATGCTGGAGATGTTTACACGAAAACAAGGGACACCTTGGAGGCTGGACTAAGGTTTGGCGAGGGTTTCCTGCGTTATGGAAACAGCGAACATTCTATTGAGTCGGGCAAGTGGTGGTTGGTGGATTCTGCTGATGCTCGCTCCCCTCTAGCAGATCGCTTGGAAATTGCGGTGGTGCGATACTTGATACGATACAGCGGCCAAAGAAAGGAGGAGCTTGATAGAGCGATTTGCTCAGTTTTCCCCGGATTGATCACGCCATCTCACGATTTATTAATGGCTACGTTAAGATCCTATGGAGAGCAAAATGAGCAGGGCAGATGGAATCTCAATGAGGCGGATAGACCAAGGGCGAGGCGCGACGATTTACAAATGATAAAAGGTCTATTGCTTAGTTTAGGTGAAAAGCTTGGCTATCGAGTCAATGATGACAAAGCGATTGTCTGGGTTGATGATGATGGCAGGGAAATCTATAGTTTCCGATTGATCGCTTCAGGGCTATTGGGCGATATATTTCAAGAAAGCACGAGGGGCGCCAATAAGAAATTTGTCGTTTTGCCTGGAGGGCGTAGCGGACTTGTAATGGCAAAAATGGCAGTTGACCCAAGACTAGCCCAGGCCATGGAAGCTGGATGGCGATTCCTGAAGTTCAGGCATGTACGCAGATTGGCTGAAAACCAATCGCTAACGAGAGAAAGTTTTGGCGAACTTTTAGAGATTGACCCACTCAGCGAGGACCACGGCCAAGCCCCCCTACTCTAGCACTTAACGCTCAATTGATATCACAGAACCGAGGCTGTTTACTACCAGATTCCAGGTTGAACCAATACTGCATTGCTGAAATACCTGTTCGGATGTGAATGAGTAAGTGTAGGTCTCACCGTCCACATTGAAGATACATTTATAGTTTTCTGTGCGTTCCCCGAAACGAGTATTCTCCTCGAGGGCTGGTTCAAACCAGCGAGGAGAAAAATCATTTCCTTCAACGCCGATTGTGGAAATTGGAACCCATTCTTGGGCAGAAAAGGTGCAGAAATCATCATAAATTTGATACTCGCAATCCTGAACCACTTCTGCAAATCCGCCTCCCGTTTCAACAGAGTAAGGGGTACCACAAACCTCATCATAGCTACCTGATACTGGAGCTTCACTCTGGATAGATCTTAGCTCTTCCGAGCAAGTCAAAAGTTCGGCGTCGGAGGGAATGCTGTCCAACCAATCCTCTCGCTCGACCAGCTCAAAAGAATCGATAGCAATTGAGCGCTGCCATTCAACGGCAGTAACAACGCCTGTCAGTTCACTACCGCGCAGGAAAACAAAATAAATCAGAGCGCAAAGGCTAAGCAAGATAATCCCACCAATTAGCAAGGCATTTGATTTGGGAGCCATTGTTTTTTTGCTTTTCCGTTGTTTAGCTGCGCTTTTTTTCTTTTGCACTTTGTGAGAAAGGGAATTGCCGCAATTAGAGCACTTGCGATTCGTATATGGATTGAGAGTGCTGCAATTGCTACACTCGATTGGCGCACCCATACCTTCTTTGAAGGCACCTACCAATCGGCCGGCCGAATCGCGGTGAAGTCCATCACTTAAATTGGAGCCACATTGTGAGCAATGTTCAGTTTTCGCGGGGTTGCGAGTGCCACAAAATGCACAATGAATATCTGCACCTGCTTTGGCGCGCTTGAGCTTTTCTTCATCTGTGAGCAATTTTTGGTGGCTACCTTGATAGAAAACCACATCCTTAGGCTGCGGTTTTCCGCAATTACCACAAGTAGCGATGGAGCCTAAGTTCTCGCCCTCACAATTCGGGCAAGTCCAATATAGTTCTACATAGCCGCGCTTCTTTTTTGCCATTTTGCCTGTCTCCAATTAAATTTTTGTCTTATGGAGTGGGAGAAGGAATCTCCGTTTCAGTGGGTGTAAGGGATGGTGAGAGTGTTTCAGAAGCCGTAGGGGTATCCGACAATACCAATGTTTCTGTTGCTGTGTTGCTAGCAGTGGACGTTTGGGTTGCGGTTGGCGTTTCGCTAAATGTAGCCGTTGCAGTGGCGGTAGGTGTTGAGGTAGGTGTGGGTGTTGGCAATTGAATATCCAGCAAAATAACGTGCTCGGCGAAGGTATCCCTAGTACTGTGCAATATCAGACGAAGGGACAATATACCGGAGTCTAGATCGGTTAAACCCCAAGTAAAAATCTTATCGGGATTTTCAACAGGATTATCTCTGCTGCGTAATTCCTCCCAATCCCAGGGATCGGGGTTTTCCCCGTAGGCGAATTCGAGCACATAGTGATCAAAGTATTGGTCTGAGTCCACTTGAGCAACAATGTCTAGCGGGCTGTTTGTGAGCGAATCACCATCGTCTGGAATAATTATGTTGACTACGGGACGAGGGTCCTTCTCGTCACAAGCTTCCTCTGGTGTAAAAAATATTGGCTCCTCAAATCCGCGGTCTTCTGCCCAATTGCGTCCAGTTGAAGTGTCTGTAAGCCATTCGATTGCCCAAGGATCCTGCACATTCATGGCGAAGATCTTTTCGGTAAATTCTGAGCATTGAGGAGAAGCGCGCAATCCTGTCCAAGTATCAATAAGCAAGTCCTGCCACAAATCTTCTTCTTTTGGTTCCGGAGGCTGGTCATCCGCAAAAAATTCGCGGTGCTCTCCAGAGCAGTGCTCTGAGGGCTCTGCTCCTGAGATCGAACAAATCACTTTTTCGACAATACCTTCTGGCCGCTCAAAGGCTTGCGGTTGGCCGTCTACAAGGTAATCGACGGCTTGTTGCATAAATTCTGCCCAAATGGGAGCTGCACCGCTCAGACCACTGGTGCCATCCATCGGGCTGAAATCGGGGTTGCCAACCCAGACCCCCACAGCCAAATCAGGCGTGAAACCCATAGTCCAATTGTCGCGAAAGTCATTCGTTGTGCCCGTTTTTGCTGCTGCCTGGAAAGGCAGGTTAAGAATGGAATTTGGGCCAAATGAGGGAATGCGCGCCTGGTTATCTGAAAGAATGGAGGAGATCAGAAAAGCGTGCTCTGGACGGATGACCTGATCAGCGGCACCATTTTCTGCCTCAAAAACGACTTCTCCGCCATGGTCGACGATTAGGCTAATCGCATAAGGGGTGACCAGATTGCCCTGATTAGCAAAGATGGCATAAGCGCCAGTGAGATCCAGGAGCTTCACTTCCCCACCGCCGAGGGTGAGGGAAAGGCCATAATCCGATTCATTCAAATCGGTTATGCCCATTCGGTGGGCAAAAGCAATTAGCCCTTCGGCTTCTTCGGTTTCAGGATCATCATATATGCCTACGAAATCCAAAACCTTTACTGCTGGAATATTGTAGGAGTTTGCTAAGGCGGTGCGCACAGTTACCGGTCCGTGATGGCGGTCATCATAATTTACTGGAACATATGGCTCACGAGGATCGTCTGGATTGCCCGAAGGGGGAAATTCAGACTCTACATCCCAGAGCAAGGTTGCCGGTGTCCAGCCCAACTCAAAGGCTGCTGTGTAAGTGAGAGGCTTGATTGAAGAGCCTGGTTGCCGGGGAGAAAGGGCCATGTTTATTTGGCCGTCAATATCTTCATTATAGAAATCCGCTGAACCTACCATCGCTAGGATTGCACCACTACTGGGATGAACAGCCACTAAGGCGCCACTACCAGCGTTTCGATCTGCAAGCAAAGCCACCTGTTGGCTCACGGTTTCCTGGGCCATCGATTGTAACTGAGGGTCGAGGGTGGTATGGACGGTAAATCCGGAGCGATAAATCGTTTGGGGATCAAATTGTTCTTCGAGCAATGCGCGAATGTAATGCACCCAATGTGGTTGAAGGATTTGAATATCTGGAGTGTTGAATTCGTAATCAAGCATGAACAACGCTGCTTCAGCTGCCAGGTCCAACCCCACACAGACCGTATCGGGATGATTGCTCACATAAATGCAGTTCTGCTCAACACTAAGTTCATGCATGGCACGGAGTACATCTTGCTGACGGAGCAAGGTTACTTCACTATTGCTGTAGATATCGTAGACGGAAGGGGCTTGCGGAAGACCAGCCAAAAATGAGGCCTGTGCAAGATCTAGCTCATTCGCAGAAGAGCTGAAATACGTTTCTGCAGCAGCTTGCACGCCATAGGCTAAATTGCCGTAATAAATCTCGTTGAGATAGAGTTCCAAAATTTCGTCTTTTTCATAGCGCCTTGTGATTTCTGCCGCCAGGATCGCTTCGCGTACCTTGCGTAAGTAAGAAATACTCGAGGCCTCTTCCGGATCTAGCAATAATATGCGGGCCAATTGTTGAGTGATGGTTGATGCCCCAGACACAACCTCACCGCTTGTGATGTTTTGGTAAAAAGCTCTTAGGATGGCAAAGGGACTAAAGCCTGGGTTTTCGTAAAACTCTTTGTCTTCTGTGGCAACAATGGCGGCGACCATAAAGGGAGAAATTTCTTCAAGAGGGACATAGGTGCGGCGTCCTGCGCTGGGATCTAAGATTTCGTAGAGCAAATTACCGTCAGCATCCAGGATACGCGTGGTTTCAAATTGGGAAGCCCGATTGCGCAAATCATCCACACTTGGTAATGAGGATGCAATCGCAGAGTACTGGAATAACGCAAAAGCTAATCCAAGTACACCAATCAAAATCAGGCTAAAGGCGGTGAGAATTAAACTTCGCAAGAAGCAACCTGACCGAGCGAAATTCATTCGCCCACGCAAGCGTTCAATAATTCTCTTGATTGGGCTTGTTTCATTAGCGTTTTCGGTTGACGACGATCCTGAGTAGGCCGCACCGCTTACCTGTGTGGCATCAATATCCCGTTCAGGAACGCGCTGGGGCAACGGCATGCCCAACGAATCCGTGGAAGGAGGTGAGGTTATGGGTGTATCTCCCAGTGGAGGAGGAGCAGGGGTAAATGAGAGGTCAAGCTCGCCAGGGTGAACGGTATCCGCTTCGTCTGGGGGGATTTCTTCTG
>Ga0315336_1005095_pt1 | contig 14726 bp, 14 predicted proteins | sample ASW5metaG_FD_204512 | JGI IMG/M metagenome (GOLD analysis project Ga0315336, IMG submission 204512) | Ammonia-oxidizing marine archaeal communities from Monterey Bay, California, United States - ASW #5 | ecosystem: Environmental > Aquatic > Marine > Intertidal zone | place: USA: California...
TTAAGAAAGCTTTTGATAGGCTAAGCGCGGCACACGACTTGGTTATAGTAGAGGGCGCGGGCGGGCTGTTGGTTCCAATATTGGAAAACTACTTAATGTCCGATCTGGCCTCCGACCTGGGTTTACCACTCGTTCTGGTCACCCGCCCCGGTCTGGGTACTCTGAACCACACTGCATTAACTGTCGCATCGGCAAAGTCGAGAGGGCTCGAAGTTATGGGTATAGTGATTAACAACTTCCCCTCAGAGCCCGGTCTAGCCGAGAAAACCAACCCCGCGCTCCTGTCCGAAATGACCAGACTTCCTATACTCGGAGTTTTACCAAGCGACCCCGGAATATCCGTCGAGGAAGGCCGTATAGGAACACTTAGGGAAAACGCTGGACTGAGTTTAGTCCCCGGCTTCGGGGGCGAATTCGACCCCGGCGAATTCCACTCCAGCCTAATATAGAAATCTTCTAAACTTCGTCTTTTACTTAATGCCTTAGCCTTTTTACTTTACTTCCCGCTTGAAGTTATGGAGTGCTTGTCGTCATTTCGACGAAGCGCTGTATCAACGCAGCAATAACTCTAACCATCCTAAAATAATCCTTATTTATCCTCTAGAAGGGCCTGATTACAAAGCACATTCTTACCCGTGGCTTTCAAATTCTTGACAGATGTCCTTGGTATGATATAAATACTGTGCGTTTTTGAGAGTTTAAGCCTAAACTTTCCAAATTGGTCACACATTAGAGCTAAAGTGTTTAGTATACGGCTAAGGATATAGGATGAGTAAACGGATAAAACTACTTTCACTGCCCGCTCTCACTGCGTTCGTTCTAGTGGGTTTTTATTTCTATAATGCTGAAAGCAGTGACAAAGGACCTGCCCAGCCTATTAGATTCAGCCACAAGATTCACGCCACCGAAGACAAGATTCCATGCGAGTACTGCCATAGCTTCGTAGATGTGTCGCCCAACCCCGGCATCCCATCAGTTAAAAAGTGTATGGGCTGCCATTCACAGATCGCAGGGCGCGACGTTGAATACGATTTCGACGGCACAACCATAAATATTCAACAAGAGATAGCCAAGGTAAGAGAATATTGGAATAATAAAGAGCCTATCCCCTGGATAAAAGTTACCTCGATGCCCCAATATGTGCATTTCACCCATAAAAGGCACATTCAGCGCGGTTTTGAGTGCGCGCAGTGTCACGGCGACGTGGCTCAGATGAACCAGGTTCACAACGTAAACAGACTGAATATGGGTTTTTGTATCCAGTGTCACACGGAGAACGCTGCGGATCACGTAGAGCTTACGCATTTAAAGGACTGTTTGACGTGTCACTATTAATCGGAGGAGTAGATGTCTCAGGATAATAAGGGCGGAATAAAGAGAAGGGACTTTCTTAAAATCATCGGCGTTGCCGGAGGCACGGCAGCCGTCGCGGGGGCCTGCTCCGACCCTGTCGAGCAGATTATCCCTTACGTCATACCCCCTGAAGGCATCATCCCGGGTATCCCCAACTGGTACGCGTCCACTTGCAGGGAATGCCCCGCTGGCTGCGGCATCGTCGTAAAGAACCGTGAAGGCCGCGTGATAAAAATAGAGGGAAATACTAAGAGTCCGATTAATTCGGGAGCAACTTGCGCGCGCGGACAGGCGTCGCTTCAGGGTCTCTACAACCCCGACCGTATACGCTCTCCGCTCTCGAGGAACGAAGAGGGCAAGCTTCAGCCCAAAGGCTGGGACGATGCCCAGAGCTCGCTTACAAAAGAAATAGAAAAGGTCAGGGGTACTGGCGGCAAGATAGCTTTCTTAACCAATAATATTTCAGGCACGCTAGGCGTTCTCATCCAGGATTGGGCGCAGGCGCTAGGCGGCGAACACTATACTTACGAGACATTTTCACACGAGCCCCTAAAAGAGGCCAACCGCATTTCCTTCGGTATAGACAGAATACCGACCTATAAAATAGAAGGCTGCGATTATCTCCTTTCTTTCGGAGCAGACTTTATAGAGACCTGGCTTTCGCCCGTTGAGTACACAAAAGAATTCAGCGTTATGCACAGCGTCAAAGACAAGTCCATAGGTAATTTCGTCTATGTGGACTCAAGGGCCTCGCTCACCGGAACGAACGCGGACGAGTGGGTATCCATTAAGCCCGGCACGGAAGGCATGCTGGCGTTAGGGATAGCGCACGTAATAGTAAAAGAGGGGCTTTCCTCAAGCCCGGCCGGAGCGCTCACGGGCCTTCTTAATAAATATCCGCCCGATAAAGTCTCATCGCTCACCGATGTCCCGGTTGATACAATAAAACAGATCGCCAGGGACTTCTCTTCGGCCGATCTCAGCCTGGCCATAGGTGGTGGAACAGCAGGAACCGCGACAAACGCGACGCAAACTCTTGTAGCAATAAACATACTTAATTACGTAGCCGGCAATATCGGCGAGACCGTTGATTTCGGCGACACGCTTACGCTATCCGACGCCAATTCATTTCAGGACATATCTTCACTCACGGACTCTATGGCAAACGGTGAGATCGGGCTTCTTTTCGTATTCGATACCAACCCGGTTTTTACACTGCCCAAGTCGCTCAAATTTAAAGAAGCGCTTGAAAAAGTGCCCGTCGTCGTGAGCTTCTCCAGCTTTATGGACGAAACTACAGAGATGGCTGACCTTATTCTCCCGGACAATACAACTATGGAGAGCTGGGGTGACTATACTCCCAGAGAAAGCGTGCACGGCTTGGTACAGCCGGTAATGACACCTGTATTTAACACCAGGAGCATCGGGGACGTCATCCTCAATGTAAGCGGCCAGGTGGAGGAGTTAAACGGCAGATTTACTCAAACTACATTTTACGACTATCTTAGGGACGCCTGGAAAGGAGTTTGGACAGGCTCCGGGGAAGGAGTAGGTTTCGATGAGTTCTGGAAAATCTCTCTTGAGCAGGGAGGCTACTATAAGGACGTAAGCCCCGTTACCGTTTCGCTTTCGGTCGCGGCGGCGGCTCTTGATTTACCTGAAGCGGTCATTGAGGGCGACGGCGAGTATTTCTTTGTGGCTTACCCGTCTTACAGGTACTACGACGGCAGGGGCGCCAATAAGCCCTGGCTTCAGGAGCTCCCTGAGGCTATCTCAACAGGGGTCTGGGACTCCTGGGTCGAGGTGCATCCCGATACCGCCAAAAAACTGGGCGTTAAGATCGGAGACTTCATCTCACTTGAATCACCTAACGGCAAAATTGAAACTCAGGTATACGTTTATGAGGGCATCAGGCCCGATACGCTTTCGGTAATGATAGGGCTGGGCCATACGGCCTACGGCAGGTACGCGAAAGACCGGGGAGTCAATCCGCTGGACTTACTGCCGGTCAAGACTGACGAGCTTTCAGGAGGATTCGCGTTCTTATCCACCAAAGTAAGCGCCGCCCCTACGGGCAAAGGAGCCCAATTCGTACAAACCCAGTACACTACCGAGCAGCACGACAGAAATATCGCGCTTGCGGTTCCGCTCAGCGAGCTTGAGAAAGGCATACATCACGAGGAGCATCACGAGCCCGATTTCTACCCGCCCTTAGAGTATCCCACTTACCGCTGGGGCATGGCGATAGATCTTCAGAAATGCGTAGCCTGCGGCTCGTGCGTAACGGCTTGTTACGCCGAGAACAACATCGCCTTTGTTGGGAAAGAAATGGTCGCCAAGAGGCGCGACATGGCGTGGATAAGGATCGAGAGGTATTTTGAAAAGACCGATACGGGCGCAGGGTTCAGAACGAGTTATCTCCCGATGCTCTGCCAGCATTGCGGAAACGCGCCGTGTGAGCCCGTATGTCCCGTGTTTGCGACTTATCACAATCCCGAAGGGCTTAACGGGATGATATACAACAGGTGCGTCGGTACCAGGTACTGCGCCAATAACTGCACTTATAAAGTAAGGAAATTCAACTGGTTTACGTATAAATGGCCCGAGCCCCTTAACTGGCAGCTCAATCCGGACGTCACTGTAAGGTCAAAGGGCGTGATGGAAAAATGCACCTTCTGTGTGCAGAGAATCAACCACGCCAGGGACCTGGCCAAGGATGACGGAAGAGGCATCCGGGACGGTGATTTCAAGGTAGCCTGCGAGCAGGCATGCCCCGCGGACGCTATCGTATTCGGAAACTTAAAGGACGAGGAGAGCAAAGCATCCAAACTCTCTCACGACGACAGGGGCTACAGAGTTCTTGAAGTCATAAACACGCAGCCCGCGATTACATATCTAAAAAAAGTGGTACGGGATAAGGCTTAATGAGCGAGCAATCAACTTTAACCTACGCAAGAGTCAATGAAGATGTCATAAGAATGCTTGACAAGCCCACTGTTAAGTGGCTTGCGCTATTCTTGCCAACGCTTGGTTTTGTAGGTTTCGGACTTTTTTGTTTTATGCATCAGGTCTACACGGGTCTTGGAGTCGCCGGTTACAGACACCCCGTATTTTGGGGCGTTTATATTACCGACTTCGTTTTCTGGGTAGGTATCGCTCACTCGGGAACCCTGATTTCAGCAATACTGTTTTTATTCCGGGCCAATTTCAGAATGTCGATTTACAGGATCGCGGAGGCTATGACCGTGTTCGCGGTTCTTACGGCTGGGCTCTTTCCCATTATCCACCTCGGTCGGCCCTGGAACTTCTACTGGCTGTTCCCGTATCCCAACCAGAGGGAGCTATGGGTTAACTTTAAGTCTCCGCTGCTCTGGGACGTATTCGCGGTAAGCACATATCTTACGGTCAGCTCTCTATTCTTCATCGTAGGGATGATCCCCGATGTAGCGGCCATAAGGGACAAGGTTACGGAAAAACCCCGCAAGATCCTCTATTCGGTGCTCTCTTTAGGCTGGAAAGGCTCTAACTGGGAGTGGCTCCACTACACCAGGGCATACCTCTTTTTCGCCGCGTTCGCCACGCCCCTTGTTCTTTCAGTGCACAGCGTCGTATCATGGGACTTCGCAATGTCCAACCTCCCCGGCTGGCACACAACGATTTTCGCGCCTTACTTTGTCGCGGGCGCCATTTTCTCCGGCCTTGGGATGGTAATCACCCTTACGGTGCCGATAAGAAAAATATTTCACTTAGAAGAATACATTACGCTTGATAACTACGACGGCATGGCCAAGCTCATAATTCTCACCTCGGGTATCGTCGGCTACGCTTACGGCGTCGAATTTTTCATGGCCTGGTACAGCGGAAGCCCCTATGAGTGGGGTCAGTTCTACTACAGGGTTACCGGTCAGTACGCTATCTTTTACTGGATTATGGTCGTCTGCAACGTCCTCATCCCGCTTCCGCTATGGTTTAAGGCGGTTCGGAGGAACATTAAAGCTCTATTTATCATATCCATTTTTATCAATATCGGCATGTGGTTCGAGAGGTTCAATATCATCGTTATTTCGCTCTCCCAGGGTTTTGACCCTGCGGCGTGGGGAATATATATGCCTTCATGGGTCGAGATAGGTATCACCGTAGGCAGCTTCGCGTGGTTCTTTATGTTCTTCCTGATTTTTATAAAGACCCTTCCCGCTGTGTCGATTGCCGAGATGAAGGAGATACTGCCTGTGCCCAACAAAGGAGGCATCGGAGAAAGCGGAGGCCATGGAGGCTAAAACATAATGAAAGACAATCAAGGTGTTTTAGGGATTTTCTCATATGTGGACGTCACCGTTGATACGGTAAAGAAGCTCAAACGCGCCGGTTTCTTAAAGCTCCGCGTGTTTTCACCGGTACCCAATCACGAGATAGAAGAAGTGATGGACGAGCCGGAAAGCATCGTGCGTTTCTTTACACTCTTCGGCGCTATGCTGGGCGCGGCCTGCGGAGTGGGATTTACGGTGCTCACTTCATCGGACTGGCCCATACAGGTAAGCGCCAAGCCTATCGTCTCTCTGCCGCCATTCATGGTTATTATTTTCGAGCTTACTATCTTGATGGGAGCTCTCGCTACTCTTCTCGGACTGCTGGTAAATTCGAGGCTCAGGCGCAACGCGCCCAGGAGCATGTATGACCCCAGGTTCTCCGAGGATAAATTCGGCGTAATGGTCACTTGTGATAAAGAACACGTAAAAGCAGTGGAAGATATCCTAAGCTCCCAGGGGGCTGAGGAGATTAAGTTTGACGGAGTATGACCGCGCAATCTGCCGTCAGGAGGTAAAACGGGATTGTTTTCAATGAATAAGAAATATTATCTGCTTCTAATACCGGTTTTGAGCATTTTGGGCTCTGTAAAGGCGGGTGCGTTCCCATGGAATTTCGATATGTGGATACAGCCCTCTATAATGCCGTACGAGGAGCCTGTCGTATACCCTCAGCTTTCCGTATCCACTCAGGGTCTAAGGATAAAGCCGCTTCCGAGGGAAGATTTCGAAAACATGACGGTAAACCCCGTGCCCGATACTGAAAAATCATTGGCTAAGGGCGAGCAGGTATACGATACATTCTGTTATGTATGCCACGGCCCCGAGGGCAAAGGCGACGGTCCCGTGATAAAAAGAGGGTTCTATCCACTTAACCTTACCGCTCCGGGGGTAATGGGGAGGACTGACGGATATATCTACGCATACATACGCTACGGCGGAAAAGTGATGATGCCCAGTTACCGTGAGAGCATAACTTCTGAGAACGCGTGGGATGTAGTGAACTATGTGCGGAAGCTTCAGGGCAATCCTGAGCCCCCGCCCGAAACACCTGCCGACACGCCTGTGGATGACAATACAGCCGAGGAGAGTACCCAGTAATATGGATGAGCAAATAAGAGACGAAATATTAGCTAAAAGATCTCGGATACCTTCATCGGCCATCTACTTCTTTTTAATTCTGGGCGTTATAGGTTTCGGAACCTTCGCTTATCAGGCTTTTAGCTCAAGTCCAGGGGCGGCCTGGGAGATATTCCTTGTGAATTTCCTGTTCTGGACCGGAATAGCTCAGGCTGGTATCGTGTTTTCATGCATACTCCGCATCACTAACGCAAGGTGGGCGAGACCGCTTCTCCGTATTAGCGAAGGGCTGGGCTCGTTTATCCCTATCTCCCTGGTACTGCTTCTGTTGGTATTTGTCGGAAGAGACTACATACTCCCTTACGCTACCGAGCATTACCACGCCCCTAAAGACGTATGGCTTAATATGAAATTCGTATTCGGACGAAACGTAATCGGCTTCCTGATACTCATGATCCTTAGCTTGTTCTACCTCTATTATTCGCTCAGGCAAGACCTGGGAGGCGTCGGCGATAAACTCACGGGCCTGCCTGCGTGGATAGCCTCGGGCTGGTCGGGAGAGGACGAGAGAAAGAGGGTATGGCTCAAGCTTGGCAAATTCGCGCCCGCAGTAATAATTTTCTATGCCCTCGCGCTCAGCTTCTTTGCCTGGGATTTCATAATGTCGCTCGACCCTCACTGGTTCAGCACGCTGTTCGGCCCCTATTACTTTATGGGAAGCTTCATTGCCTCGATAGGCACTACGATAATTCTTTCGGTAATGCTGAGGCGGAGGCTCGGGCTCGAAGAATATCTGGACGACAAGAAGTACCACGATATAGGCAAGATACTTCAGGGCTTTTCACTGTTCTGGGTATACCTGTTCTTCTCTCAGCTCCTGCCCATATGGTATGCCAACATGCCCGAAGAAACCGGCTTTGTTATTCATCGCGTAAAAGATGAGCCTTTCCGCACACTCTCTTGGATAGTGCTGACCTGCTGCTTTATTTTCCCGTTTGCGGCCTTAATGCCCAGAACGAATAAGATTATTAAGCCGATCCTTGTTTTCATAGCATCTGTCTCCTTAATCGGTTTTTGGCTTGATAAGTATGTTCTTATAATTCCTTCTCTTTCCGATGCCATAAATATAGGCATAATACAGATACTGATTACTCTTGGTTTCTTGGGTGCTTTTATATTCACTTTCCTCCTGTTTATGAGAGCCTTCCCGTCTATACCTGTCGGAGACCCGTTCTTCGGGGGTAAATCTTCAGGGGAACACCCAACTGAAACAGATATGGTATAAAGCGTTTTTGGAATGAATAAGTGCTATAATAAGGCGTAAGGAGAACAATTATGGACGAAAAACACCTGGATGTAACTGTACAAATAGTAGTGGCCGCCGTTTGCCTGGGTGTTGCGAGCTTCATAGGTCTTATAGCCACGGTTGCGTTCTTAGGCCCTCAGATCGCCCCGCTCATGAACAAGCTCCCCTGGTAGTTGTTTTCTACACGGCACTCACTGTCCCTACTATTCCGGCATCCCACGGCTTTCTATCTTTAATATCCCGCTTCAAAAATCGAGTAAAAATATATTTTATCGACAAGTAACTATCTTTAGAGTTACAATTGTACAATTCCACATCAAAGAACTTAGGAGGACGTTATGCCCAGAGCAAAAACAACCGCTTCAAAAACTAAAGCGAGACCCAGGACTTCCAGTAAAAAGTCCGCTCTCGATCTAAAGAACATCCTTTATGAAAAGAAAAGAAAGGTAGCGTACATTACGATTAACCGCCCCGAGACCCGTAACGCGCTCAACACGCAGACGCGCGAAGAGCTCGCTCAGGCCATGGAAGACGCGTGGCTTGACGACAAAGTAGGCGTCATAGTTCTCACAGGGGCGGGCGGAAAGGCATTTTCAGCCGGAGGCGACCTCTCCTGGATACCGGACCCCAAGAAAAAGGTCGATGCCAAGTTCATGCTCGTTCACTACAGGTTAGCTACGGCAATGCGCAGCTGCGGCAAGCCCATCATAGCGCGCGTGGACGGCTACTGCATCGGCGGAGGAAACGAGCTCAACATGCTCTGCGACCTCACCATCGCTTCTGACACGTCGATATTCGGCCAGGCGGGCCCGCTCGTCGGGAGCGCCCCCATCTGGTACGGGCTCCAGCAGCTCCAGCACTCGGTCGGGGACAAGAAGGCGAGAGAGATAGTGTATCTCTGCGAGCGCTACACGGCGGAGCAGGCAGCCGATATGGGCTGGGTCAACAAGGTCGTGCCCAAGGCTGATTTAGATAAAGAAGTGGACGCCTGGTGCAAGAGCCTCCTTCAAAAGTCGAGGCAATCGCTCAGGATCGCGAAACTCCAGATTAATTTCGCCTCCGACATGGCGCATCCGCAGATAACCCACGGGCTTGAGCTCGCCAGATTCTTTATGAAAGCCCCCGAGATGGTAGAGGGCGCAAACGCTTTCATGGAAAAACGGAAGCCCGATTTCTGGGGCGTCGGTTAATTGTTCGTTTCGGTTAAATAGCAAAACCCATAACTTGAACTACAATCAAAGTACAGGAGTGTTTTATGTCTAAAGACGCTGAGATTAACTTTATCGTAAAGCTTGACGCTCAGGACAGCCCTGATGAGATTCTATGGAGCGCGAGCGAAGCCGATTTCGACGGCTTTAAGCCCTGCGACTCGCTTATGCTCTCCATTTGGGACAGGGATCAAAAAAATACTATGAGCATCGACATCTGGACCAAGGAGATGGAGGTCGGCGAGATGAACGCCCATTTTTACTATACGATTATGAAGATGGCCGACACTTATCAGAGAGCCACGAACAACGAGGAGCTCTCCCAAATGTTCAGGGACTTCGCCAATGATTTCGCGAGCAAAGTAGAGGATTTCGCCACAAAAGAGGACTGATCGGACGCCGTACGTTTATCTAGAACGCCGGCATTACTTCCCGGGCGAATAGTTTGAGCGTATCGTGGTTCATTATGTCAGAGAAGAATATCGAGTACTTCGTAATCCCTTTCTCTTCGTTTTGCTTTATCTTCTCTATGCACTGCTCAGGAGTGCCCACTATGCCGAAGCTCTCTACATCGCCGAAAAATCCGTATCGCTTCTGCGCTTTCGGGAGCTTTACAGCAAGCTCCTCCTCGTCCCTGGCCAATACGCACACGGTCTGCTGAGATATCCCGATTTCGTTTATATCCCGCCCCACGTCCTCACAGTGTTTCTTTAAAACCTCAAGCTTATGGTCGTATTCCTCCGCGTGCGTGGCGGGGCAATTCCACTCGTCCGCAAGCTCCGCTACCAGCCGGAGCATGTACTTCTCTCCCGCCCCTCCGACCATTATAGGCGGGTGCGGTTTCTGAAGCGGCTTAGGGTTGCAGTACGCTTCCTCTATCCTGTAATGCATTCCCTCAAAACTTGGCTTTTCCTCGGTCCACATAGCCCTTATTATCCTAATGGCCTCGCCCAGCTGCTCCAATCTGGTGCGGTTGTCGGGGTAGGGGTATCCGTAAGCCCTGTACTCGGGCTCGAACCATCCGGCCCCCAGCGCAAGCTCGAGCCTGCCCCCGCTTATTACGTCGAGCGTGGCCCCCATTTTCGCCAGCAGCGCGGGAGGCCTGAAGGAGTTGCAGAGCACCATCGTGCCTATTTTTATCCTCTCCGTAGCCTCAGCAAGCGCCGTCATCAGCGTCCACGCCTCGTATATATCCATCTCGATCGCGCCCATGCCGAGCACGTGGTCGTAGAGCCACACCGAGTGGTATCCCAGCTCATCGCACAGCTGTGCTGTCTCCCGTATCTGAGAGTATTCTATCTTCTGCTGCCTCAGCATCACGCCGAAATCAATTCTGCTCATGTCATTAGTCCTTCCCTATATTTTGTATTCAGGTGAATCACTTTAACAGAACGCCGTCTTCTATTCAAATCCTTTGTTAGTATGTTTTGTCAGAGCGTTTGACACGCCCGCGTATATGCTATAACTTATGAGGCTTCTAAAGAAATCAACGGAGGTTTTATCAATATGAATTCAGCGATTTTAACAGCGGGCTTAAACAGGAATCTATTCACCATGCTACTTGTACCGCTTATGCTGCTGTCGTTTGTCCTTACGCTTAATCAGGCGGGAGCCGCGGAGGACGGCGAGTCAAAGGGCAAGCAGGCGCAGACGGAAAAGTCAGGTGCTAAAAAGCAGGACACAAAAAAATCAGGTGGAGGTAATCCAGTGGTATTAATGAAAACATCCAAAGGCGATATAACGATCGAGCTTGACCAGGAAAACGCCCCGATCTCGGTAGAGAATTTTCTGGGCTATGTAAACGACGGGTTTTATAACGACACGATTTTCCACCGCGTAATCAACAATTTCATGGTTCAGGGCGGCGGTATATCTAAAGAAATGCAGCAGAAACCCACTAAAGCGCCTATCAAGAACGAGGCTGACAACGGCCTTAAAAACGACAGGGGTACTATAGCCATGGCGCGCACAGGCGAAGTGAACAGCGCGACCTCCCAGTTCTTTATCAATCACGTGAACAACGATTTTCTAAATCACGGCACCAGGGACTTCGGATACGCCGTGTTCGGCAAAGTAGTTGACGGTATGGACGTTGTGGACGCGATTGCTGAAGTCAAAGTCGGCCAGGGCGACGTCCCCACGGAAACCGTCCTCATCGAATCCGTCACCGTCGTGGAATAGGTTAAAAGAGTAAAATTAGATATGGGTAAGTGTGTATTCGTTTCTGCTTAGTGCCGTGGACTGACCGAAAATAAATTCTCGTTCTTACTCACAAAACTCCCCTGAAACTCCTCCTGTGTATGGGGCAGGGGCCGTATTCCGCAATCGCTTCCAGGTGCTCTTTTGTGGGATAGCCTTTGTGTTTTTTAAAGTTATAAGCGGGGTACATGACGTGGTACTTTTCCATTATATAGTCCCTCATCACCTTAGCCAGTACTGATGCCGCGGCGATTGACCCGCACTTCGAGTCTCCTTTTATCACGGTTTCCTGGGGCATAAGCAAAGAGGTTTTCTGATTGCCGTCAATGAGCAGATAGTTTGGCTTGTCACTCAGGTTATTGACCGACTTTTCCATCGCTAAAAGCGCGGCCCTCAGTATGTTTATTCTGTCAATATCTTCAGGCTCGACAATACCCACAGCCAGGCATACGGCATATCTTCTGATGTCTATCAAAATCTTTTTCCTGCGTCCTTCCGAGAGCTTCTTGGAGTCGTTTAGTCCGTTAATTACGCAGTCCTTCGGGAGTATTACACAGGCCGCCACCACAGGGCCCGCAAGCGGTCCTCTTCCTACCTCGTCCACACCCGCGGGTATCTTCCCTCTTGTCCATAACTCGTTTTCAATTGAGAGGTCAGGCGGACTCAAGCATTAAACCTCCATCCGTTTTATGTCCTCCTTTTCCAAAGGAGGACTGTTTCAGCAACCAGGGAACAGAACTACCCCTCATCAACGTCTCGTTTATTTATAACAATATCCAACTCAATTACCGAAATCAAAACAGGGGAAACTTATCGTCATTGCGAGGCTCCAAAGGAGCCGCGGCAATCTCTGGCAATTCATCTTCAATCTAACATTATTGTCATTCCTGTGAAGACAGGAATCTATTTAATTCCTTCCCCCTTGAGGGGGAACTGTTTCGAGCGAGTAAGGAACAGGACCATCTACATCAAAGCCGTATTCGCAAAATTATTTACTGCTCGATTTCTCTGAAACCGGAATAATTAAGGATGGGGGTGAGAAATAAACCCGCGCACACCGAGCTTGTCGAAGTGTGCTCCGTATCCGTCAGCCTATAAGGCCATAACCCGAAACAACATCTTTTAGCTCCTCAAAGTGTTCAGGTGACATCTCACAGAGCGGATAACGGTACTCGTACTTTATCTTGTCCATCATGCTGAGCGCCGCCTTTACTGGGATCGGGTTTGTCTCTATAAATAACGCTTCGTTCAGAGGCAGGAGCTTATAGTGCAGGTCCCTCGCTTTCTCAAATTCGCCGTTAATAAATGTATCATAAAGCGCAGCCACGTCCGCCGGCATTACATTCGCCGTAACGGTGATAAATCCTTTTGCGCCCACTGCCATTAACGGAAAATTAAGCGCGTCTTCTCCCGATAGCACTATAAAATCCTCTCCGCAGAGGTGGATGATCTTACTTGCCTGCGGTATAGAGCCCGAAGCTTCTTTTACCCCGACGATGTTCTTACACTCAGAGGCCAGTCTCGCCACGGTTTCGGGAGCCATGTTTACCCCCGCGCGGCCCGGAATATTGTAGAGAATTAGCGGGATATCCACATGAGCCGCAATGTTCTTGAAGTGAAGATAAAGCCCTTCCTGTGTCGGTTTGTTGTAATAAGGGACTACCAGTAGAGCGGCGTCGGATCCCGCCTGCTCCGCAAATCTCGTCAGTCTGATTGCTTCTTTTGTGCTGTTCGAGCCAGTCCCGGCTATAACGGGCACTCTCTTATTTACGGTTTTTACGGTCAGCTCGATTACGTGCTCGTGTTCTTCATGCGAGAGGGTAGGGGACTCACCCGTAGTTCCACAAGGGACGATACCGTGCGTACCGTTCTCAATCTGGAACTCTATCAGATTTATGAGCGCCTGTTCGTCTATTTTACCGTTGTTAAACGGCGTTACTATTGCGACAAGAGAGCCGTGAATCATGTGCCGACCTCCTTAGTCTGGCTGCACATCGAATATTTTTAAGACCGTTCATCATATTTCAGTTCCGGGGTGTAGAAAGAAAAACTAACATACCTTCTAGATGCTTAGGTGTGTGCTGCGTGTACAAATTCTGGCGGCAGCTATTAAAAGCTGCCTACCCTTGCCCCGCATTCAGGGCAGTATTTACTATCGCTAATTATACTGCTGCCGCACTTGGTGCATAAAATATGTTCGATGTCCTGAGCGGTTCTATTTAATTCCTTTGAATTATGAAGTGCCTGGTTAACTTCTTTTTCCAAGCTCGCGTAATACGGAGCCGTCGCTTTGGAAAACTCGATGATATCCTCTTTTCCCGGGCAGGTAATAGATATTTTCCCTTCAGCACTCTCGAATTCATAAAAAATCTGCGTGATCTCGTGAAGCGGAATATCTCGGAATCTTTTAAAACTTGAGGAGTTTCTCGCGATAATAATCCTCTCATCAGTCAATATGAACCAGGAATTAAAGTACGTGTTGCTATCCATCCACCGGGGCGCTTTGTACATAGCCCTGTAATCGAGGATTGTAAATAATATCTCCTCGTTCTCGTTCAGGTATTTGTCGAGTCCTTTTTGAATCTTCTCAGGAAGCTCGGTGTAATTACCGGTAACGAGGTTATTTATAAAGCTCTTTACAACGCTTCCTAACGCCATTACAAGTGTTCTCCTATTAATAACTCGGCAATTTGCACCGCGTTAAGCGCGGCGCCTTTCCTGAGCTGGTCCCCTACTACCCAAAAGCTAAGCCCCGCCGGTACCGTATAATCTTCCCTGATTCTCCCCACTATACAATCGTCCTTTCCCGAAGCGTCTATAGGCATAGGGTATTTCAGGCTCTGGGGCTCGTCCACCACCTTTACGCCCGGGAACCTCTCAAGAGCTTCTCTTGCCTCCGCTACCGAGATTCTTTTCTCCGTTTCAATATTGACCGCCACCGAGTGCGCCCTGAACACCGGCACCCTGACCGTAGTAGCCGTAAGAGCTATAGAATCGTCTTCCAGTATTTTACGCGTTTCGTTGTGGAGCTTCATTTCCTCTTTCGTATATCCGTTTTCCGTAAAGCTGTCTATCTGCGGCAGCAGGTTAAATGCTATCTGGTGCGGGAACGTCTCGGCTTCTATACTCTCCTCGTTCACCCAAGCGAGTGTCTGTGCGCGGAGCTCCTCTATCGCCTGCGCTCCGGCTCCCGATACCGCCTGATAGCTTGCCGCCACCACTCTTTTTATGCGTCCTATGTCGTGAAGCGGTTTTAACGCCATCACTGTGACAGCG
>Ga0315336_1005096_pt1 | contig 14726 bp, 5 predicted proteins | sample ASW5metaG_FD_204512 | JGI IMG/M metagenome (GOLD analysis project Ga0315336, IMG submission 204512) | Ammonia-oxidizing marine archaeal communities from Monterey Bay, California, United States - ASW #5 | ecosystem: Environmental > Aquatic > Marine > Intertidal zone | place: USA: California...
AATGCCGGTGCCGTCGATCTGGAGTTGACCGCTCAGACAACCCATTCCCACCGATGGCGAGGCAAACGCCCACCACCCTGTCTGCGAGACGCTGCCGGCCAGATAGCTGGTCTCGAAGTTGGCGGATTCCTTCTCCACCCAGAATCCGACGTTGGGGTCGTAGTGGTAGAGGCCCAGTCCCGTCATGTCGCGAATACTGGAGTTCTGAGCGACGTTGACGCGCCATACGGCGGCGCGGTTGAGATCCAGTGAATGGTCGCCGGCCTGGGCGCCTCCCAGGTACATCGCAAAATGTAGATCGATGGACTCGGGTTCTTCGGTGGAAAATCTGGCCCCCTGGAGCTCGGGCGGCGCGAGGGACCCGGGTTCGCTCCAGGCATAGGTCACCTCGATGGCGCCGGTGGGCATGGCCGCATTCTGAAGCCACGCGCCGCCGGGAAATGCCAGCGACCAGGTGTCGGCGCGCGCGATCGCGCCGCCCAGGTCGTTGCGGTGGATCACCCCCGTCTGAAGGGGGTCGATCGTGAACTGGGCACCGCCGCCGCGGTCTCCACGCAGGTCGACCATTGCGTAGCTCGGAGTGTGGTCTGGACTGAAAACAGAGACCAGCACCTCCCCATTTGGCACATCCTGGAAGGCTGCAAAACCAGCGGCGTCGGTTTCGGAGATCAGACCGGAAACGCTCACCGTCGCTGGGACAATGGGCAGATCTCCGGAAGATCTCACCGACACTCCGAAGCTCGCAAGCCCCTTTTCGGGCACCTTGGTGTTTGCGCGATCGGCTATCTCATCTTTGGTGATCAGGAAGCATCCCGCCACGGCCGGCAGAGCAACCCATGCGACCCATCGAAAACAACGCGGCAACCAGACTCCAGTCCGGCTCATTCTAGCGTGTTTTTCGCCCCACCGATCCACACATCCACAGGGGCTGCAGCCCGACCGTCCACCACGAGCTCCACTCGGTGCATTCCCGAGGTCAAAGGCAGCCACAGCGCCTCGAAGGGTCGCGTCACCGAGGCCACCAACTCGCCGTCCACCCTCCACTCCGCATTTCGGGCGCCGGCGGGGGTATTCGCGCGGAGAGGAACCCTCTGACGTTCGGCCGGAATCCTGGGATCGACGTAGAAAGTCGCCCCGGCACCCGGAGAGGCGATGGCGGTGCTGCCATCGGATGTGCACCCGGCAGAGGGTTCAGATTCCGCTGCCCATGCGGCGAATTCCGAGGGCCAGGAAATGGCGCAGGAGTCGGTGTGCCAGTCGCAGTCGTGGGTCGAGGTGGCGAGCCACTCATCCACAACAGTCGGGCAATGGCGTCCCGCCGCGAGGCCGCTGAGTGCACAAATCGGAGTGCGTTCGACGCCCTGCGGATCGGCGAATGGCGTAGACCAACCGTTCGTCACGCGGTCCATGATGTCTGCCCAGAGGGGTCCGGCGCCGGTCACGCCACTCACATCTCCCATGGGTCGTCCATCGAAATTCCCAACCCAGACCCCGACGGCCCACTCGCCGGTGTAGCCGACAGTCCAGTTGTCCCGAAAACCCGTAGAGGTGCCGGTCTTTGCCGCGACAGGGTACTCGCGCTCCAGAGGGCCGTATCGCCCAAACGCCTGCAACCGCGCGACCGGATCAGAGAGAATATCGGTCACCCACCACGCGGCGGCGGGCTCCAGAAAACGAGTCCCATCCCCGACTGTTGTGGACTCCAGACTCCGTATTGGCCGGAGAATCCCGCCGCGAGCGAGGCCCGCATAGGCGTTGGTGAGTTGGTCGAGAGACACCTCGGCGTCCCCAAGGATGAGGCCGAGACCGTAGTGGGCCGGTCGCTCGGGCGGACCGAGGCCAATTTCGTGGAGGCGATCCATGAGAGTCGACACGCCGACTTGCTCGAGGAGGACGACCGCCGGCACATTGAAGCTGCACGCCAGCGCCTCTCTCGCCCGCACCGGACCGTGAAACCGGCCGCTGTAGTTCTGCGGAGTCCAGGTTCCATGGGACGTGCGGTAGGCCTTCGGGATGTCCGCAAGCACATCGGCGGGCGTGGCTCCAGATTCAAATGCCAGTCCATAGAGAAACGGTTTGAGCGTGCTGCCCGGGCTCCGAGGCGCCCGCGCCCCGTCGACCTGACCGTCCTCGGCCCACAGATCGCCAGACCCGACCCAGGCCCGAACCGCTCCGGTCTCGACGTCGAGCACCACGACAGCGGCGTGATCGACATCCTTGTTGACCAACTCGGCCAGGTGTTTGTCGACCAGATCCTCGACATCCCGCTGCAATTTGCCGTCCAGCGTGGAGCGGATCTCCGACGCTTCCGGGCTCTCGGCGAGCAAGCGCATCGCGAAGTGGTGAGCGACCCGCTCGCGGTGAGGCGTCCGCAGCTCGAGGGGTTCGCGCTTTGCCTCTTCGGCGGCTTCGGCCGACAAGCGTCCGGTGATCACCATGCGATCCAACACCCGGTCTCGGGCCTGCGAAGCGATCCTCCGACTCTTGTGCGGGTGCAGCCGTGACGGCGCTGGAAGCAGGCCGACCAGCGTTGCGGCCTCCGAGAGAGACAGGCCGGCGGCGGATTCGTCGAATGTGGCCCTGGCGGCGGCTTCGATTCCCCAGGCGTTGGCGCCGAAGTAGGCGCGATTCAGATACCATGTGAGGATTTCGTCCTTCTCCAGGTGGTATTCGAGGCGCAGCGTTCTGGCGGCCTCGACGCCCTTACCGATCAAACCCGGTGGGCGTCCCGCCAGAAGCCGTGCCGTTTGCTGGCTGATGGTGCTCCCTCCCTGGACCGTCCGTCCGGCGCGAGCGTTCACCCACAACGCCCGCGCAACGGCGCGGTGATCGATGCCGAAGTGGTCCTCGAATCGATCGTCCTCCGCCGCGAGAAGGGCATCGACAACCACCGGCGCGACTTCGTCGAGCTCCACCCAGGCGCCGCGGCCGCGGTTGGGCCTGACCTGCTCGGCGAGCACGACCCCGTCCCGGTCGACGACTACACGCGTGCTGAGGTCCTCGAACCAGGAATCCGAGAGCGGCCAAACCAGTGCGACCGACGCCAGAACGGCGGCGACGACGGCCACGGCGGTGCTATTGCGAAGCGACTTCTTCATCACCCGCGCCCACGGTAAAGCGACCGGCGGCGGTCCGGCCAAAATTCTCCGGCTCGTACATCTCTTCGGCAGTCGCCGGCGGATGGTCGTAGGAGCCTGGGGTCGTCGCCCGGGCCACATACCGGTAGATGTGGATGCCTGGTGGCATGTAATCCGCGTACAACCTGACTTCGTCGTCGGCGATTTCCGAGTGATCGAAGACCCAACTACCCCCATACTCGGGCAATTCGGCCGTTCCAGAAGACGGCGGTGGAGCCTGGACGGGCGCCCGGGAGGTCGTCGCGAAGCTGTTGTTCACCGCCTCGAGCCCCGCGGGAAGCGGATCGACAATGGCCACATCGTGCCGAACGACGGGGGTGACGACGCGAATCGTCACCCGCAACAGCTCGCCGCCCTCGATGACCCCGTCACCGTCCCCATCGACCACCTCGATGTTTCGGACCACTGTAAAGCCCTCGTCTCGGGCCTCGACCTTTTTAGGGACGTAGCGAAGGCGGGCCTCGTAGTACATGCGCCCTCCACCAGAGGTCAGCTTCAGGGGGCCGTTCTTCAGATCCGCCATGTCGATCCGGAGCTGAACAGACTCTGGGATTCGACGCGACGCGTGCAGCAGCTCGTCCCCAGCCAGGTTCGCGGTGATCTGAATCTCGTCTCCGGGCGACTCATACGCCTTGCTGTACGCCGAGAGTGCCGCAAAGACACCCGCGGTTGCTCGGGTGTTGTGCCAGCGACCGTGCACCCTTGATCCGGCCAGATGGGTCGCCAGCTTCGGCGCGAGCACGTGCTCTCCGCCGAGAAAGATCAACGCCTCGAGAGACGCCGCTGTGGAGAGGTCATCGGACCCCCACAATCGCGACCACCGACTGCCGGTGTTCTCCTTGATGGAGGCCGATGTCGGCTCGATATAGGCCCGAGAAGCAATGGTCTGGGCCAGTTCTCCCGTGCGTGTGTCCGCTCCGGTGGTGCGCGCGATTGCCTCCAGCACCGAGGCGGTTCCCAGGATGGAGAGATCTCGCCGTTGTTCGTAGATTTTCGAGTTATGGCCGGCGTCTCCGTGTCCGGCCCTGGCAAGGGCGACGGCGACATAGGCCCTGGCGGACAGCGAAACCAGGGGATCCCACTTGGTCATGTGCTTTCCGTTCAGCACCTCGCGCAGGAATCGCGCGTGGGCCTCGAGCTGCTTGTCGTCCACCTCGAATCCGGACTCCTTGGAGCGACCCATGAACTCGACCACATAGGCGGTGCCCATCACGGAGACGTAGTGGGATCCCGGCCAATAGGAGGCCCCGCCGCTGGAGTGCTGGAACCTGCTCAGCTGCCGAAGTGCCCCTTCGACATTGCTCTTCAGGTCGGCCTCGGCGACCGAGATTCCGGCCGCCTCGCGAATGGGGATGGCCTCGAGGCTGGCCATGCCGCGGGAGGTGATCTGCTCGGCACACCCGTGGGGATAATCGAGCACGTACTCGAGCCCTGAGCCGGCGCCGACGAGAACCGTGGTGGCCAGGTCCACATCCAGGCCGCCGAAAGCGGTGAGGGCGTTGTCCGGGCGGGCGATCTGCTCCTCGGCAACGGTCGTGGTGGTACCCGCTGTGGCCGCGACGTCGAAGGCGAGCTTGCGCTGGATCGGGATCGACCATTCAATCGCGTCTCGATCGGGTCCCGACGAGGCCTTGAAGGTGAATTTCGCGTCCCCGATCTCCTGGCCCTTCAGCTGGAATGCGACCTCCTTGGCCTCCCCGGCCTCCATGAAGATCGAGCTCGGCGAACCGGTGAGCTCAACCGGACCGTCGACTGTGGCCTCGACGTAGACATCGCGGGGCTCTTCACTGTTGTTGTGCACGACGACCCCGGCGAATGCCGTGTCCTCGGTGCGCAGGAACCGCGGCAATGCGGGCTTGAGAACGATGGGGCGATTGACCCGGATCTCCCGCTCGGCGGAGCCAAACGACTTCGCCCCGGCGTCCACAACGGCCATGATCCGGAAGGCGGTGAGGTTGTCGGGCAGGTCGAAAGTGGCCTCCACGGTGCCATCTGGGCCGGTCTGCAGATCGGGCTGCCAGGTCACGGTGGTCAGGAACTTCGTGCGCATTTCCGGGCCGCTGGCCTCCATGCCGCCACCGCCACCGGGAGGGGCTCCCTTGGTCAGGTAGGCCGCCCGGTCGAGGATGCGCACCCGGGTGTCGCCAGTGAGCACGGACAGGCCGTGATGACGGTAGAAAGTGCCATGAGAGTCGGGCGTCTGGTACGCAGTCAGACTCAAGATCGCCTCGTCGACGGCGTAGAGTGTGACCCCGGCGCCGCCAACGGGCTTGCCCTCGCGCTCGACCTTCACCGCCGCGGTGACCTTGTCCCGAGGCCGATAATCGTCGCGCTCTGTCGAGATCGAGACCTGCATGTGTTCGGCTTTTGCATCGATCTCCAAGGCGACCATGCCGAGGTCAACTTGCGGTTTGCCGGCATCCGGCGACAGCTGCGGTCCGGCGCCCTCGACCGCGAGAACGGACACATAGACATTGGGGCGCCAGTCCTCATCGATGGGGATTTCGACTGTCGAAGCCGTGCTCTCGAGGGTGACAATCTGGCGCCATAGCACCCCTTCTCGCTCGACCGTGACCAGAGCCGAGAGTCCTTCGCGCGGGGACTTGACGAGGATCTTCGCCACATCGCCGGGATGGTATGTGCGCTTGTTCGGGACCAGCTCCATGCGCTGGTCGTCGGTCAGGGCCCACGGTGTGTAGCCCGACCCCGTCACGTACATCGTCTCGGTCGCCGAGACCTCGTTGCCATCGGCGTCGGCCCCCTTGGCCGTGACGACGTAGTATCCGGCCTTCTCAGGTGTGAATGCGACGCTTTTCGGCGAGCTACCCGTCTTGACCGTCTCACTGTGTAGCGTCTCGTCGACGGGAGTGTTCACGTACTCCCAGCGGCCGTCCATGCCCTTCTCGCGGACGCGATCCCAGGTGCGACGCACGACCTCGACCTCCAGTGATTGCCCGCTCTGGACTTCGCCTTCGGGCGAAACGGCGATGACGTCTACCGCGGTTTCCTCAGTCGCGGACGGAATCCTCTCGGTGGCGCGCAGGCCGGCGTACCAGGCGGCGGGATGCACGAGCACCTCGGCGCTGGAGGCCACGACCTGGCGGTCTGCGTTTCGGACCCTGGCCTCGATGTGCAGCGTCTGCGGCCGCAAGCTCTCGTCCTTGGGGCCTTCGACGGTGACCGCAAAAGCGCCGTCCGCGGTCTCTCCATTGCCGGACGCGAGGATGCCACCACCCCCGTGTTGGTCGGATTCCCACCAGCGATATTCGGGACCGAAGCTCCAGCCCTCCCACGCTTCGGGATGGAACCAGCGAGCGGTTCGCCACGAGGACCACTCGACGTTGGCGGCGTTCATTGGAGCACCGAAAAGATAGCGAGCGTCGACGTGAGCCTCGATCTGCTCGCCGGCGATGGCAGATTCGGGGCCGTTCACCGACACCCGGAAGGACGGCGCTCGATAGGCGCGAGCCGGTATCGAGACGCCATGGGTGCGCGTGACGTCTCCGTTCGAGGCCTCGAACCGGAGGTAGTAGTCGCCCAATGCGCCATCCTCCGGAACTTGGACCTTCACATCGAAGCCCCCGCGAGCGTCCAACGCACCGGTTCCCTCCTCGACCTTGGAGCCCCTGGGGTCCGTGAGCCACCACTTGACTTTGCCCTTGGGGATCTCGAGCCCCTTGGCGGTCTGCGCCCGCCAGGTCACCCGAGCATAGGCCGGATCACCGAGTCGGTAGACGCCGCGATCCGCAAATCCGTGACTGACCCAGCTGCTGCCACGGCTGTTCCAGGACTCGCCGATATTGAACCGCCAGGGCCGGATCTTGTCGTTCCAGTTGTGGTCGGCAACGGTCCAGTCCGACCCCTTCTGAGCGACGACCCACATGCGCTCGTCGCCCTTCCACGACTTCCAGTCCGCGAGGGGTTGGCCGTCGACTTCGACAAAGCCGTCGCCGTTGGTCGTCCCGGAGAGGATCTCGTTTGGACCTCGATAGAAGCGAACTTCTGCACCCTCCACCGGCCGCCCCGTCGTCAGGCTGGTCACCCAGGCCTCCATGTGCCCGGGTGAGACCTTGAGCGTGGCGCCGAGATCGGTGACCAGAGCCATGCCGTTGAAGACGCGCTTGTCGTTGTCACCGTAGCGCTCACGCACCTCCGGGGAGGACGCCGTCCACGTGACCAGGCCGTGGCCGTCTTCGAGGAAGGGACGCAGATCGAGCTCGTCGACCTCGGTGACGTTGTCCTGGCCGTCTACGAGGATGTCGACTTCAGTGCCGCTGGATAGCGACGCGCGCTGGGCATCGGTCCAGCTGCTCTGGGAGCGGTACGTGTCGAAGTCGACCGCCGCCATCTTCACATCGACCGACTTCGTGTTCAGGTGGCGGATCGGCAGGGTCTTCGGGTTGTTCGATGCGTAGATCTTGAATCCGGTGGAGACGTCCATCCACGGCCGAAAGTCACCGGTCTTGAATTTGAACTTCTTCGGCGTGAGTTCCTGTCCGTAGGTGTCGACGAGTCCGGCTGCGAAGGTGACCGTGTACTCGGTCTGCGGATTCAGTCGCAGGTAGTAGGACCAGTGGGTCGATTTCCACGTTCCGCTGGGCGGTTCCCAGTCGTCCACCGGCGCTGGGGACACGCTGATGTACTTGGAGGCGACCTCCTGGCTGACGCGGGTGGAAAACTGGACCGAAATGTCCGTCAGCGGTTCGGGACTTCCCTTGGGCTCGAAGCTGACGATCTTCAGCGGCGGATAGGTGCGGAACTCGATCTTCCAGGCGTTTTTTGCCGGGAGTGGCCCGAGGGCGCTGTTGAATCCCGCCGCGATCTCCAGGGAGTACTGCTCGTCGGAGACCATGCCGCCGACGGGAACGATCTCGAGCCTCTCGGGCTCATCGTCGACCGACTTCACGCGGATCGGGATGTCTCCCCCGGGGAACCGCAGAGTGATGTACTTCTCGACATCGCTCGATTTGACAGGTTGGTTGAACGAAACAGTGAAGGGAGCGTTGGGCTCGACGTCGTTGGAGCCGTTGTGGAGGGTGCTGCTCTTGACCACTGGGCGTTCGGTCTCGAAGGTCCACTCGATCTCGTTCTCGAGCGCGGTGCCATCGAGTGAGGTCGTGCCCTTTGGCACCGTACAGGTGAAGGCCGTCGCCAGTGGAAAGGACTTCTCCGCCGGCATCAGGACCGCCGTAGACGTGCCCGCCCAGCGGATCCGCGCCTCGATTTTCGGCGCGCAGCGCAGGGGCACGGACTGGGTCATGCTGTCGAGATCGGACAGGGCCACCATGGGCTTGTCGAACACGACGGCCGCTTGCAGCGACTTGCGTCCGGTGCCCAGCGGCGCCACCTGCAGCACCTGCAGGCCGCTACCGGAGTCCATTGGCGGCGCGCCGGCGCCGTCCAGGGACATGATCATCGCGCCGCCGTCGCTCTGGGTCGGCTCGATCGCATCCAGCGCCTCGCCGATCTCGCCGTCGCTGGCGCCAAAACCGCCGCATGCCAGCACCATGAAGCCCACGACGACCGCGCCGGCCGCGTAACGGGTTCCAACCCTCATATGATCTCCCTGTTCCCTCGTGCGCGACAGTCTAGTTCACTAGACTCTGGCAACGGAGGCCCGCTGGGGTTCGGAACAGCCACATATGTTGACCGAGGCGGCACGTTCACCGACATCGTCGTCCTGCAGTCCGATGGCACGGTTCGGGTGCGAAAGGTGCCGTCAGATCGCGCCGTCGTCGGCGATCTAGCGGAGGGGCAGCTCACTTTCGGAACGACTGTCGCCACCAATGCACTCCTGGAGCGCAAGGGCGTGCGCACGGTCTTGGTCGTCACTCGAGGCTTCGCCGATCTCGTCGCGATCGGTGACATGACGCGCCCGGCCCTCTTCGACCCCGACGAGACGTGGCCCGACACCCTGTGTGAGCGCGTAGTCGAGGTCGATGGCCGGATCTCCGCCGGCGGCATCGAAATCGAACCCCTGCAGCTGCCGGATTTCGGAGGACTCCAGGGTGCCGAGGCCGTCGCCGTGGTGCTCCTGAATAGCGCTCGCAATGGCGATCACGAAACGCGCGTCGCCGCTGCAATCGCCGCTCGATGGCCCGATGTCTTCGTCTCCGTGGGACACCGGATTTCTGGAGAACTCGGCTACCTCGCCCGGATCGAGACCACTCTGGTAGACGCCGCAATCACCCCGATCCTCTCGAGATCACTCCACGACGACCACATCCCCGCCGATGCCTTGGCCATGCGCTCCGACGGCAGCTTGTCACCGGCGCTCGACCTTCGCGCACCCGATGCTGTGCTCAGCGGGCCGGCTGGAGGTGTCATCGCCGTCGCGGCAGTGGCCGAACAAGGGGGCTTTGAGCGCGCCGTGGGACTGGACATGGGTGGGACCAGCACCGACGTGTGCCGGGTCGATCGCGGCGCTCTCCCCCGCCGCGAGGGAGAGGTGCGGGTCGCCGGAGTCCGCCTCCGACGCCCGATGCTCGAGGTCGAGACCATCGCGGCGGGCGGCGGATCGATCCTGTGGCGAGACGACCAGCGCATCGGGGTCGGGCCCCATTCCGCGGGCGCCGATCCCGGGCCACAATGCTACGGACGGGGCGGGCCACCAACGCTCACGGACGCCGCCCTCGCCTGTGGTCTGGTCGACGGCGACCGCTTCGACCCACCACTGGATGTGAGCGCAGTGGCCCTTCCCGGTCCCGCGGCGGACTTCCTCGACATCGCCCGGAGCGACATGGCGAATGCGATCCGTCGGATCGCGGTCGCTCGCGGTATCGACCTCGCCGATCATGCGCTCGTGGCCTTTGGCGGAGCTGCTGGACAGCACGCCGCTCACGTCGCCGCGCGGCTGGGAATCTCCACGGTGCTGATACACCCCTGTGCCGGCGTACTTTGCGCTTGGGGACAGGCCCTCGCTCGCCGACAGGAGACGTGCTCGCGGGCGATCTGGGCTCCATTGGACCAGGCCTGGGACGCGGTCGAAGAGGCGTGGAGCGCGATGGATCTCGACGACCTCGACGAGACCGTGAGATCAGTCGAGGTCCGACACGCCGGAACCGACAACGCCATCGAGATCGTTGCCTCCACCCGGGATGCGGCTCGGGACGCCTTCATAGCCGAGCACCGGAGGCGCTACGGCTTCGATCGCCGTGGCGTCATCGAGGTCGTCAACGCGCGGCTCCGCACCCGAGCGGAGAAGCCCGATCCGCCGATCGTAGGGGGAAATCCCTGGGGAATCGTGGAGATCAACGGGCCTCGCCTCCTCTCCTCGTCCACCACATCGGTGCACGTCCCCAAGGGTTGGACGGCCCGCTGGATACACGGCTTGCTCCGCCTCGATCACGTCGACCGGCGCCCTCCGGTGCACAATGCGCTGCGAAGCCCCCATGGTCTGTCACTGTGGGGAAGCCGCTTCATGTCCATTGCCGAACAGGCTGGAGCGCTCCTGGGCCGGCTCGCGCGCTCAGTGAACATCCGCGAGAGACTCGACTATTCGTGCGCCGTCTTCGATGGACAGGGCCATCTCGTCGCCAATGCGCCACACATCCCGGTCCACCTTGGGGCGATGGGCGCCACGGTTCGGGACCTGCTCCGACACATCCCCGAACCCGAGCCGGGCCAGGCCTGGCTCACCAACGACCCGGCGGCGGGAGGAAGCCACCTGCCGGACCTGACCGTCACCTCGGCGGTGCATTGGGAGGGCCGTCGGTTCTTCGTCGCCTGTCGTGGTCACCATGTCGATGTCGGAGGCCTCACTCCGGGGTCCATGCCGCCGCACAGCCGCACGCTCGCCGAGGAGGGCTTCGCGGTGCGACACCTTCCGCTTTTGTTAAAGGGACACCTGAGGGATCTTTCGGAACATTTGATTGATTGCAGAGAACTGGAGACCGTACGCGCGGATCTGGAGGCGCAAATAGCCGCCAATTCTCTGGCGGCCAGACTGCTCTCAGAGCTCGGGCCCGCCGATCTCACCGCGACCTGGATGGCCCATCTGCAAGACGCCGCGGCCCTCAGTGTGGCGGCTCGTCTCGGAGATCTGCCCACGGTCGGGCCTGTCGTGCGAGACGTCATCGGCGGCGTCGAGCTGGTGCTCCAGCTGCGATCAGAGGGTCATTTGGTCGTCGACCTGACCGGCACTCGAGGCCCACACGCCGGGAATCTCAACGCCCCGCCCGCGGTCGTCCGGGCGGCCATTCTGTACGCCTTGCGGGTCCTCGTCGCCGCAGACATCCCGCTCAATGAAGGCGCTCTGCGAGACGTGGAGATCATCGCGCCAGCAGGCTCCATCGTCGACCCGCCGGCGGGGGCCGCAGTCGCGGGCGGGAACGTCGAGACGTCCCAGCGGATCGTGGACCTGGTGCTTCGCGGTGCGGGGTTCATGGCGTCGTCCGCGGGGACCATGAGCAACCTGACGATCGGCGGTGACGGCTGGTCGATGTACGAGACGATCGGCGCCGGACAGGGCGGCTCTCCCAGGGGAAGAGGTCCTTCCGGGCGCCAGATCCACATGACCAACACCCGGGTGACGGACCCGGAGATCCTGGAGGCGCGCCTGCCACTCCGAATACGGCACTTCGGGTTCCGGCGCGGATCGGGTGGCGACGGCAACCACCCCGGCGGCGACGGTCTCATTCGCGAGATCGAGGTGCTGCGACCAGCCACGGCGGCGCTCCTCGGAACGCGACGGGACCGCGGTGCGCCCGGATTGGGGGGCCACGACGGGAAGCAAGCGCGAGATCAGATTGAGCGAAACGGCGCCTGGGAGGACTGGGACCGGTCGGCAACGCAGCTGCAACCTGGAGATCGCGTTCGGGTAGAGACGCCTGGAGGCGGCGGATACTCCTAGAGTCCGACCCGGATGGCGTTCGAGCGGATCCACGGGAAGGGCTTCAGCCACGCCTCCGGATCGTCGCCGAAGAAGTCGTACATGTGGTGCCCGATGATGTCGACCTGCACCCTGTAGACCCCGTTTCCGTCGGTCTCGAAATCGCCGCAGCCCGTGTTCCAGACCGCCCCGTTCTTGTAGATCTCGACGATGACCTCGGCCGGATCCAGACCCTGCGGCGAATGGTCGGACACCTCTGGGCACCCGACAACAAGGGTTCCGCCCGATGGTGGACTGCTCCCCATCTCGTGGATGGATGACCCGTCGTCGAGGTGAAAGTCGAACCCCTTCGGAGTGCCCATGATCTCGAAGGCAACGTACATGCGGCCCGATTCGATGGCCTCCTGGACCGCGTCTGGCCCCTTGCCGTCAACCAGGAGCGTGTTTCCGAACCAGCGCAGCATGCGGCGGTACGAGTCGACGCGCTCACCATCCGCGAGCTCGAGATTGAGCACATTCTGATGGGCATCCGTGCCGCCGACACCCGTCATCGGGCCCCGCTGCAGCAGCGCGTCCCATCTCTCGAAGGAAGGAGGCTGGTCGGCGAGAACACCCAGGAAGAGCAGATCGGGTTCACCGGTGGATTCGGGGGCTGTGAACGGCGCGATATCACTCGCCCAACCGATGCCGTCGAGACCCAGGTCGTCGACCCGGATGTTGGGGTCGAACATGGCGTGCAGATTGAAGATCTCGACGCCGGTGAGACCGAGATCCTGCATCTCCTCCAGGTGTGCGAGATCCCGGCCCTCGGTGTGGGCCATAAGCACGGCCGCACCCGCGGCGATCTCCGCTGACATCGATTCCGCGTCGGCGTTGTTGTAGAGCCGGTCGTTCTCCTCAGGAGAGTCTGCGGCATGGCGATCGAGGGAGACCGGCATGAGCTCGTCTTCGATGCCGGGCATATACAGGACCTGGTGGCCGTTGTCGCAGTTGATCAGGTTGCCCCGATGTTCTCCACCGACGTCCACCCACTCGTCCCCGTCGCGGTGGTGAAAGAGCGCCTCGTAGTCCTGGTCTGCTGCGAGATCGGGGTGGTCGGTGAGGAAAGCGGCGTCGATCCGGGTTCGGCACAGCGCCTCGCGCAGATCGTACACACAGGGCTCGTTCACCTGGCCATAGGGATTCGGGTCGCCGTCACAGGCGTCGTGGGACCAGGGCGAGTGCAGGTGGATGATGGCCCGCCGCGGCGCGAAGCCTCGCAGGGTTCCGATCTCGAATTCCAAGGGGGGAAGATCACCCGACCACGGCACGGGAGAAGGTCCTGGCTTGTCTATAGGAGAATCTCCGTTCTTACAGGAGACGAGCGCGAGGAGGATGACGATCATGGCAGCTTTGGCGCCGTCTTCGGCGTTCCGGGCAGGGTCCGGTAGGCGTCGCGCAGTTTCGTCTGTCGACTCTCGAGAGCGATGTCGCGACCGTTGATCCAGACCTGTTCGACGGATGTGGAGATCTCGAGGGGGTCTCCGCTCCAGAGAACCAGATCGGCGTAGGCCCCCGCCTCGATGGAGCCCCGCCCCTCCAAGCCGAAGACTTCCGCGGGCACACGCGTAATGGCGTGGATGGCGGCGTCGTGATCGAAGCCACCCCTCACGGCGTTCCCCGCGATCTGACCGAGATTCCGCGCGTTGTGTGTGGACCCGGTCGTGAAGATCACCGGGACTCCAGCGTCGGCGAGCAACTTGGGCCCGTCGGCGCGCGCGTGGATCTGTCCGTAGCTGCCGGGGCCATAGACCAGGGGGTCGGCGATAACGGCAATGCCCGCAGAGGCTAGCTCTTCGGCCACGAGCCAGCCCTCCGCGGCCCCCCGGATGACGATCTCAACATCGGCGTCCTCCTTGAAGCGAATCAACGACTCCAGAACCGACGCCCGATTGGCGCCGATTACCAGGGGGATGTCGCCGTCAATGACCGGGCCGAGGGCTTCGAGATCCAACCGACCCGCGCCGGGGTAGAAGGCGCGGGATTGATTCCGATCGAAGCCGGACTTGTTCTTGCGGTAGGCACGGGCATCGTCGAGGAGCTCGCGGAGTTGGAGGAGCCCCTGAGCGCGGGAGTCTCCTCCGATCCCAGCGTACATCGCCACACTTCGCTGCTTCACAGCCTCGGCCTGAGACCCGCCTGCGAGGGAGACATAGGCCCCCTGCCCGCTCACCATGCCCCCCGATGGCGTCGCGATGGCCCCCGTTACACCCTCGATCCGTTGGATGGGGATCAAGGAGCTGCGCGGGTTGTAGGCATCTGCCACGACCAGGGCCGCGCGGATCGGATCCCCGCCCGCATCGGCGTCCCGGGTAGACGGCTCGAGACCGACCTCGACGAGGCCCATCTGACTCGAAACCTCGATGAACCCGGCAGTGAGGACCTTGCCCGTGCCGTCGACCGCCGTGCAGTCGTCGGCGTCCACTTTGTCGGCAACGGCTGCGATGCGATCGTCTTCGATGCGGACCTGCAGATCTGCGGGACCGGTCGACAACATCACGGAAGCGCCAGTTATGACGGTGCAGATCACGGGGTCACCTCCTGCCCGATCTCGAAGTCGGACCACGTCGTTGCCTGCTCGGCGTCGTAGGCCAGGGCGCCGTCGACGAACACCCAGCGGGCCTTGGCGTAGACGCTGAAGGGATGGGCGTCCCAGACGGCGATATCCCCCCGTTTTCCGACCTCGAGGGTGCCGGTCACCCGGTCGATTCCCAGCGCCC
>Ga0315336_1005097_pt1 | contig 14721 bp, 12 predicted proteins | sample ASW5metaG_FD_204512 | JGI IMG/M metagenome (GOLD analysis project Ga0315336, IMG submission 204512) | Ammonia-oxidizing marine archaeal communities from Monterey Bay, California, United States - ASW #5 | ecosystem: Environmental > Aquatic > Marine > Intertidal zone | place: USA: California...
CTACCGGATCCCGAAGATTTGCTCCATCTCCTTGAAGAAAGGATTTGGGTTGGCAAAAGCCTTCGCCGGGATAGCTGGCATTGGAGTGTAGTTGGAAAGACTCATTTGCGGGACTGGCACTTTAACTTTTGGGTGTGCAACAGTACGCCCCGAAGTCGTGCAATAAGCCTGCAATTGCTTTAGCCTTAGCATCCATACCATTAGAACTTTCGACGCATTCGGATGAGGGGATTTTTTAAACCTCATTATACCGCCACGAGTCCATTGGAATCCTTCCTTTGGGACAACATATTCAACTGGGGTTCCCTTAGGGAGATCGTTAATGAACTCGCCCCGGCCACTAAAGCCCAATTCGAACTGGCGCTTGGCAATGACGTTGCGCAGCCGCTTGCTACCACCGGGAATTAAGACCGGCTTCAGCTTCGCCAGTTTCTTGATGAAATCGAGGCCGAGACCCGGTGTGTGCTTGATTGCCATCATCATCCAGGCACCTCCGCTCGCCGCTCGCGGATCCCGCATTGCGATTTTGCCCTTCCATCTGCCCGGATTGTTTACGATTTCCCAGTAAGATTTGGGATAGTCCTTGGACTTCACGAGGTCAGTATTGACCATTAGAGCTTGGGCACTAACAGTTATAGGGAAAAATTGATCTTTTCCTTTGATGTTGTTTTTGACCCAGGGCAGGAGGCCATCGAGGTCTGTGGCTGGTGGCCGCCAACTGTCCGCAATGCCCAATCTAATAAATCGGTTTGCGTATTGCTCATTCATATTGACTATGTCAGCAACCAATCTTCCAACAGCATGTTCGGTCTTAATGCGCTCTGTCAGAGCCGCATTTTTACCGATCACCATTTCAAGTTTGATTCCGAAACGTTTCTTTATCTTCTTTTTAACTTTAAACCTTTTAACAAACTTTCGGGTCGTCGAGCCGCCGTACATAGTCACTTTTCCTTCTTTCTTGGCAGCATTCATCACCTTGGCGCCAAGAGCTTTTGCGATGGGATCATTCGCGAGGGCGGCGCTAAGTTTGTCCTGCGCTATGGAGTCGTTCGCAGTGGCAACACCAAAAGTGATGCCAAGGACCGTCAAAAATAGGATAGTTGATTTCATGAGCATCCTCCCAGTCGGTTGAAATTGTTGTCCGTGATCCGAGTCTTTGTAGACACGTCCCGGTAATAGACGTTGAGTTAATTTAATCCGCCAACATTACTATAATTTAAAAATATCTAATTTTTGCGACATCTTCCAGAGATTTAAGCAATTGTGAATCTGGGGTGAATAATTCGCCGTAATAGACGGATGCAGTAACCCAGTAAATAATTATAGCAACAGCATCCAATAACGATGTGAAAATAGGGTTCTCTGGACTATAAGCCACCAGCCTCATAAGCCCTATTGCCAAGCCATACTGCGCCAGTTTACGCTGCGTTCCAGCCCTGTGAGCACTACAAAAATCAGCGCCAGCATCTCTCATAGGAGGAGGTAATTTTGTGAGGGCATGTCTATTGCAATGACGTCCGAAAATCAAATGCCTCTCGAAGAGACCCGCCTGACAGAAAGGCTCGTCTCCTTCGTATCGGATAAAAAAGGGGAAGACCTGCCTCCAGCCACGCTAGTTTCCGCGAAGCATCTCATCCTTGACACGATTGGTGTCACCCTTGCCGCTGCGAACTACGATGTTGGCCAGATTATCACGCGCTTCGCCCTCGATACGACCGGCCATCCAGCAAACGCTACAATCTTCGGGTCCAAAGAGAAAGCATCGACGGCCAAGGCCGCACTCGCAAACGGCACCATGGCGAACGCGCTCGATTACGACGGTGGGGGCCATTTGCCGACCCATCTTCTGCCGACAATTCTTGCCGTGGCAGAACAGGAGGGCCTATCGGGACATGATGTTCTCACCACCTTCATTCTCGCCTATGAGGCAGCCAATAAGCTCACGCAGGTTATTGAATCGGCCCGCCGATCCGGCGGGTCGAGCCCGACCAAGCGCGGCTGGTGGCATGTCGGTCTGGTCGGACCGATCGCAACAGCCCTGGCAGCATCGCGCCTGATGGGTCTCGACAAAAAGCAGATGGCAGTTGCCGTCGGCATATCGACGGCCAGTTCTGCCGGTTTCCGGCGCAACATGGGGACGATGTCGAAGGCACTCAGTTCAGGCAATTCTGCGGCCGCAGGTATCGATGCTGCGATTTTGGCTGCGCGTGGTTTCACCGGAGACCCAGAAATCCTCGAGGCACCCATGGGATTCGTCTATTCGGTCGCGCCGCCGGAAGAACGCAACACTATGGCCGTCACAGACGGCCTCGCAATGCCTTACGCGCTATCCAAATGGCCCAGAGTCAAGAATATTCCAGCGGTAACCCCCGCGCATATCCTGATCGACGCAGCGATCCAGTTGCGGGCACGCGAAAATTTCGCGATAGAGGAGATAAGTTCTGTTCACGCTCAGATGACGCCGCTTTCGCTGTTCCGGACCAATCCGACCGATGTGGAATCTGCAGGATTTTGCGGCGAATTCCTTATCGCCCTTGCGCTCATTCATGGAGCTGTCACTGTCGGGCTCTACTGCGACGAGTTCTTCCACGATCCTCAAATTCGGTCACTCATGGGCCTGATCAAGAATGCCAAGCCATCGGAAATGAACGGCCACACCCTGGTCATCAGGTTAAGAGGCGGCCGCGAGATAACGTCGGATGTCAAAGCCGGAGGCCAGCACCTCTCCGATTCCAATATGATCCTGGAAAAATTCGATGCCTGTGCCAGCAAAGTGTTGTCAACGAAGGCCGTAAGCACAATCCGCAATCTCGTGCTCGACCTTGAAAAACAGGTAAGCATTAGACCATTAATGGAAGCTATTGGGGGCCGCACCTAACGGGACTCGCACAAGCTAATAGATAATACAAATTGAAATGGTAACCCACTCCCGCCAGGTGGGCTAACGCCGATGATTTGGTGCGGCAGAATGTATCTTCGTCAAGTTGGGAAAAAACAGCCATCCTTTAACCCGTGGCAAAACCGGTACCACGGAATGCGGTGGCGTCTAAGCGGCGATCAGACCTCGCGGGCGGCCCGATGAATCACTGGATGCCGATTCATCCACCAGGCGACCACGATCATGACGAGGCTGGCGATCCCTCCCATCACGTAGAAGCTTGCCTCGATACCAATCAATTCAGCAATCCCGCCCATCAGCACCGGCGCACCGATGGCGGTTATACGGTTGGCTGTCGAACGCAACCCGATGGCCCGGCCGTGGCCGTCTCTACCTGCCGTATTCAGCATCAGCGAAATCACCAGGGGCTGGTGCACACCGCTGATCACCGAGCGCAGGGCTAGCACAATAGCGAACGCCAAGAAGGTACCAAACAGTGGCGTGATGCAAATCAAGACGATGGCCGCCCAAACCACAAACCACAGCAGCCAATATGCTTTAAACACGCGCGCCAGCGGTGCCGCAAATAGCGAGCCAATACCCGCTGCCAGATTGGAGATGGAAATCAGGGCTCCGATCAGAGTGCCCGGAATCCCCACCTGGTTAAGCCACACTACGTAAAAGGTGCCCTGAATATTTCCACCGACATGGTTCATCATGCCGATGGTCAGCGTGATGGCGACGGTGGGAAGCGCCGCCAGTCGGAAGGCATCAAGATAATCGGAAAAGTTAGGCAGTAGAGCCCGCAGACCGGTTTTGTCTGGTGCCGGCGGCGCTTGGCTATGGTGGGATGCCGGCGGCAGGTTAGGCAATGCCAATACACTGACCACGCCGCCGATCCCCCACACAAAGCAGAGAATGAAAGCTCCGGCTGGGCCCCAGACATCCCAGGCTGCGCCCACCAGTGGCGGCCCCATCACGTTAGCGATGCGGCTGACAAATGATAGCCGCCCTGCATAGGTGGTGCGCCCCTCCATCATTTTACCCACTAAGGCCTGGGCCCCAATCCAAGACGTGGTGTCTGCCAAGCCCCAGAGGAGCTGGGCAAGAACGATGGCCCAGACCCAGGGAAGGGCGGGATAGAGCAGAGGCGCGCACATGCCGAGGATGGCAAAAAAAAGCATTACCCGGCGCACACCCAAGCGATCGAGTAACGCCCCCACATGGATCGACAGAAACAGCGGCAATAACGGCCGACAGCCCAGCACCAATCCCAGCCAAAAGGGCGATAGATCAAGCTGGACCACCCATAACGGCACGATGGTCATGGCCATATAATGCATGGTAGTCGAGAAACTACCGATGCCGTAGATCGCGCATTCCACGCGTAGCGATACCCGTCCGCCGTCGGCTGCCGCCATCCGCTGTAGCCTTAATTTTGATGAGTGGAGCCTTATCATAGCCGCTTTTGCGTGGTCGGAAAGCGGCGCAAAGTTCACCGGGTCACCGAGAAAATGCGCCAACGCCTGTGCGCGGTCATTCTCCTCGCCATGAATATCCGTTGATTCTACGTTGGGCCTGCGGGCCTGGAAGTACCCTAGACCCTGTCCACGCCGGCAATACGGCGTCGCCTTACAACAGCCTTGCCATCGAGTTTCAACCGCACCACGTTGACGCTTTCCGATAAGTCCGGCGACCCCGAATAATAGGCCGGCACTTCACGGTCTCCCACGCGGGTCGCCCGGTTCCAGTGCCCAAGCGCCAGGTAATCGACCTTGGTCGCGGTAATTTCCTCGCGGCCGATCAGCCAAGCCGGATTAGGTCCAGCATCCCGGTCGGGTTTGGGGTGGTAATGGCCATGGGCCATGGCGATCTGCCAGCGGGTTCGTCGGAGGCGCGGCATCCGCAAGGGCACCATATCATCATAGTTGAGATGGGCATGGCCCCAAACTTCGAGATCAAGTCCTGAAAAGGTCACGGCCTTACCATGGGTGACGCCTAAGATACTGACGTTTTTCGGCTCGGCGATGGGCCCCCGCCGGTAAACCGAATCCTCAATCGCCGGGTCATGGTTGCCGGGAAGAATCACCACTGGTGTACATAAATCACCCAAAATTCGCGCGGTCCGTTCCAGAATATCCACGGCCAAGCGATTGTGCTCAAAAACATCTCCTGCCAAAAGAACTAAGTCGGCCTTGACCGCACCCGCTGTGACGAGCACCTGGCGCAAGGGTAAGGTATCATCGCCGCCACAAGCCTGGATTGTGGCAACGTCGCCCAGATGCAGATCCGAGCTATGGACGATCACGATTTCGGGGCCGGCACCAGCCCTGTGACCTTTGTGTACCTCGCCTTGACGGGTGTTCCCTCGTGATCGTGCCAGCACCGCCCATGACCTCCACTACGATTTTTAAAATCGGCATAACAATTCTAGGCTCGGGAGCCACTGTCAATGATTTGCTGAAACGATCGCCACCGAGACGCCCGTCTTTCCCCCACCTCTACCTGGGCCCTAATACCTGGGCCCTAAATTTCAACGGCTTCTGATCAGCGGAACGCCTGTATTCCCGTTTGGGCTCGGCCCAGGATTAGAGCGTGGATGTCATGGGTTCCTTCATAAGTGTTGACTGTCTCCAGATTACACATGTGGCGCATTACCGGATAGATGTCAGATATCCCGTTGGCGCCGAGCATGTCGCGGGCAATCCGCGCTATATCGAGCGCCTTGCCGCAATTGTTTCTTTTCAACAATGACACCGTCTCATGGGCGAGGCGACCTTCGTCCATCAACCGACCCGCACGCAAGGCACCCTGAAGCCCCAGGGTAATCTCAGTCTGCATATCGGCGAGCTTCTTCTGTATCAACTGATTTGCGGCTAGAGGGCGGCCAAATTGCTGGCGCTCCAAAACGTAATCGCGAGCTCCATGCCAGCATGCTTCGGCAGCGCCCATCACCCCCCAGGCGATAGAGTGCCGTGCCCTATTCAGGCATTCCAACGGCCCATCGAGGCCGGCAGCACCAGGCAGTAAATTATCCTCGGGTACCATTACGCCATCCATCTCGATACTGCCGGTCAGTGAAGCCCGCAGGCTTAGCTTGCCCTCGATCCGTGACGCGGTCAGTCCGGCCATGCCCTTTTCCAGTATAAACCCACGGACGTCACCGTCATGGGCGGTGGACTTGGCCCAGATGATGAAGACATCCGCCCCGGGCGCGTTGGAAATCCAGGTCTTAACGCCGGTGATTAAGTATCCGCCAGCAACCGGCTCGGCGCGGCTCGCCATGGAGAGGGGATCGGATCCATGATCGGGCTCGGTTAAGCCGAAACAACCCAACCACGTTCCACGTGCCAGGGGTGGCAAGTACTTTTCCCGCTGGGCATTGGAACCAAAGGCATCGATGGGATGTATAGCTAGCGACGACTGGACGCTCATCAGCGAACGGTAGGCGGAATCAACACGCTCCAACTCTCGTGCGGCTAGGCCATAAGCCACGCTCGATGCGCCAGTACCTCCATAAGCCTCGGAAAGGGTCACGCCGAATAGGCCGAGAGAGCCCATTTCTTCGACGATTTCGCGATCGAAGCGTTCTTCGCGGTAGGCGGAAACCACGCGCGGTTCGAGCTTGTCTCGCGCATAGGCCCGGGCAGTATCGCGGATCATGCTTTCATCCGCACACAATTGGTCGTCAAAGAAGAGAGGGTCATCCCACTGAAAGGACATTGCCTCACGAAACCTTTGGTTAGAATTTTGCCGCGATGGACAGCCTTTGTTCAACGCTATCACATTCGTCCACGCCGAGGCGAGGCTATGCTGTCAACGGGACGGTCCGCTGTCAAAATCTGGCGATCGTGCGGTCCATACACTGAGCGATCCTAGAAGAAAGAGGCCCGCAATGCCTACAATATAGAACGAGTATTCAAGGCCCACAAACTCTACCAAAACCCCCATGGCGAGAGGTACAATTGCCCCGCCGAGCCGATTGAAGGTGATGCGCAAGGCCACTACACGACCTTGCAGGTGCTGTCCCACGGCACGCGATGCAATGGCGAGCATGAGCGGGAAGTTCAAGCCCTGCCCCACACCACGGAGGGAGATCGCCACCGCCAGCAATGCAAACCCACTGAGCAGGGGCGTGACAGCTATGGCGGCAATCGAGAGCATGGTCGCCCCTATCAACAGCTGATGTTCGGAAAAACGTTGGGTTAGAGCGCCTGTGGTCAAAGCCATCACCGCCGACGCGGCATTGGAAATCCCCAACAACAACCCTATGGCGCCAGCCTCAAAACCAATCTGCTTAAGCCATACACCGTAAAATGAAGATTGGATACCAGAGCCAGTCTGACGCATGAAAGTAACCGCGATAACTAGCGCCACGGCGGGAAGAAGAAGAAGCTGGAAGGTGGTGCCATAGTCGGAGAATCTCGGCAAGATACTGCGCCGTATTTTGGGCGCGGAGTATCGGGCTGATAGATCTTTCGGGGTGGGGACATTGGCCGCTGTGGTAGCCGCGGTTTTTATCGTCGTCGCAGCCGGGGAACTGGTGGCCACCACAATCTCTGACTTGGGCAGCATTAAAGCCACAACGCCGCCCATGGCAATCCACCCCGCCATGAACCAAAAAGCGATATCGGCACCGAGAAACTGCCACGTGAGACCCACCACCCATGGCCCGATGACACAACCGACACGCGCCGATGCGGTCATTCTCCCTGCATAGATGGGCCGCCCGCCCAATAGCCGACCGACCAGAGTCTGGGCGCCAATCCAGATCGTGGCCTCCGCAAAACCCGAAATCATCTGCAAGACGATAATAATGGTGAGAAATGGAAAAAACGGGAACAGAGCCATGGTTGAAGCGCTGATGCATCCCATAAATATTATCATGGTCCGCGGCCCGAACCGGTCGAGAAGCGCGCCGCTGTGAACCGCCATAGTGATAACCAGGATCTGACGGCTAGATATGATGAGACCGATGATAAATGGGCTCGATCCCAACTCTAACGCCCAAAGCGGCATGATGACGGAGAGCATGATGAACGGGCTGCCAGTGAAGAAGGCAACAGCGTAAACCGCAGCCTGCAGGGCAACAGGTTTTTGATGGTCCTGGACCTCTGTCACGGCGCGGCGGGATTCTCAAACAATTCCATCGCTATTCGCCATTCTGGTGGGTCGATCACGGCACGGTCACCATCCCTTATTCTTCCACTTATCGATTTTCTTACCGGCACTGAAGCCACCCGCGCGCTTTGTTATCCCTTAATCTCAATAGGGATGTGCTGCTCTCGTCCCCTAGAACACATTCCGTCTCGAACACCTAGATATAACAACCTCGATTTGGGCTGTAACTTGAACGCCAGATGAACGACACGTTCAGATACGTTTCAGATTGAATATCATTATATAAACGCACAAAGGAACCTTGATGGTAAGGGATGTGCTATGTCGCCGATGAAATTATCGCCTTGCTGGCCGCGATCAGAACCTGCACACTGGGGGCAAATCTGGACGCCGTGTGAGCTTTAGATGGTCTCCGATTCAACCTCGCCCAAGTTGTCATTCTGGGGATCGTCACCTTCAAGAAACGCAGGCTTGAAAGCAAAATTTAGCTCAAGCGCCGAGTCGACGAAGCCGCCCGCCACGCTCCCACGGGGCAACTCACCATCAGCCCGCAATGCGGGGTTTCCTCTACCGCTGGTGGCAACGAACCTTCCTCCGATGACAAAATCGCCAAGTTTCGTTGGGTGGTGGAAACCGCGCGCGACATCTGGCCCGACGCGTAATTTTCCTCAGCCCTGGTAGGGGCCGTAAGTGGTGATATAAAGTTAAAGTACCAGCTCGTCCGAGGACATCCCGGCCATGAATATTGCCATCATAGGCGGCGGAATTGCAGGCCTGTGTCTAGCCCTCAACCTACACAAACGAGGCATGACTTGCCGCGTTTATGAATCAGCGCCGGAAATTAAGGAGATAGGCGCTGGCATCACATTGCTGCCCCATGCCATGCGCGAGTTCACGGAAATAGGCGTCCATGACGACCTTGAGACACTCGGCATCGAAAACCTGGAGAGCTGCTTCTTCAACCGTTTCGGCCAGTTGATCTACCAAGAGCTTCGCGGGCGCCACGGCAGCAATAAATTTCCCGAAATCGGCATGCACCGGGCACACCTACACAGAACCCTGTTGGATGCCACGCGAAACAGGCTAGGCGCAGAGCGAGTCCTAATCGATCATCATTGCCTGGGCATCGCGCAGGAAGAGGATGGCGTAACGATCGCCCTCAAGCAAACCAGCGGCAGCACGCACCTGCCGCCGGCGCGGGCCGACATCGCCATTGCCTGTGACGGCGTCAATTCAACCATCCGCCAGCAGTTCTATCCCGGTGAGACCTTCGCCTTTGCCGGCATCAACACCTGGCGCGGCTTAAGCCGCAGAGCTCCTATCCTGACCGGCCGTAGTTACATGCGGGTTGGCTCCATAAAGACTGGAAAACTGGTAATCTACCCAATCATCGACGATACAGAAAAAGACGGCACCCAACTCTTTAACTGGACAGCGGAGATTGAGGGCGACCGCCCTACCATGAACGACTGGAACAAACCCGGAAGTCTCGACGATTTTATCCATATCTACAAAGACTGGCGCTTCGATTGGCTGGACGTGGCTGAATTGATCCGCAATTCAGAGACCCTATTGGAATACCCCATGGTCGACAAGGATCCGGTAGACCGCTGGACCTTCGGCCGCGTCACCTTGATGGGCGATGCCGCCCACCCTATGTACCCACGCGGCTCCAACGGCGCTGCCCAGGGCGCTATAGACGCCCGCACCCTAGCCAATTTTTTGGCTTCCATGGACGATCCCAAAGACGCGCTCAAAAACTATGAGGACGTGCGGCTCAAGGAGACGGCGAAAGTGGTGCGCGCCAACCGAGCCAATCCACCCGATATTATCAACATCAAGGTCGAGGAACTGGTTGGCGACAAGCCTTTCGAGAACCTTGACAGTTTCATCACCCAAGACGAATTGCGCGCTCTATCTGACCGTTACAAGGACGTCGCAGGGTTCAGTCCTGAGAAATTATGACCAACGCGCGGGGACACCGATGACATGTCATGTGCCAGATCTTTTTCATAGATCGTTAGTCTAACGACCTCCCTTCAAAATTATTGTAGAAGAAATACTAAAATCTGGACTTATGAATGGGGAGGCAAACCACCTGACTCTAGGTGGGGATATTTGTCTCAGACTCCATGAGACGCTGCAACCAACGTATCCATTTCCATATCGTCGTCTTTTACCGCGCCAATCAATTGCGAGACTTGGCTGAATCCGTGTTCGTCACACCAGACCTCCAGATCCTCAATGATTGTGATCAATGCGGTCGGATTGCGGAAGGCGGCATATCCTATCCCCACAGCGCTCGCTCCCGCCAGCATGTATTCGACAACATCCTCCGCCTTGGTCACGCCACCAATCCCGATAATCGGAATTTTCACTGCCTTGGCAACCTGGTAAACCATGCGCAATACGATTGGTTTCAGAGCTGGCGAAACCAGGCCACCAAATTTGTTTCCAAGAGCAGGCCGGAAGTTATCCGTACGTATCTTCAAGGATAGGAAAGTATTGGCGATCACGAGACAATTAGCGCCGGCATCTTCCGCAGCCATGGCGACCGAGACTATATCCCCCGCATTGGGGGACAACTTGACCCAGAGAGGCTTATCCGTCGCGTTGCGAATGGCCTGAATCACCTCTTGGGTGTGCTCTTCATGCATAGCGAAATTGCCCCCGGTGCTATTCCGCGTCGGGCAGGAGATATTGGCTTCGATGACGTCGACCGCAGGAATGCTTAGCTCGCGCGCCAGAGCAGCAAAGTCTTCAACACTTTCCGAGGAAACACTGACAATCAGGGGGGGGTCAAAGCGTGCGTATTCTGGGACGATATGATCAACAAAATATTCGATTCCTTTGCCAGGAAGGCCAATGGACTGAATGATCCCGCCCTCAGTTTCCGCCATTCGAGGAGTCGGGTTTCCGAGCCTTGGTTCGCGACAAATCGTTTTAGCCACCAGCCCGCCGAGGCGATTCAGGTCAATAACATCATTGTATTCCCAAGAAAAAGCGCCAGACGCCGGAGTCACGGGATTTTGGAGCGTTACTTCGCCTATCTTTACGCTAAGGTCTACCATCCCTCAGCCTCCTTCATATCGAACACTGGCCCATCTCGGCACACACGCTTGAGGGTTTTCACGCCGTCCACTTCAAAAGTACGAACGCATACGTAGCAGGCACCGAATCCGCAAACCATGACTTGTTCCATGGCGACCTGACCGGGTATTCCGTGTTTTTTTCCAAGGCGCTGCATAAGCTGAAGTAGGCGGTTCGATCCGCACGTAAAGAAGGCGTCAGCAATTCCCTTTTTAATTAATACCTCCAGGATTTCTTCCACGTTTCCGACAGCGCTACTGTTGTCGGTATCGACAACAGTTATGACGTTCGCGCCGAGCTCCTCGAACATATCCTTCGACATCACGACTTCGGCGTTGCGAGCGCTCAAAATAGCTGTGACACCAACGCAATTTTCAGCCGCATTTTGGGACAGCGGCGCCAACGTGGCCAGACCAACACCCCGACCAAGAACAACGACATTTTTCCATTCGGGCCAAATTTTGAACCCTTTTCCAAGCGGACCCGCAACATTGAATTCATCACCAGGCTGGATATTCGCCATCCCGTAGGTGCCACGTCCTTCTACCTTATAGAGGAATTCAATATGCCCTTCCTTACTGTTGGTCCGATAGATGCTCATAGGGCGCCGCATCCATACATCCGCACCATCGGGAGAAGGGCAGAGCAGGTGGAACATCTGACCCGCGGTTGCCTCTAGCGCGCGTTCATGGACCTTCATGATGAGATGTTTATATTCTGAATTGACCCAGTCATTTGCGACGACCGAACCGATGAATTCCCCCACCAGCCTCTCGGGATAGGGATCGTCATCACCGAATCTAAGGGCGGAATTGGTGTAGTTTTCTGAACGGTCTAGCAACATTAGACAACTGCTTTCTAGAAGTAAGGAAGTCCACAACACGGACATATGCGTGTTGCAAATTTGAATAGAATTTGTACCAAATTTGGGATTTAGTCAATTATGATTACATTTCAGAATGCGTTCAGTTCCTATAATTTCCTAAATTTCTTTTATAATCATTGGTTTACAAGAATTTTGCCCCGACCGCCCATAAAGCAGCGAAATATTTATTCGATTGTTTTCGTATCCCGCCGCGAAGTGCGGCGCGTCCGACTTATGGAGGAGGCGTGAATGGAACATTACCGCTCTATTTTCTCGGTAAGGGACCCTCAAGGTGTTGGGCTCAAACCGTGCCATGAATTCGGAGCTTCTGCGTTGGTCATTGCTGTAATCTTCCAACTTCCAATCAGGCGGCGGCGCTTCCAGGCAGATAGACAGACCACCTTCACTACCTAGGTTGGCTTTATCAGGTGTAAGCCAGAAATTCACGCTGATGACAGCATCGTCCGCGTGCGCCCCGATACACGAGCCCGCTTGGAGCCCCTTGAAGGCCCAGGCTTGAGAGAGTGGGTGGTCGCCCAGAATTTCTGAATACCTGCAGTGGATCTCGTCCGCGATTTGCAGCAGGAGCGGGCAGGCTAGTCCATCCTCGAGATAGGAAGCCACATAGCCCTGGATGTGGGTGAAGTCATGCCAGATCGTGCTGCGAAGAAGATACTTTTTCAAAGACTCCAGTGCTGCCTGTGTCAGGAAGTCATCAATGACTAGTGCACCAGATTTAGGTGGGCTAAACGCAATGTCATTAGCACTGCTGGCCGGTTGATTTCTAAGAACATTACCAGACTGCTCTGAAGCGTCGTACCGATACGCTGCGGTATTGTAGGTCTCTCCCAGCAACTCTATTTGCAAATCATTCAATTCCGTTAGCGATTCAGGAAAGTCCCTCGCAACCCCATCATAGGCTTGAGCCAATCTAGCAAATCTCAGGCGGTCGCTACCGTGATTCAATAGGTAACGAAACTGCGCGCAATCGTGGGTGAGCTTATCGCGGGTAGCATGGGTCAGTGACTCGTCCATGAGGCCGATTCGATCTACGCCTCGCCGTAATTCGTATGTGCGGGCAAAATGATCGAGTGACTTGCCGTTATTTTTCTTGCGCAACCAAAGAAATCCAAGCGCACGATGTGCGCCGTAATGGCCAGGATCCATGCGGCACACTTGTTCAAATCCCTGAATGGCATCATCCACGTTTCCCAAGGTTTCGAGGAAATCGGCACGATGAACATGTGCGGGCTGGTAGCGGGGGTCGGTCGCCAAAGCTTCATCGAGATGGGTAATCGCCGAGCAGTGATCACCCCTGGCTGCAAAAATCAAAGCGAGATTATGCAGCACTACCGCATGGTGGGGATGCAGGGTGAGGATGTCATGATAGATGGCGGCTGCTTCATCCAGTTTCCCCGACTGATGCAGTTGAACGGCCCTCTCTGCAAGGCTTGTGATATTGCGTATTCGGTTTTGCATCGGGACTGACGTTCCAAAAAGTAATATCGAGCACAATGTTCTAGGTAGTTCTAAATGGCCCTTACTTCAAATTCATTTTGAAACAGCATAGAAACTGGATCGATGAACGGGGGTGGGCCACCGGTTATAGCTGTTCCAGTCGATGTCTTTGCAGAACGAAGGCCAAAACATTGGGATTGGGTAAGACCGCCCCAGGCGGTGGATGCTGCCCTGGGGCGCTTATCACAACATTTGCCAAACTGGGGCGAAACGTTATTTAATGGATCCGATGGCAGCCCCCAACCCGCCCAGCGCCGATAGGTGGACAAACTACCCGCCAAATTGGCAGCACCGAATCACAGGCAAGAGGGGCCGTAGAGAGAAATTATTCGCGTGTGAATAGTAATTATTCACGTAAAGGAAGAAAACATGGCCATTGAAATCGTTGACGTGATCGGCTTAGCCCATGAACGTAAGAAGCGCAAAATCGTCATGAGCACGAAGAAAATGCACGCCTGGATGCATTACTACCCAAATCCCGGCGACCATGACGACCTGCATTGCCATCCCGGCGACCAGACTTTCACCTGTCTCGAGGGCGCCTGCACAATGAGTTTTCCCGATGGCGGCAGTTCGGAGTTGAAGCCGGGAATGACGGCGCTGATTGAGGGGGGATCGTTTTATAAGCTGGAAAACACCGGCGACGGGCCCATGGTCATGTTGGGAACACGTACCGGCCCAAATTCAGCCAACAAACACATCAATTACGAAACCGGCAAGGACTTCCTGAGGGAAGGCAGCGGTGGCCGCGCAGTAGGCGAAGGCATGATCATGCCCTCCAGCCAGAGCATTAGGAAAGAATAAATCGCCCCGGGGACCCCGCTAGTCGGGCATGTTAGGGAGCCTTCGCACCGCATACGGGAACCCCAATATTGAGCTGGAACCGATGATTATCGCCCTATCGCCTTCTTCTCCGGCAAGGGGGATCAGAATTCGTGTCAACAAGTTCTTTGCGGCCTGGACCCTACACCTATCTTTATTGGCAGCATACGCTAAAATTCCGCTATAACATGCGCGAACATGCAAGCGGGTCCGCATGGCAACGGAACCCTCGGCACGCGAATACAATATTTACGGGAGAGCCAAAATATGAGTGACCTGCGTTATGAGGCCCCAGGGACACTAGACGCGGCGGTGGCGATGCTCGCAGATGAAAAAGGTGATGCACGGGTTATGGCCGGCGGTACCGACGTCCTGGTGCAAATACACGAAAACATGATCGAGCCCAACCTAGTGATCGATATCAAAA
>Ga0315336_1005098_pt1 | contig 14720 bp, 13 predicted proteins | sample ASW5metaG_FD_204512 | JGI IMG/M metagenome (GOLD analysis project Ga0315336, IMG submission 204512) | Ammonia-oxidizing marine archaeal communities from Monterey Bay, California, United States - ASW #5 | ecosystem: Environmental > Aquatic > Marine > Intertidal zone | place: USA: California...
CGACCATCCGCCCGGGCGCGCGCTATTTCCATTCGCTCAAATTGCTCGACCGGGTCAAGGAATTGGCCCCCGCCATGTTCACCAAGTCCGGCCTGATGGTGGGGCTTGGCGAGGAGCTTGCCGAGGTCCACCAGGTGATGGATGACCTGCGCGCCGCCAATGTTGATTTCCTGACCATCGGCCAGTATTTACAGCCGACCCCGCGCCACGCGCCTGTGGCACGCTTCGTGACGCCCGACGAATTCGCGGCCCTGGAAAAGATGGCCACCGGCAAGGGCTTCTTCCTGGTCTCGGCCTCGCCCTTGACGCGCTCATCCTATTTTGCCGGCGATGATTTCGCCCGCCTGCGCGCGGCCCGGGATGCCCGTCTCAGCGCCGGCTAGGCTGCCCACCCATGCACCGCCACGCGGAAACACGCAAGGTTCCCTATAGCCCAAAGCAGATGTTCGACCTGGTCGCCGATGTTGGGCGCTACCCCGAATTCCTGCCCTGGTGCCTGGCAGCGCGGGTCACGGCGCGCGAGGCCGGCATGCTACGAGCCGATTTGGTGGTGGGCAAGGGGCCGTTCAGGGAAACCTTCACGTCGAAGGTGACGTTGGACGGGGGTGAGGGCGCGGCACCGCCGGGGGTCGACGTCGAATACGTCAACGGTCCCATGCGCGAGATGGCTAACCATTGGGTATTCCGGGTGGCAGAGGGCGGCAGTTGCGAAATCGATTTCGCAGTGGAGTTTGAATTCAAGTCCCGCATGCTTGACGCCATGATGGCGCGTTTTTTCGAAGAGATCGTGATGCGCATGGTTGACGCCTTCGAGGCTCGTGCCGATGTGTTGTATGGGGTGGTGATAGACGGAAGTTGAGGGCCGGCCGGCGGTTTAGAACCCCGCCGGGTCAGGCCCAGGCCACCTTGGCGACGGTCAGCGCCGCCAGGGTGCCGTTGGCGACGATTGCCGTCCATAGCGACCCGGAACGGGTAAAAAGCATGCAGAATACGGCCCCCTGAACCACGCCATAGCCCATGTAGACCGGGATCGACGGGTTGTAGAACAACAGGGCGTAGACCAGGGACGATAGGCCGATGGCTGCTTCCATGCCGAAAAAGCCGCGCAGGAAATTGAACAGCACGCCCCGGAAGTAAATCTCCAGCGGGATCGGCAGGACGATGGCAAGGACCGTAAAGAGGCCGATAAGGCCGACCTGGCTTTGCAGGGTGGTGGCGTAACTGGCCCGGGTGCCCTCTATGATGCCGAGGCCCATGAGAGAATCCAGCCGCTCGCCGACGAAGAACAGCGCCGCCGCCGTGGATACGGCTATCAGAACCCAGCGCGCCTCGGGCCGGGTGAGGCCGATGATCGCCCACCCCATGGTGGTTCGCGAGGCCAGCACGTATCCCGTGGAGGCCAACACCCCCACGGTCGCCAGCAACGAGAACCACAAGAGCTTGTCCAGCACCGGGCGCTCGGGGGTGAAGATGGTGGGATCCATCTTGACCAGGATGACGCCGCCGATGACGAAGATCAGGATAGTCATCAGGGTGATGCCGACGAAATTTCTTATGGAGATTCGATAGGGAAGCGTGGGGTCGGATGTAAGAGGCATGGGCAAGGGTCCGCGATGATGGATTTTAAGTCGGATCGGGGGCCCTAATCGCGGGCCGGCGCAGTTTCAGCCTGTCGCAAAATAAGTGCAAGGACCGTTTCGACCGCTTTGCCCCGTACTTCCTGTCGGTTGCCGGCGAAGATCTCCCCCTGATGGAACGTTTCGCCACCACGCCGGGCTGCAGCCATGTGCACCAGACCAACGGGTTTTGTTGCCGTGGCACCTCCGGGGCCAGCGATACCGGTGGCTGAGGCGGCGATATCGGCCTCAGCGTGTTCAAGTGAGCCCTCTGCCATGGCCCGAGCAACCTCTTCGCTGACCGCACCGGGGCCGGGTGTGTTCAGTAGCGCTTCGGGTACGCCGAGAAGTTCGGTCTTGGAGATATTTTTGTATGTGACGAAGCCGAGCTTAAAGACCTGGGATGATCCAGGCACTTCAGTAAGGCAGGCAGCGATCAAACCACCGGTACAAGATTCCGCCGTTGTCAAAGTCAGGCCTTTGTCCTGGGCAGCCGCTACCACGGCTTGCGCTAATTGCAGTGCTGTTTCAGAAAAATACATTAGGCCATCCTAATACAATGAATAAAATGACTAAGACGGCTATCGCATAAATGGCGGCGGCGATGTCGTCCGCCATTATCCCAAGCGCGCCACCGAGGCCCCGCTCGATAGCCTTGATGGGCCAAGGTTTGAAGATATCGAAGAACCGAAAAAGGATAAATCCAAGGCCGAAACCAAGCGGATCGAGCCCAGCCGGCGCGACTGCTAGAATCTGCCCCGCCACCTCATCGATGACGATGGCACCGGGATCGTTGTCGGACGTATAGGCAAGGTAGGCCTTGACTGCCCACAGTCCAACTCCGAAGAGGATAGCCGCCACTATTATCACGGCCCAGTGTCCGAAGCGCGCGCTAAGAACCCAGGCGATGGGCAATGCTGCCAGGGATCCCCAGGTCCCTGGCGCCTTGGGCAGCAACCCGGTGCCGAACCAGGTGCCGATCAAGGCGGCGGGGCTCCAAAATGATAGGCCCGGGGGGAGGTTATGCCACACGACGGGGGAAGGGGAAGCGCCAGTCATGGCGCGCGTCTTTTTAGACAAATTGTGGCGACGGCCTGGGCTGCGATGCCCTCGCCACGGCCCAGGGCGCCGAGTTCTTCAGTGGTTGTTGCCTTGAGGCTGATACGGTCCATGTCATTACCTATGCCGATGATTTTGGCGAGGTGCGCGCGCATGGCTGCGCGGTGGGGCGCAATCTTGGGGTATTCGCAAATGATGGTGACGTCGAGATGTATTAGTGTCCCACCCCTGTTGGCGAGTAGTCCCAAAGCATGTTCTAGGAAGACCGTGGAATCTGCGTCTTTCCAGATAGATTCGGTAGATGGAAAATGGCTGCCGATATCGCCTTTGGCCAAGGCCCCAAGAATCGCATCGGTGATGGCGTGGAGCCCCACATCGGCATCTGAATGACCGGAGAGTCCCCGGTCGTGGGGCAGATCGAATCCACAGAGCCGCACCGGGCCACTTCCATCCGCGTCGAATCCATGGACGTCGAAACCTTGTCCTGTCCGATATTCACCGCCGTGGGTGAGCAACCATTCAGCTCGCGAGAAATCTTCCATACTCGTGATTTTTAGGTTGTTTTTTGCGCCCGGCACGAGTGCTACCTCGATCCCTGCGGCAGTGGCGACGGAGGCGTCGTCGATATGGGTGCTGGTGCCAATGGCTGCCGCCTTGCGGTGTGCATCGAGGATGGCGGTGAAGGAAAAGCCCTGGGGCGTCTGTGCGCGCCACAATTCGGATCGGTCGACTTCATCAATGATGATACCTTCGGCACCACGTTTGACGCTATCGGTCATGGCCAGGGCAGGTACCGCACTGGTCTTCTTGACAAGGGCGTTGAGCGTTCGGGTTATCAGAGCGCTATCGACTAGGGGCCGCGCGGAGTCGTGGATGAGAACGGTTTCGAAGCCTTTCCCATCCAGGCTTTCAAGACCACATCGTACCGATTCTTGTCGTGTTGCGCCGCCTAGGACAGGCTCCATAAGTCCCAAATGACCCACTGCGTCATCGTAGAGTTCGCGGTCGTCCGCATGAATCACCACGCGCACGGCTGCCACCCCGCTGGTTTCCTGGAATGCCGCCACAGCGTGTGTCAGCATGGACCTGCCGCACAAGGGCAGGTATTGCTTGGGCAATGACCCACCTGCGGCCACATCCATACCAAGTCGCGCGCCGCGACCCGCGGCTGCGATCAGGGCGACGCAATCGGACATATCGTATCCTCATCCATGGATGGAGAGGGTAGCCGCGCCGCCGTCACCTGCCAAGGGCGATGGCGCGAGGTCCAGGGATGCTGGACACGCCGGGTCGGGTTTATGGCGGGCCTCAGTACATGTGCGATGTCTAGCTCACTATTTTCCAGCTTCCATCAGATTGGCGGCAGGCCTTGCCGTAGGCTTGCTCGGTACGTCCACCGATGGTCACGGTCTGCTGGAATTCTCGGCAAAATCGTCCATCGTCTCGGCGATATGTCCGTGTTGGGGTCACGGTGCCGGAGTGTTGGTTGTCGGGATTGATCCATGTGGAGGATTTACCAATTTGCTTGGATTCCATGGACTGTTGAGTGGCGCGATGCATGTAGGCGCGGTCGGCCCTATCGAGCGACTTTCCTACTTCCGTACCGATGAGCCCACCGAGTACGGCACCAACGCCGATTGCGAATTTCTTCCCCGATCCCTTGCCAAGGGTCGAGCCCAGCAATCCGCCGGTGATTGCGCCAACCACGGTGCCGCCTCTCTCTTTTGGACCCTGGTCCTGAGCGCACGCCACTAAGCCAAGGCTGACAATAAGGATGATCCCTAACCGTTCAACTTGCCAACCATGGAGCTTTGAAAACATCATCTGGATATGCATGGAGCCACTCCCACAGATATTACTTCTATAATTATATATTATTAGAGAGTTGATTTTAACAAACATCTTCACGCATTGGATGAGTCTTCCTGCCATAGGTGCTCTCAAAATGGGCAAGTCCAAGCTCCGAGCTGTCCCCTTGCGATGGCATTGTTGAACTGGAGATACACAAGCTACAGTCACCAGAACGTTAATCGGTGTTATACTCGTTACAACATGGACCCACTCATCCTCAATCTGGCGGCACTTGCAGCGCTGGTGCCTTCGGCGCTGCTACTCACCCGGCGTGTCCCTGATCCTAAGCAACCTGGTTCTGAAAAAGATGTCCGTGATTTGGTGTTTTGGGCAGTTTTGGCAGCCGCGATGGCGGGCGCAGTGTTATGGACATGGGTGCTCTTCAGGTCGGGTTGGCAGACCAACATAGCGGCAAGCCTTTGGATCACCATTACCCTCTCCCTTGTCCTATTTGCAGTGATTTCGGCTGCAAGTGGTGTGTTCGCCCGGCTACTCGTGGTATTCGGCCCCTATACGGTGGTTCTCGGCGCCATCGCCACGTTCTGGGCGCAGGCACCGGGTCGCGCGGCGCCAGCAACAGCGGCCGGTGCTTGGCTCAATTTGCATATTGGAATTTCAGTTGCGACATACGCCTTGATGACCTTGGCGGCGATGGCGGCTTTGGCGGTCTATCTACAGGAGCGGGCCTTGAAAGCGCGGCGCCCTACCCGCCTGACGTCTATTCTGCCCTCGGTGTACGAGGGCGAGACGTTGCAACTTCGACTTCTCACGGCGTCGGTGGCGGTATTAGGTTTGGGGCTTTTGTCCGGCATGGTCATCGAGTTTCTCGACCGCGGCGTCATCCTTGTCTTCAACCATAAGGTACTGCTTTCAATTCTCTCCTTCGCCGTGATAGCGGGGATGTTAATAGTGCATCGTGCGAGTGGCTTAGCCGGGCGCCGAGCGGCGCGCTACTTATTGCTTGCATATCTGTTGCTGACCTTAGGTTATCCCGGGGTCAAACTGGTAACCGACGTAATCCTTCGCTAATTGGGACGTTCATCGGGTGTTTGACCACCTCGGAATCAAGGTGGGTACCTTGCCTTATAGATGGGCCATGATTATGGTGCCTATTGATTAATCAAAATTAGAAAATGCCCAATTTATGACCATTCAAATTGGCCCATTGGCCTTGATAAATCCTGTGTTTCTTGCACCTATGTCGGGTGTGACTGACCTGCCATTCCGGCGCGTGGTTAAGCGCCTGGGCGCGGGGTTGGTAGTTTCCGAGATGATCGCCAGTCAGGCCATGGTTCGCAACACGACCGAATCTATCAAGTTGAGTCAGACCGAAGCCGAAGAATTCCCCATGGCTGTGCAGCTTGCCGGCTGCGAACCAGAAATTATAGCAGAGGCGGCACGTCTAAACGAGGATGGAGGGGCGGCTATCATCGACATCAATATGGGGTGTCCGGTAAAAAAAATCGTCAACAAGCAGGCCGGCTCAGCACTCATGCGTGATGAAAAACTTGTTGGCCGCATCCTGGCGGCGGCTGTCAAGGCGGTAAATTTACCGGTGACCCTCAAAATTCGCTTGGGTTGGGACGATGCCAGCCTCAACGCGCCGCACATCGCGCGCATTGCCGAGGATTGCGGTGTGCGCATGATCACCGTCCATGGTCGCACGCGATGCCAGTTCTATAACGGGCGGGCAGATTGGGGCGCTGTTGGCCGGGTCAAATTGGCGGTATCCCTTCCTGTCATCGTAAACGGCGACATTTCCAGTCTGGACGATGCCACAGAAGCATTATCTCTATCTGGCGCTGACGGCGTCATGATCGGGCGCGGCGCCTGCGGACGGCCGTGGTTTCCTGCGCAGGTTGCCCGTTATCTGAAAGACGGTGTGCGGTTGCCCGATCCCGAAATTTCCAAGCGCGCGCGCTATGCACTCCACCATTTCGAGGAGATCCTTGACTACCACGGTAAGGTGCGTGGAATACGCGTCGCCCGCAAGCATTTTGGATGGTACATCCAGGGATTGCCGGGCAGCGCTAAGTTCCGCACCACGTTGTTTGGCTTGGAGGACCCGGTAGCAGTCAGGCGGGCGGTTTCAAAGTTCTTCCAACGCGCGGCGGGTGAGTCGTCCGGGGCATCTGCTGGGGACCATTTGCGGGAGGCTGCCGCATGACGTTTCCAGGCGTGGGAAAACGAGATCTGCCGGGGGATAGCCTCCCGTCACGTTTCGAAGCCGTACTGAATTCTTTATCAGATCCCGTTCTTGTGGTGGGCAGCGACGGCACAATGCACTATGTGAATCAGGCCACCGAACAATTCTTTGATACCTCCCAGTCTTGGCTGGAATCTCGGAATCTTTGCGATCTTGTGCCGGCCGATGGGTCGCTATTCGCGATGATTGATCAGGTGCGAAAGTCAGGGAGCAGCCTTTCCGAATACGGCGTAACCCTGCAAACACCACGCTCCGGCACCAGGCTGGTGACTATCCAGGTGGCGCCCATCAACGACGATCCTGGTTCGGTGGTGATCTCGCTTCACGACCGAACCATCACATCAAAGATGACAGGACAGATCAGTAGCCACAGCGCCGCCCGTTCCCTTACAGGCATGGCTGCGGTACTGGCCCATGAAGTTAAAAACCCGTTGTCCGGAATCCGCGGTGCGGCACAGTTGCTTGAAGAGGGTGCCGGCGACGAAGACCGCGAGCTCACCCACCTTATTTGCGATGAGACCGACCGAATTTGCACATTGGTGGACAGTATGGAAGCATTTTCCGAACAGCCCTTGATCGGTCAGGGGGCGGTCAATATTCACCAAGTGTTGGAACATGTGATTAAGCTTGCCGAGAACGGCTTTGCCCGTAATGTGCGTTTCCGGGAAAGTTATGATCCTTCTTTGCCATCGGTGGCCGGTGACCGCGATCAGTTGGTCCAGGTATTTCTCAACCTCGTAAAGAACGCGGCGGAGGCGGTGGCCAGTAAAGATGGGGAAATTTCCATCACTACTGGTTACCAGCATGGCCTTCGTTTCGCCCGACCCGGATCTGATCAGCGCACTCAGTTGCCATTGGTGATTGCGGTGACCGATAATGGCGAGGGTATTCCCGAGGATATCCAGGCCCATCTGTTCGATCCGTTTGTCACGACAAAGTCGAGCGGAACCGGCTTGGGACTGGCCTTGGTGGGGAAGATCGTTGGTGATCATGGTGGGATGATCGAATTCACAAGTGAGCCAGGGTGCACTGCATTTCGTATTTATCTTCCGGCTTACCTGGAAACGGAGGTCGCCTAATGGCAGAGAGTACAATTCTCGTGGCCGACGATGATCAGGCGATCCGGGTGGTGGTGACCCAAGCCTTGACGCGGAACGGGTTTTCGGTGCGAGCGACGTCCAATGCCGCGACGCTGTGGAACTGGGTCGAGGACGGCGAAGGCGATTTGGTGATCACTGACGTAGTTCTGCCTGATGAGAATGGACTCGATCTGTTGCCGCGCATTCGCAAAATAAGGCCGGAACTCAGGATCGTTGTTATGAGCGCGCAGAATACCTTGTTGACGGCGGTCAAGGCAGCCCAGCAGGGCGCTTTCGAGTACCTTCCTAAGCCCTTCGACCTCGGCGAGCTGGTCACAGTAGTGAAAATGGCCCTTTCCCAACCAACTGGCCGGATGGAACCGCGCGATGAGAGGGGCAGTGATGAGGAGCAATTGCCGTTGATCGGTAGTTCCCCAGCCATGCAGGAAATTTATCGAACCCTGGCACGTTTGATTACGACCGACCTGACGGTCATGATCAGTGGTGAATCGGGGACCGGAAAGGAGTTGGTTGCTAAGGCGCTTCATGATTACGGCCCCCGCCGAGCCAGCTCTTTTGTCGCCATTAATATGGCGGCGATCCCAAGAGAACTGATCGAAAGTGAGCTCTTCGGTCATGAACGCGGCGCGTTTACCGGTGCCACCCAGCGGCATATCGGGCGCTTCGAGCAGGCGGAAGGAGGAACCCTATTTCTCGATGAAATCGGTGATATGCCGGTGGAAGCGCAAACTCGTTTGCTTCGGGTGCTGCAGGAAAGTGAGTATACTACTGTCGGCGGGCGCACGCCGATCCGTGCTAATGTTCGTATAATCGCCGCCACCCATCATAACCTTCGTCGTTTGGTTGCCCAGGGACTGTTCCGGGAAGACCTCTTCTACCGCCTCAACGTGGTGCCCATTCGTTTGCCTCCGTTGCGTGAACGGTCAGACGACGTGCCCACCCTGGTACGCCATTTTCTGACCGAGGGGGAAGCGGCAGGTTTGCCCGCCAAGCGGGTGGATAAGACGGCCATGGAGCGTCTCCGTACTTATCGCTGGCCGGGCAATGTCAGGGAGTTGGAAAACCTCGTGCGCCGACTCGCCGCCCTTTACTCCCAGGAGGTGATCAGTGCCGACGTCATCGAAGCGGAACTTTCCGAAGTTCCGGTCCTTACCGGGGTGGGCGAGGCACGTGATAGTGAAAACCTTGGTTCCGCCGTGGAACGCCACTTGAGGGATTACTTTTCTGCCCATAAGGATGGTTTGCCACCTTCTGGCTTGTACGACAGAATTATCAAGGAGGTCGAACGTCCTCTCCTGAACGTTTGTTTGGGCGCAACCCGGGGAAATCAGATCAAGGCCTCAGAATTGCTCGGGTTAAATCGCAATACTTTACGCAAAAAACTACGTGAGTTGGACATCCAGGTGGTTCGGGGCATAAAATGATTGAGTCAAGCGTCCGGCCTGGGCCGGGACATCGCGCCGGCCGTGCATCACGCGACTTGATTTTCATATGACGGAAAACGCTGCCAAATCTCCATTCTGGTCGATCGCCGAGTTCGCACGGTGGGCTATCCGCGTGGGTTTGGCGGGTAAGCTTGCTATGGGGCTAGCGGTTTGTGCGTCGCTCTCAGGCGTGGCTACATATGTCGCTTTTACCCATCCATCGGGCGACATGCCGCGGGCCACTGACCTCGTGGTTAGCCTGCTCTATTTGGACCTTGTTTTGTTGCTAGCGTTGGGCATTCTAGTGGTTCGGCGCTTGATCCAGATTTGGCTGGAACGTCGTCGTGGGTCGGCGGGATCGCGGCTGCATATTAGGCTCGTAGTGGTGTTCAGCCTGGTGGCCCTCATTCCGGCAGTCACCGTCGCACTATTTTCGGCACTAGTTTTTAATTTCGGGGTGCAGAACTGGTTCAGCGATAGGGTTCGAACGGCACTCACCCAATCCCAGGCCGTCGCCGATTCTTATCTCAAGGAGCATCGCCGCAACATCGCCGGAGACATCATCGGCATGGCCAATGACATCAATCGCCAGGGGCCGGCGCTGATCAATAACCGCCGAGCTTTTTCCCATGTTGTGGAGTTACAGACCGAGCTGCGTGGGCTTTCCGAGGCGGTTGTATTTGATGGTTCTGGACGGGTCTTTGGGCGTTCGCGTTTGAGTTTCTCCCTGGCTTTCGAACGAACGCCATTGGAAGCCATGGAGCGCGCACGCCTAGGCGGTATCATTTATCTTTCTGCTGAAGATGATGATCGTATCAGGGCGCTGATTCAGCTGGAACAGTTAGTCGACACTTTCCTGATGGTCGGCCGCTTTGTGGACGCTAAGGTTCTGGACCACGTCCAAAAAACTCGTTCGGCGGTTAGCGGGTATCAGTCTCTCGAACAGATGCGCACTGATCTGCAAATGCTTTTTGCGTTGATTTTCGTAGTGGTGGCACTGTTGATATTATTTGTCGCAATTTGGGTGGGGCTCAGCTTTGCCAATAAGCTGGCGCAGCCTATCGCAGGTCTCGTGGCGGCTACAGATCGGGTCCGTGCTGGTGATTTGACGGCCCGGTTGAAGGAACAGGGTACAGATGAACTAGGCTCCCTGAGCAGTGCCTTCAACCGCATGACGAGCCAGTTGGAAAGTCAGCGCGCGGAACTTGTTGAAGCCAACGAGCAGATCGATACCCGACGTCGCTTCATAGAAGCAGTCCTCTCGGGTGTATCAGCGGGAGTGATCGGCTTGGACCCCCAGGGGCGCATCAATTTCCCCAACCAAACCGCGTCGGAGCTTTTATCCACTGATCTAAATCTCGCCCTGGGGAAGCCGATCACATTGTTTGTGCCGGAGTTGGGAGAATTGCTGGAGCGCGCGTGCCGCAACCCCGGTCAGATGGCCGAAGCTGAAATCCAGGTTTATCGTCGGGGCAGGCCCCGGACACTTCTGGTCCGGCTCGCTGTGGAGGGCGAGAGAGACGAGGCCCGAGGATTCGTGGCGACTTTCGACGACATTACGGAACTCATCTCCGCTCAGCGCAAAGCAGCATGGTCTGATGTCGCGCGAAGACTGGCCCATGAGGTTAAAAACCCGCTAACGCCGATCCAGTTGGCGGCGGAGCGGTTGAAACGACGTTATCTCGATGAAGTGAAATCAGATCCTCAGACCTTTTCAAATTGCATCGACACAATAATTCGCCAAGTCGGGGATATCGGTAACATGATTGGTGAATTTTCCGATTTTGCGCGAATGCCGTCACCGGAACTCGACCGACACGACGTCATCGATATCGTGCGCCGAGCGGTGGTTCTGCAAAGGAGTGCCAATTCTATGATTTCTTATAACTTGGAGATTCCTGCACAGAAGGTGGACTTGGTTTGCGATGATAGCCAAGTTGGCCAGGCCTTGACTAACCTTTTGCAGAATGCTGCCGACGCCATTGTCGGTGACTCGATGGATGGCACAGACCACGTCGGCCATATTACTGTGGAAGTGACCCATGATTTGGCTGGTTACAAGGGCCAAATTGTAATTACCGTCACCGATGATGGAGTGGGCTTGCCTAAGAATACAGACCGCGATATCACAGACCCTTACGTCACGACCCGTACACAGGGCACCGGGCTCGGTCTTGCCATTGTACAGAAGATCATGGAGGATCATGGGGGGACACTTGTTTTAGAGGATGCCGACGAAGGCGGTGCCCGGGTGAGCCTTGTATTTCAGGCTGATGGCGCGTCGGGTATTGCGCCAAAAGATCTACCAACCACCAATCCTGAAGAACGTACCAAATGACGGAATTGACCCACGACATTTTGGTGGTTGATGACGAAGAGGACATTCGCATGTTGATAGCGGGTGTGCTTAAGGACGAGGGCTATACGACAAGGGAGGCCGGGGATTCGGAAGCGGCGTTGCGGGAGATTGGTCAGCGCCGACCGAGCCTGGTGATTATGGATATTTGGCTCCAGGGCAGCGAACTTGATGGGCTCGAGATTCTCAAGGTTTTAAAGGAGCAATGCCAGGATGTGCCGGTTATCATGATTTCAGGCCACGGTAATGTCGAGACGGCGGTGGAGTCAATCAAACGCGGCGCCTATGACTATATCGAAAAACCGTTCAAGACCGATCGTCTTCTGCATCTCACAGAGCGGGCGATAGAAGCTGCCCAGTTACGCCGGGAAAATCTGGATTTACGCCAGCGTGCTGGTGGCGATATAGAAATGGTTGGAGATTCGCTGCCCATGCGACAGGTGCGCGCGGCTGTCACCCAGGTTGCACCCACCGGAAGCCGAGTACTCATCAGTGGTCCCGCTGGAGTTGGGAAGGAAGTCGCGGCCCGCCTCATCCATGCTGAATCGAGTCGTGCCCAAGGGCCTTTCGTTGCCATAAACTGTGCCTCCATGCATCCCGATCGCCTCGCTGAGGAGTTGTTCGGTACCGAAAGCGAGGATCAGCCGCGGCATGCCGGGCTCTTCGAGGCCGCCCATAACGGGACCCTTTTTCTCGATGAAGTGGGTGACATGCCAATTGAGACACAGGGGAAGATCGTTCGTGTCCTGCAAGAACAGACTTTTGAAAGGGTAGGGGGTAGTAGCTTGATCGAGGTTGATGTTCGCGTCATAGCAGCAACCAGCCGCGATCTGGAAGAAGAGATCAGACTGAGCCACTTCCGTGAAGACCTCTATTACCGGTTGGCTGTGGTACCCATTGCTATTCCGTCTCTCGATCAGCGCTGTGAAGATATCCCCGAATTGGTAGAGCATTTCATGGAACGCGCGGCCAGTTCCTCAGGGCTCGCCGAACGGGTTATCGGCGACGATGTTATGACGGCGCTCAGGGCTCACGATTGGCCGGGTAATGTGCGCCAGCTTCGCAACATCGTGGAGCGGCTTCTGATTATGGCGCCCAGGGATGAGGATGGCATGATCAACGCCGATAGTCTGCCCCATGAGATCAGCGCAGCAGGGCCGGCGGTCTTGCGCGGCGACAGCGGCAATAGCCTGATGGGGCTTGATCTTAGGACTGCACGTGAGATGTTCGAGCGAGAATATCTTACCGCCCAAATTACCCGTTTCGGCGGTAATGTGTCACGGACGGCTAAGTTTGTCGGCATGGAGCGCTCCGCCCTTCATCGCAAGCTAAAGATGTTAGGCATTGGCGCAGACGGCATCGTCCGCGAGAAAACGGGCACGTGACGTCTATGGTGGCGGCACATAAATTCGTCGGGGATAGGCTCGAGACATGAAGGTGATAGTCTGTGGGGCCGGTCAGGTGGGAACGAGCATCGTTCGGCATTTGGTCGCCGAGAACAACGACGTTACTGTGATCGACAGTTCGGCGGAACTGGTTAAGAAGATAGGTGATTCCCTGGATGTTAAGGCCATGGAGGGGTTTGCTTCACACCCCCATGTGCTTGAGGCCGCGGGGGCGAATGATGCGGATATGATCATCGCCGTCACCTATGCTGACGAAGTCAACATGGTGGCTTGCCAAGTCGCCCATTCATTATTCGAAGTGCCGACCAAGATAGCACGTGTGCGCCACCAAAGTTATCTTCAGCCGATCTGGGCGGACCTTTTCAGTCGCGACCATATGCCCATCGACGTGATCATCTCTCCCGAGATCGAGGTTGCGCGCGCCATTTCGCGTCGTCTTCACGTGCCGGGCGCATTTGATACATTGCCTTTGGCCGATGGTATGGTGCAGTTGCTGGGTGTGCGTTGCGCCGATGATTGCCCCATCGTCGACACGCCGCTAGGCCAGCTTCAGGAACTTTTCCCCAATCTCAAAATTACCATTGTCGGCATCGTACGAAATGGCAAGGGTCTAGTGCCCGATTCGTCGGAGTATCTGTTGGAGGGCGATGAGGTGTATCTCATCGCTGATTCTAAACATGTCGCCCGGGTCATGTCCGCCTTTGGCCACGAAGAACCCGAGGCGAGGCGCGTCATTATTCTCGGTGGTGGTAATATCGGTAGTTATCTTGCCCACGAAATCGAAGAACACCATCCAGGAGTCTCCGCCAAGATTATCGAGTTCAACCGAGAGCAAGCCGAGCGCGCCGCAAACACGCTGGATCGCACGGTTGTGATTAATGGCGATGCGCTGGATCCGGAAATTTTGGAAGAGGCTAATGTGTCGTCCGCCGAAGCCGTGGTGGCGGTGACCAACGAAGATGAGGTAAATATCCTGGCCTCTTTGTTGGCCAAGCGCTACGGCAGCCAGAAGATCATGACCCTGATCAACAATTCGACCTACTCGCCGTTGGTCACAACCCTTGGTATCGATGTCGTGGTATCGCCACGGGTGATCACGGTGTCAACAATTTTGCAGCATATCCACCGCGGCCGTATTCGTGCCGCCTATGCAGTCCACGAGGGATTTGGTGAGGTAATAGAGGCCGAAGCTGTGGAATTTTCGGATCTGGTGGGTGCGCCCTTGCGCGAGGCCAAACTTCCCTCCGGGCTGATCATCGGTGCATTGGTGCGCGACAGTGAGGTAATTCTGCCGCGCGGTGATACCGTCGTTCGGGCCCATGACCTGGTTATTCTTTTCGCCAGAACCGACGTTATCAAGCAGGTCGAGCGCATGTTTGCGGTCGGTCTCGAATTCTTTTGATCGGCTGCACACATGCTGTTCCGTCGATGACTTTGCCCACTGCCTTTATGCCAGATCCATTCGGTCGCCAAATATGTCACGAATAGCCTACGTCAATGGCCGCTACCTTCCCTTCCGGCAGGCCGCCATACATATAGAGGACCGTGGTTTCCAATTCGCTGACGGTGTCTACGAAGTGGTAGGAGTGCAGGGAGGCTGCTTGATCGATGAACGGCCACATCTCGAGCGCCTTGCCCGGTCACTGGCGGCACTCTCAATAAAGGCGCCTATGAGAGAAAGAAGTCTCGCCCATGTCATGCG
>Ga0315336_1005099_pt1 | contig 14718 bp, 11 predicted proteins | sample ASW5metaG_FD_204512 | JGI IMG/M metagenome (GOLD analysis project Ga0315336, IMG submission 204512) | Ammonia-oxidizing marine archaeal communities from Monterey Bay, California, United States - ASW #5 | ecosystem: Environmental > Aquatic > Marine > Intertidal zone | place: USA: California...
CGCCGTGAATCTGCCCATCCAACTGGTAGGAGAGCCACGTGAATGGATGCCAATTGTTGAAATAGGTGGTCGTAAAGGCCCAGACGAAATTCTCGTCGCTCAGTCCCGAGAGCACGTGCTGGTTTTCGGCAACATATTTCCGATCATCAAAGTTGATGAATTCGTAATTCCGGACTTGCCAGTATACGAATAGCGTCATCACGACGAGCAGGGTTGAACCAAGCAGCCAGGTCCGACGCATTCTTGCATCCGTTTTCTGCGGCGCGCATGGCATCAGTGACGAAAACGCCATTGACGTCGTGGCTGTGTGGCAGCAGTTGGCTCTGTGCCAGCACGACTGAGTCGGTAGTCATCCACTCTGCGCGCGATTGCGAAACATGCCCCGATAAGCAGATTCGTCAACCGGGACCGCAACGCTTCCATGGACGGTCTGATCGGCTGCCCGCTTCCCAAAACGTGGAGGCCGACCTTCGCCGCGCGGTAAACGGCATCAGTGTGCGAGAAGACCTCGGCAAACGTCCGCAGCAGCATGCGAAAGGTGTTCGAGTCGCCGACGCCGTCCTCCGTAGCGGGCAAAGGAATCCAGCGCGCCACGATCCCACCATCTTTCAACCAGAATTCCCCAACTGAGCCTTGCAGGAGTCAGCTCGCCTACGCCACGAAGTCACGAGCTTACTCAGTCTGAACGGGCCTCGTTTCAATTGCAACTCTTTCACCAAGCGTTCATGACCAGAAAGGGCCTGGGAAACGTCTGAAGGGGGCCAGCGCGCGGCCCGGTCACCGAACTGGTCTTCACGTTCTAATCGACAGGCGATCGATTGCCGTCGCTCTCGCGGGTTCTCCCAAACGAACCTTGTCGATATGTCGGCCGCCCTGCTAGTTCCCTTCACCGACAAACCATATCAGAGCCGTCCACGCATTATCCTCGGTTCCGTTGGGGTCATCAGTTTCGTAGGGTGCGTGAGAGCGAAAGCGAAACGCACCATCCTAGGTGCTACGCGAACGAAACTAATGGTGCGTTACGCTACCGCTGCACGTCCCCTACAGCAACTGACAAGTCGAATGAACGGACGCAACAGCGCTCTCTTTCTGGTCCCTTCGCCCCCGTTCCGTAGGGATGGGGGAGAAGGTTAGGATGAGGGGGTCCGGATTGAAGAAAAACAAACGTCCTGCGGCAAACTTTCACCTTGGTCCTTGTATCTTGTGAAATGGTTCAGGCACTGTCATGTCTGTGAGAAGAGGAGCCCCGGACGGGACCCCCAAAAGTCCCAACGGAATCGGCCGGCTGTCGGCAGCGACGAACATCGCGGACGTTTTTTAAATCACGGGAAGGACATCTGTTACCGCGAGCGGTCAGACGCAGTCCACGACATGGAGGCTCGCGCAGCAGTGGGACTTTTGCATAATCAACCCCCCTAAAAACTGGATTCCTTATGCAAAAAGATTCGTTACCCAACATGCCAACTTGGCACGCTTAACGCAGCAAGAGTTTTTTCCGGGAAACATTCCGTGCAAGGTGAGTCCATGACCGTTCGTCTGGAAGTTTTTCGTTTCGGTTTCGGTTCGGAGACTCAGAGCGACCCGGAGGCATCGTCACCGGGGAATGTCCGATTTGTCCCCGGTGCCGAAACATCATTGCCGCAAACGGGCGCGCGAGTGTTGAACCAATTGGTTGCCGATTCCGAGGGAGACCTGCTCGCGTTTGTCGACGACTCGGCAGCGGATCGCCCAACCAATTTTGAAACGGCCAGGGGATTGTTGGAACAGCAGCCGCAGTCGGATTTGTTAATGTCGCTTCCAGGCGGTTCCGGCTGGCTGGGTTACATTTGGGAACATTTCCCCCCCTGGTTGGCGAGTCTGGTGATTCGGCCGGACCCGGAGGGGATTGTTTTCATTCGCCGCTCTGCGTTCGCACAGCATGGTCCGTTTGCAGACGTGAGCGCTCCGCTTTGGGACTGGCTGATTCGGGCCGTACACGCGGGGGGGAGTGTGATTGTTGATGCGGACCCGGCGGCAGAACAGTCGCTGCCCACGATGCCAACGGAATTGCCGGAACTCGTGCCGGGTGCTCCGGGTCGCAAGTGGAATTGGCTGCGGGATCATCTGGTCTGTCCACAGGAAATCGCGCCCCGCGTTGCCTCGGCGGCGGATGCGGTGGCCGTGCAAGCCGGCTTGTTGCAATTGCATGACTCTCTGGACGAGAGCCACCAGCTTTCACAGAGCGTGCAGGGGGCCGGGCGTCACCGTGCGGGGGATTATTGGCACGCCATCATGCACCGCCGCGAGCCAGACTATTCGAACGCCAAGTATTGGTTTCGCCGCGTGGGGAAACATCCACTCTTCGAAGAACTCGGCCGGCGCGCGAACGACATTTTGGAAGGGGCCGGCTTGTCCGAGCTGAGCGAATGGCAAGAGTGCCTGGAGCTTACGACAGGCTGGAACCCAATCGCGTTCGTCGATTTGTGCCAGAAGTGCGAACAGGCGGACGATGCATCGCTGAGCGAAGCGGCCCGCGCCATTCAGCTGACAGAGATGATGTTGTTACTGGAGCAGACTTATCGGGACGGCTTTGAGGAGGCGCTTGTGTGAAGTCAGACCGCTCGATTGCTCGGCACGACGAATGCAATTTCGTTGGCCGGGAGACACAAATGTGCGATGCTCGATCTGCACTGAGCCTGGAACCTGTCGCCAAGATTTGCCACGTCGAACCTGGCCGGAGCCCAAGAAATCTACGAGACTTGGCAACTGTTGGTAGCATGTGGCTGTTAAGCTCGATAACCTATACACGACTGATCCCAGGTTCGAAAGCGTGTTGCGGTGGCAGGGATTCATCTGTCGCAGCACATCCGATTGCTTTTCGCCGGCGCGTTCCGCTCAACTCTGATCTCATTCGGGAACGGGAACAGCATTGCCATGAATGTAGAGATTGAAGTTCTCGATGGTCCGAATAAAGGGCAAGTGATTGGCGTCGAGGATGGAAAATTTCTCATCGGTCGCGAGTCGGACTGTCACCTGCGTCTGGTAAGCAGCATTGTCAGTCGTCACCACTGTGCCGTGCGACATGACGACTACACAGTCCGCATACTCGATTTGGGCAGCATGAATGGGACCTTCGTCAACGGGCGGGAGGTCAACGGCGAGGTTGTTCTGAGTCACGGGGATTTGCTACACGTCGGCGATTTGGCGCTTCGCGTCCGTATTGGCGATGCTTTGCCACCGCCAGACCAAGCTGCCGGGTCATCCGGCGACGAGGACGAAGCACAGCGCACCACGGCGATGTTTGATGGCAGCACCGTATCGGCTCCGGATCTGTCGAAATCGCCGTTGCAGGATACGGTGTTTCAAGAGCCGATCACGCCACCGCATGCGATCCCCGCGCCGATTGTGCCCAAAGAAGCGGTCGCGCCCGACTCACCGACGGACCCTGCCAATCCGGCTGAGCGTAGCGGATCGGACACGTCGGATGCGCCCAAGTAGTGGTGTGGTTGAATGCTTCGCCGTTCGCGCGGGGAACGGCGAGCGGCCTTTCGCTGGGTTCAAAGGGCGGAGAGCATCCAGAAGATGCAACCGCCGAGTGCCGCTGTGCTCGGGAGTGTAAAGACCCAGGCGAGCATGATCTTTTCACCCAGTCCCCAGCGGACACCCGACATTCCGCGTGTCGCACCCAGTCCTAGAATCGAGCCGGTGATGGTGTGCGTCGTCGACGTGGGAACACCGATGGCGGCTGCAAAGGTGAGTACGAGCGATGCACTCGTTTCCGCGGCAAACCCCTCCGGCGACTCGAGTTTGGTGAGATGGTAGCCGAGCGTCTTGATCACTTTCCAACCACCAACCGCCGTTCCGACAGAAATACAGGTGGCGCAGGCAAGCTTGACCCACAATTGGACCTCAAAGTCTGCTTCTTCCGCTACTTCTTGTTGATAACCACCCACGACCAGTGCCAAGGTAATAATTCCCATCACTTTTTGGGCGTCGTTCGTCCCGTGCGTTAATGCCATCCATCCGGCAGAAAAAATCTGGAGCCGGCCGAAGACACGTTTCAACGTCGAGGGTCGCCACGAACGGGTCAACCAGATCAAGCCGACATAAAACAAGTACGCAATGCAGAACCCCATCACGGGCGCGATCAGCATTGCCAAGAGCGTCTTGCCGACGTTGGAGCCAACCAGAATGTCGACACCGGCTGCTGCTACGGCCGCTCCGACGATCCCGCCGATTAGGCTGTGCGATCCGCTGATCGGCATTCCAAATAGGGTCATGACGCCTGCCCAAATTGCCGCGGCCAGCAGACCGGCGATCACGAGGATCATCAATGTCGTTTGATCCACCATCGTAGGGTGAATCAGGTTCGCCATAGTGCTGGCGACGCGAGTACCGAGCATCGCGCCGCCGAGGTTGAGAGTGGCTGCCAAGATGACCGCGCTCAGCGGAGACAAGACACGGGTGCCGACCACGGTTGCAATGGCGTTGGCGGCATCGTTCCAGCCGTTTACGAAGTCGAACAGCAGCGCCACAATGACCACAAGGATCACGAGAACGGTGATGCTTTCCATCTATTCGGCCACATGCAGACTAGTGCCGTGGGCACTGATGTCGCGCGGAATCTGCCGCGGATGGGCATCCGTGGGCGTCGCCACACGCGCGAGGGGACAACTGCTGATTCATGTGTTTTTCAACACGATTCCGTGGACAATGTTGGCGACGTCTTCGCAGGTGTCGATCGCGTGCTCAACGATCTCATACAGTTCCTTCCATTTGATGACGTCGAAGGCATCAAAACCGCATTCGAACAACTCTCCGAGAAAACGGTGGTGGATTTCGTCTCCTTCGTTTTCGGCGTCGTGAACGGCGATGAGCAACTCTTCGATGGTGGGGTGCTCACCCGGCTTGCGGCTCTTGAGAGTACGCAAGCGGGCCACTGCCTCGGTCATGGAATGTGTCGCCGCGACGAGAACCTGGCACTGGTTCTTGAACCCGGAAGTGATCTCGTCGATTTTGTAGAACATGATGCGCTGTGAAGCGGCATCGATGTAGTCGACGACGTCGTCGATCTCGGTAATCAACGCGTGAATATCATCACGGTCGATCGGTGTGAGATAAGTCCGCTGCAACCGATCCAGGGTTTCATGTGTTATGGAATCGCCCGTGTGCTCGTTTTCCCTGATCGCTCCCAGCAGTTCCCGTCGACGCTCCCCATTCTCGGTTGAAAACTCTGCGAGCAACTCGGCCGTTCGCAGCGCATTTTGAGCGGCGTCATCGAAGCAGTCAAAAAACTCGAGATTTTGTGGAAGCAGGCTAAACATGAGACGCGGCTTTCCGGTTCGTGATTTCCCCCAATGTTGTGCAGTCGTGGTGTGTTGCACCGGCATCTGGCCTGTCGGCGGAGATTGTACGAGGATTTTAGCTCGTGACACAAGCATGCCGGACCACAAAGTTCAGACTTACAAACAAATTCGCCGGACGATTTTGGGAACTGAAACGTGGGAGTCTCTCGGATCGCGCGCGAGGCCAACTTCACAAGCTCATTCCAAACACTCATTCAAGAGTGCGGTAATACCCCCTTGCGGCGGTTCCGCGGGGAGGCGGGTGATCCGTTGACACGTCTCTCCGGGATTCATAGAGTGATTCGGTCAGCAACAAATGGCGAAGCGGCTCATTTCGATCGCCGCGGTTGTCGCCAACAGGCCGGCAGTCCTTGGTCCAAAGGATGTCTCCGGAACGGCCGGCGAATCAGTTCCGTCGGTTCGGACTGTTGTCGCAGAAACATGCATGAGATCCGCGTGCAGGCCTGACGATGGCGCCGGTTGAATGTGTTTTGGGTTTCAGGTCCCCGTAACTCAATTGGATAGAGCGCCGGCCTCCGGAGCCGGAGGTTCCAGGTTCGAATCCTGGCGGGGATATTCGCCCATCACTACAGCGTCTTACGCTGTCTTGTGCCGCGCCGAGAGCCGTTTGGCGCTTCAATACCTGCTTCCCGCGAGCGGGAACCGCGAACGGCATTTCGTAAGTAGCTCTAGGCAAAGACTACCGCCCTCGACCTGCACCCTCGCTCTTCGCTCGGCGGTCTCGGTTGCTCGTTCAAAACGGCTCTTCTTACCCGTCCAGGGTGGTTTTTCGCCTGAGCACGTGGTGGTAGTGTTGGGCGAAGCGGTGCGACTCGTCGCGGACATATTGTAAGAGCCGCAATCCATAGCTGTGCCTGCCCAAGCGGCGTGGCTTCCCTTCGCCCGGTACGTAGATTTCTTCATCCCGCTTGGCCAAAGAAATTGTGAACGGGCCTGTTGTGTCGATGGCTTTCATTGCTTCCAGGGCAGCGTTAAGTTGTCCTTTGCCGCCGTCGATCAGCAGGATGTCGGGGAATGCTTCCTCTTCCTGCATGAGTCGCCGCAAGCGGCGGCTGACAACCTCGCGGATTGATGCGAAGTCGTCAACTCCTTCGACGGTACGAATGCGGTATCGCTTGTAGCCATGTTTGAAGGGGAGTCCGTCGACAAACTGCACGAGACTGGCAACGGTTTCGCCCCCATGCAGATGAGCGATATCGATTCCCTCGATGCGCCGCGGCAGAGCGGACAGCTTGAAGATTCTTTTCAAGCCGGCCATGCCTCTTTTCGGGTCGATGTAGAAGACTTCGGGCTGGGCATGCTGCTCCAGGTCGCCGCGAAGATTGAGGTTCTCCAGGGCTTCGATTTCATCGCGAATGCGGGCGGCTCTTTCGAACTTCAACTCTTTCGATGCTTGCTGCATTTCGGTGTGCAGGTCTTTGAGCAGGCGCTTCTTCTTCCCGTCCAGAAACAACCGCAAACGATTGATGTCGTCGCGGTAATCTTCCTTGCTGATTCGTAAATTGCACGGTGCCGTGCACTGGTTGATGCTATGGAGCAGACAAGGCCGAAACCACCGCCACCGTTCGTCCCCCTCGTCGATGTCCAACGTACAGGTGCGAAAGCGGAAGATCTTCTGCAGAACGGCAATCGTTCCCCGCAGTTTTCGGGCGTTGGTGAACGGGCCGTACAACTTCGTGCCCTTGCTCTGTGGCTTTCGCGTGAATTCGACACGCGGAAAGTCTTCCCGGATATGAATTTCGAGATAGGGAAACGTCTTGTCGTCTTTTAGCTCCTGGTTGAAGCGGGGCTGAACGTCTTTGATCAAACGTGCTTCCAGCAGCAGCGCATCGACGTCACTGTCGGTCTCGATGAAATCGACGTCCGCGATTTCCAACACGAGGTCGGCTGTACGCCGATCGACCGTGGCGGCGTCTGTAAAGTAACTTGAGACGCGACTGCGCAGGTTCACCGCCTTGCCGATGTAAATGACGCGGCCTCGAGCATCTTTCATCAAGTAGACGCCGGGCGTCGTCGGCAAGCGGCGCGCTGCGGCTCTTGGATCGAAGGATAAGTCTTGCGAGTTTTTTGAATCCGGCATGAATCGTTCGCGTGGCCCATGACAGTTCCAGGGCGCACTTCAACTCGCCGATGGAACATTCTGAAGAGGATTCCCACAACGGGAAATCATACCGAATCAAGCAAGCCAATTCTTGGGGTGCACGGCAAGAAACGCGTCGCTCATCCCCAGAATAGCGAGGCGGCAGATTTTGCGCGTGGGAGTCGTCCCGGCGGCTGTTCTGGTCTTCTGAGCGAAGCGTCGGCAACCTGGCGGATTCCAGCAAAAAAAGCCCGCCGGCTAGGAACCGGTGGGCTTTAAGTGTGGAGCTGGAAAACTGTTTGGTGTGGCCCGCGGGTGCTGCTACTGCGGTGTGGCGGGGCCGGCACAGCGGATCAGGTGATCGTGGTCGATGTAGACCACTTCCTGCGACTGATCTTCGAACGAGAAGGGAACCGGCCAGTCGGAGCGGATCACCTTGTCGAAGTAAACCGTGCACTTCCAATGGCAATGGTGCAGCCGCGCCGGTCCCACCATGGGATAGAAGCGGCATTCATCGAGGCGATCAACGATCGGCTCGGTGACGATGCGGACGTTGTTGAGACTCGTTTCGGCGAGGAAGAAGGCACCGCCGGAGCCCTTGACGGGCATGGCACGCATCACTTCATCCGGTGAGGGTGGGTCGACGCAAAAAATGGGTGCGTGTTCCCCTTCGACTGGATCGAGAATCGGCACCTTGCCGTACCGTTCTTCTTCATGATACGTGTCTTCGATCAGCTGGCTGTAATAGGAACTGACCGGAATCAGTGGCGTAGTTTTCCAAAAACGCGCGTAATTGAACGCCAGGCCGTTAAAGTCTTCAAACAACAACAGGCTGGCGGGAAGCAACGGTGCCGTGAGCTGGCAACCGCTGTTAAACACCGTCATCAGCCCGAGGCAGACGACGAAGGCGAACTGTTTAGCGAGTTTTGCGGACTTAACCATTTCTTCCTCTCCGGAGACAAATCGGCCGGGGGGAGGTCGCTTTGCGCCCTCTGTTCGACGATCACTATCTATGTATCGAATGTTAAAGTATGCCGACTTGTCAAAATTTTCCGATTTTGACGATTCCGAGCGATGAAAACTTTCTGCAGCGAGTCTCTCGCATGCAGTTGGCAGTCTTCTCCGGCACGCTTAAAGCCGGAACAGTACGCGAGAAACCCGGTTCGCAAACGCAACCGGGTCTCGTGAAACTCCGCTGGTCTGGCTTGGACCGTGGCGGAATTTGTTCTCGACTGACGCTTATCGACCCGTCCGTTACCAGTTCTTAGGATGCAGGAACCAATACCACCGGTCGGTTCGCGGACGGAAATTCAAGTTCCAATAACCGTCGTCCCATTCCAACTGTGCCTGACGCCAACCGAGTGGAATCTGCGGATAGGGATAGAACGGTCCGATGTACGGCCACGCGCTGGCGCTGTACTGCTGGGGATAGGTGACTTGGGCGTAGTTTGGGTAGGCTGCCGTTGCCGGCCAGGCATTTTCGGGCAGGTGTGGCATATCGTAGACTGCCTGCGAATTGCCTTGTCCGGGATAACCGCCCCCCATCGAGGGACCGTATGCACCCGCTGCCTGCATGCCAGGAGGTGCCGTGGGCGGTCCGTTGGTTGGCTCGGCCGCGTATCCCGCCGCCATAACCGGCGGTTGTCCGTAAGGATTCTGACCAGGTCCTGGACCGTTCGGATTGGCCGATGGTCCTCCGGGTGGGTTGCGAACGGACAGGCGATTATCGACCGCTTGGACGCCTGGAACTTGCTGCACGACTTGCCGGGCTGTTCGCCACTGCTCAGCATTGGCAACCGATCCGGTGAGGATGGCGCGGCCACCTTTATAGCGAACCTCGATGTCGAAGCCGTTCAACTTGGCGGACGAAAGGGCACCCGCGATGTCCTCGGCAACTTTCTGATTGTTGGGAGCTGACTGTTGATTCATGGGCGCAGCGTTCTTGACAAGTGACAAGGGAATGCGCGAACGTCGCTCTGTTTTTCCCGTTGCGAGGGTTGGCAACTGATTCGGATCGGTGGAACTGAGCTGCTGATACGGCGAAGAGGCCGCGGAGCTGGCGGGCGAGAATTGCCCGGGCTGCACCAAACTCAGCTGGTTGTCGACTCGTTTGACTCCCGGTATTTGCGCGGCAAGTCGCGTTGCACGCACCTTCTGTGTGATATCGGCAACTTTGCCCGTCAACAGCGCGACGCCTTTGTCGAACTCGATGTCGATTTCGGTCGCCTTTAGATTCGCACTTCGCAGTGTTGCTGCGATTTGCTCGGCCGTCCTCTGATTCGGTGATTGGTTGGCGTTTTGGCGAGAAGCCGCGCCTTGCTGTGCACCGCCGGCGGCTGAACGAGCCGATCCGGACTTGAAGAAGGACAGCGGCCCAGCCAGGGCGAATGTGGGAGTCACGGCCATGATTCCCAGCGTCACGATCCACTTTCTGTATGTCAGCATGAAAACGCTCTCCTCACTCTGTCCCTCGTCAGGGAGCCACATTGGTGGAACGACTCCCGCACAACTTGTACCGGTACGACGCCGAGACACCAAAATGGGCTGTCTGCCGCCGGCTTCCTTCGCCACTTCTGCTCGCACGTCAACGATCGTCGCGATATCCTCTTTTCACTTCGGCAAACCCCGCTGGTAATTCCCGAAAGGGGAGTACGGGGTGGGCTGCCCGCAGAATGGAGGCGTACAGCACACGAGACGTCAACTTGCTGATTCTATAGATCGGTCGAGTTAGTCCGATTGCACAAACTTTTCTGATTATTTCGGCCAATTCCATAGCAGTTTGCCACAGCCACACGATGGCTCATCATTCGTAAGTTATTTGTTATCAATATATTGCGATGAAAATCGAGGGATGAAACTCTGATGCGGTGTCGAACCGCTTCCTCAGCAGATTCGTCGTTGCCAATCGAGCGGAGCCATCGCCGGCGGCCGGTCGAGAGCCGGCATTTTCGAACCAGCATCTTGCTCGGCCGCTGTCTCCCTCAACGTGAAAACTGGCGGCTTCGCAGGGATTCGAGCAGCTGTTTTGGTGCGGACCCCCTGCTGCGATCGCTGGTTTCCCGCGCGCGACTTGCTATGCTACAGCGTCTTGCCCTGTTTCGAGCTCCGTGTTGGGTCGCTCAGAGAAACAGGTGCGCGGCATTCGATCCGAATCGATTTTCGGTAGTGTTTTGTCGGGCATTGCTTTGTATATCCAATGCGGCAGCTCGGTCGCCGAGTTCAACGCACTGAATTGAGACTGACAGCTCCGTAGGTTTTCTTGAAGAAAGAACATTTCGCATGGCTCGCAAAACTCCAAGTCGTCTTGAGTTGCGGAAACAAGCTGAAGCTGCCGAAGAGGCTGACGGCCGCAAGAAGAAAACCGCCAAGAAAGCAGCAAAGAAGACGACACGCAAGAAAACCGCTACCCGCACGCGTCGAACACGTGAGAAGACACCGGCGCGCAAGCAATTGGTGTGGGTCGTCTTCAGCGCGAGTATGAAGGAAGAAGCTCGTTTTCCGTACGATCAGCGAGACGCCGCCGAAAAAAAAATGGACCAGCTGACCGCGAAATCGAAAAAGCCTTACTTCATCCAACCGATCAAGGAGCCACTTCCCGAAAAACCTGCACCGGCGGAGGAATAGAGGGAAGTGACTCCAGCGTCGACGCTCACGAGAGGTGTGGCTCCGGGCTCCTGCGACTGCTGTTCGTTACGCACCAGATGGAGTCTAGCGGCACGCCACCACTGTCCGACTCAGAGCTTCCCGTGGAATCACGAGTGGAACGACCGATAGGAATACCCCGGACGGGGCTCTAAATCACGAAGTCCGTCTCGCGTCCCAGGATTCGGTCGACGAGATCCTGCGGAAGATCGATCGCGGGAGACGTTTCGGTATCGAGGTCGGTCGGGTTGATCCCGCAATAAACAGCCCACGGCCCCAGGTGCCTCCAGCGGCCCGCACGTTTCGGTTCTTCGGGCATCACCGGCGTCGTGCAGCGGTCGCAACCGATCGTGGTGTATCCTTGGGAATGCAGCGGATTGATGACGACGTCGTGTGTTTCGATGTAGTCAGCCAACTGCTCATCGCTGAAACCGACAAGCGGATTAACGCGCAGGCAATTCATTTTCGGATCGACGGCGAGAATGGGGCATTGCGCTCTCTTGCCGCCGTCACTACGACGCAGGCTGCCGATTAACGCGTCATATTCGTCAACCACCTCGAGAAGAGGCTGCGTCTTGCGGAGGTCGCAGCAGGTCTGTTGACCTTCCGGCGAAAGGTAGAGCACGCCAAGTTCCGCCGTCTGCTCGGCCATTGTCTGTTTCGGCTCGAGTGTGACCACATCGAGGCCGTAGGCTTCTGCAAGACGGTCGCGAGTTTGCAGCGTTTCTTTGAAGAGAACGCCGGTATCGACGAACAGGACCTTCATATCGAGCGGCAGTGAAGAGAGCATATGGCAGATGACGTTGCCCGTCCGCTGCATCGAGGAAATCGCGGCGAGCCGACCGCCGAACACATCCTTCGCCCATTTGATGAGTTCCTGGGGCGTTCGTTTTTCAAAGGTCTGGTTCAGATCTATTAGGTCGACTTGAGTCAAGCGCGCCATCGCCGTCGTTTCCCGTACACTCGTTATTCAATGGAACCGCAACTACGCGGATGCGTTCGGGTGTCAGACATTCCGCAAATCAATGCCAAGCGGTCGCCGCCCACAACGATTCAGAGCTTGGCCCCTGGCCGGCAGCGGCCGATAAACACTCGGTTCTGCTGGACGCAGCAAGGTCCCTACCGAACCATTGGAGCAGCGGAACGGTGCCTGCCATTTCCGCGACGAGCATTATAGCTGAATGCTTTCGCAGCACCGCTGTTTTTAGTGGCTGTCGATTCGCCAGTCAACTGAACTGCCGCCACAACCGGCATGAAGAAACCGAGCGACAAAGGGACGGTACTCGGGCGGCTCGATGACAACGGCCTGCCCGGTCAGCGGTCACTAGATGGGCGGAATCGCCGCGCTCCGAGGCACTGGGTGTTTGTCGGATACCGACGTCGGTTGCTGGTTCCCGCATCGTACCATCGGCTAGGGGCCGGAATTTGGGAGCTGTCTAGAAAGCTTGGTTACTCGGTCGCGTCCCACCACCAACGGCCGTCGGGAAGCTGTTGGGGCCTGGCGCGCTTGAGTAGGTTGCCCACCCGATCAACCTGTCTGACGATTGTCTTGTCGGTGACAACGGACATCAAGTTGGCAGTCACACCGCCGGCTACCTGAATGACGATTTCCCTGCCGCTGTACACACGATGGTTCACGACCGACATGACGGTGCGGGCCGGCTCAAAGAGCGTTGGCTGATAGGCACCGTTGATTGCGAAGACTCCTCGGTTCCAGCCTACGCGGTCATCCATCTCGTTGTGGTTGATGAGTGCGGCGACTAGGGCCAAATCGAAGATGTTTTTCACGTCGGCGAAGACCGGTTCACGGCTGGCCAACTGATCGTAGTGTGCTGTGAAATTCGCCGCAAATTGCCGGTTGGTCGCCTCTGCTTTCCCGGTGTGCTGACGTTGTCCCTGTGCGTTGATCAGCTCGTTTTCCGAAAGGCATCGCACCGAAGAGCCTTGGATCTGGAATGCATCACGGTTGGCGCTGTGCATAACGGAGTCGTACTTCATCGTCAGCCACCAGCGCAGGGCCGTGGGATCGGATGTCGCTTGAGGCAGCTTGGCCGGCAGCAAGTCGAAGTAACTGGGAATGTCTGGTCCACCGCTCAGTTTGCCGATACCGATAAGTTTCATCCGGTAGTCGGCCTCGACTATTGCGCGGGCCACTCGCGAGTGCTCCGGGATGCCTTCCAGAACAACATCCTGTTCCCCCAACCGTTTTTGCAATTCGTTGACGAAGTTCTTGACGCCTCCGCCGGCGGGAAGCGGTCCACGGGCGGCCGATCGATCGGCATATTCTCTGGTGGCCTTCAAACCGGACGAGCGGGGAACGATGGAACAACTAAAAACGCTATTGCCGCCGTCGGAAAAGGTACGCAACACGGTGACCAAATCGTCCAACTGCAGCGTCGGCCGGCCAGAGGCGACACCCACAGGCTCGCCCAGCTCATTGAAATGCCAGCCTTCGGCGGGGCCGCCGATCACGATCTCGCCCTCATCGGGATAGATGAAGAGATACCGGACCTGCGAGAGACCCGCGAGGTGTTTCATGGTTGCGAGCACTCGCTCTCCCTGGTCAAGACGCTGCGCGACCTCTTTCTCGAGTCGCGTCAGCGAGACAAGCCTCATGGAGCTTGCTCGGGCCATGTCTTGATTCAAGTCCGCCACGCGCGCCCGTACTCCCAAAGCGCTCAATCGCCGCGTTCTGTCTTCACGGCTGAGGAAGCTGAGCATTCCATTTGGGTCGACGAGAACGCCGGCCTTGTCCTGAGATGCTCCCCAGGTTTTGATCGTGCCGGCCCCTTCTTCTGCGAAGTCTACGTCTTCTCCTTCCGACCAGTTGGCAGGCCTTCCTGTGTTGCTCTGGATGATGTCGATCAGCTCTTCAAAGTTGACACCCCCACCGCTGAGCGACTCGCGCTGCGTCCGTTCACGATTCGCATCGGCCCGGGCATCCGCGAGAGGTATCCGCCGAATGACGCCGCGCGCAGCCTCGAAATCACCAATTTGCATCTGGGCATCGGCAATCATCCGAAACAACGTGGCACGTTTCTTGGGATCGTGAGATGCGGCGGCAGTATCGATCGCCGGACCGAATTCACCTGCCGCCAATTGTGCGGCGACTTTTTCCATCAAAGCTTCCGCCGATTCCGCATCGATTGCGCGATGGGAGACATCGGTATCGATTCCAGCATGTTGCAAACCGGCCTGCGGAGTGTCAGCTTCGTCACTGGCTCCCGGCACGGCGGGTGTATCGACGGCGTTGTGCCGCGCAGTCTCTTCGCTGCGCGCTGCGCCGGCAACCGCTTGCTCGGTGCTCTGGCTGTTCTTAGCCGGATATTGGGAGGTGTCTCGACTGACGGTCATCAGCAGGATGCCGACAATCACAGCAAATCCACCGACGGCGGCGACAGCTGGCAAAGTGCTCGATCCCTGTCGTTGGCAGCCAGCGAAACGACAGTACGGATGCTTTTGACGAACCATCACCCTCTCTCCCATTGCGTTGTACATCAGCCTGGAACGACGCACACTTTTCGCTGTTACCGGCTCTGCCACCAAATGCCTCAATAGCTGCCATCGCGGAGATTGGCAGCCCTCCCTCGATTGCCAGGCGGCAGGGCAACGGCGATTCTTCACTAACTACTAGCTTCGTCCGCCCTTACG